>WNFR01018263.1_pt1 | contig 10567 bp, 16 predicted proteins | sample 5400221 | NCBI WGS metagenome assembly WNFR01 (sample SAMN13153357, study PRJNA577476) | soil metagenome | isolation source: 40 cm soil under Madrone tree | place: USA:California | collected 2016-06-14 | reverse complement strand
GGAAGGGGATCGACAAAGTCCCCTTCTAGTTATCGAGGAAAGACATATCCTAAATCTCGGCGATCGGTTCTATTCCACGCCGACCTAACAGCGACAGGAGTCCTTGGTCCCCTGCAAGGTGTCCCGCGCCCACTACGATCAGAGTGTTTTGTGAGTTCGGCAACAAGCTCTCAATCTTGGAAACCCAGTTCTCATTGCGGCGATCGATCATCGCGGCGCGCAATTCCGCAATCTTCATAAGTGAAGTCGACAGATAGACCTGATCGAATTCTGCGGTATCGTTTTCGTACCAAGCCTCATACATGTCGTTAATGAGTTTCAGATTCCTGCGCGGCGAGTCATCCTCAAGCATCGGCGGGATGGTAGAAAGGATTACCGAACTGTCCACGGCATCGAGCAGCATCGCAAAATCCGCAGCCGATTCCAGAAATCCTATGGTGCGACCGGAATCTGCCGCGAACTTTCGGACAAAGGTTCCGGGAGCGCGGAGAGCTTTAATGCGGCGAGTTGGCGGCATGTTTTGCGTTGTGGCCGACTGATCCGGCGACGCGTCGACACGCCTAGCTCGCGCCGTCCAAGTGTGGCTTCAAAGCCTTGATGACTTCTTGGATATGCCTGAGCGCAGCCGCGACACTTGGCGCCGCGTCTCCCGAATGAACCAAATTCAGTTTCGCCATGGCTGATTCCAATGCGGGTGCGGCCGTGTTCGCATCGCGTGTTGCCGCCCACGTATCCGCGAACGTCTTTTGGCAATCGCGCACGATACTGATCGCCATATCGAAATTCCTATACCCCTTGCGCACTGCAGTGTCGCGCTGAGCCAATAGCAGTAACTGCAAAGCCTGTCCCAATTTAAATACGATGTAGTCATGCGTTGCCTGATTCATGCCGGGCATAGCTAAACCTCCGTATTGTCGAAGATCCCGAGCATGCGCGTCTTACGGCAGGGGTCAATCCCGAGCGGCCGTCCTAAGGCATATCGCCTAGGTCGTGCCGACTCCGCCTGCAAAAGTTTAGAACGCGTGCCTGATATCGACGATGACCGTTGGTGCGCTCATTGCTCTTTCTCGACGCGGTATGCAGGTAGCGTGGTGAGCCGTGTGTCCTCGACTTGGCCACCGACGGTGAAGTGATAGAAACTCTGCCACTGCCGTGAAGTGATCCCAAAGGCCTCATGCACGGGATCGTCGAAGTAGCAGCCGATCCCTGTCGAGCGGATGCCCGCCTCCTCGGCCTCGAGGTAAAGCACCTGGCCCACCATGCCAGCCTCCCAGAACAGGTTTCGGTAAAACGCGGCGCCGTACGTGGTCAGGCTGTCCCGGTAGTCCGCGATCATTCCCAGGCTGAATGCTCCGTCACCGGCGATGTGCTGGCCGCAGGAGACGGTGGCCGCGAGCGCCCGACAGTCCCCTTCCTGGAGCAGGTACAGCGGGAGCCCGGGCGGACAAGAGGGCAGGTGCTGCCAGCGATACTCCCGCCGCATCACTTCCTGGAGGGCCGCGAGCTTGTCGGGATCGCGCGCGAGCGCGTAAAGGCCCCGAGGGACGCCTTCGACGCGGTGGACGAACAGGCCGAGATGGATGCGCGGCCGCCACGGGATCGCATCCCAGGGCATCGATCGCCGGTCGCGCGTCGGTATCAACCGCGCGAGCATGCGGAAAAACGCTTCCTGCGAAATCGCCGTCGAGCCATCCATCGCTACTGCGCTTCGGCGGCCGAGGATTGCCGTCTCCGCGGTGAGCAGACCGTGGCGGACCGGGATCCCGAACAGCTGCTCTTCGGTGGGGAACCGCGAGAAATCTTCGGTGATCGGCGCGCTTTCGGATCGCCGCGTGGCCTGCGCAACCTCGTCGATCACGGGCCACTCGACGCCGTGCTCGGGGCTCAGCGTGTTGGCCCTGCCGCACCATTGGGCGCCGATGCTGCCTGCCGCCGGCTCGTTCAGCGGCTGGGCAGACGTCAACGGAAGACCGGATGTGACCAATGCCAGAAGCTCAGGCTCCTCGCGCTCTGCCCTCCCGTAGTCCTCACCGCGGCTGAGCCCGAAGAGACCCGCGATGGCGCTGTCGCCGATTCCATCGAGGAGCACCAAGCCCCAGCCAAGAGCCGACGCCGCAATGCGCAGGCTTGCAAGTGCATGTCCAGCATCGTGTTGGCAGTAGCGGAACGCGCGCTCACCGTACTTCCAGGCTTCCCGCCAATGGACCGACGACAGGCCCACGAGGAAGGAACCCTCCGGAAACGGCGCGCAGAGTTGGGTCCAGGCCTTCGCGTCGAGGATTGCCCGCCGTTCGAGAGCGTGCTCCTTGGGTGCATAGTGGTACACGGCGGGCGCGCCGCCGAGCTGCTCGATCGCCGGTAGAACCGCATATCCCTCGGTCGGATGGAGATTTCCGCTCGAGGGGTTCGCGCGCAGGGACCACGTCGTTTCATGGAAGCGTTTCCACGCCGTCAAAGACAGCGCGTACCGGAAGAAGAGAGAGATCGACTCCGGTGACAGCGGCTCCGATGACACCTCCCCGAGCGCGTAGAGCTGCCAGTACGGCAGCGGACGGCCCGGTTTGGGTAGCAGAAGCCGGACGAGGTCCGCTCCTGGATAGCGTCGGAACGGATCGGGCTGCGTGGCCCAGTCCATGCAGCCGAGCGAGGCCGCGTATCGATGAAAATAGTGCTTCGTCCGCTCATGGTAAGCAATGACCACCTCTTCGGGAGAGCCATCTGCGTCGAGCAGATCCGCCGGTTGCGCCGGTGCCCCAGTCGATAGGAGCGGAAGGCGGAACGAAGCCTTCGAAATCGTCGTCACGCCGCACAGCGCTCGACGAGTGCTGTAGCTCCGAGCTTGTCGCCGGCGAGTACGATCTCAAGCGGGCCTCGCTGTGCGAAGTCCTGGGCGGACAAGAGATGCGCGAAACCGAAGGCGTTCTTCGCGTTGCGTTGAGGCATCCCGTCGTCTGATATTATCATCGCGCCTGCCCTGCATGCGGGTAGAACGGTTTCTTCCCCGCTGCGTGATCCGTCGCATCGACGATTTCCACGATTTCCGGAGCGATCCTTTTCACCATGACTTCGAATCCCTGCCTCAGCGTCGCCTGAGAGGACGCGCATCCCTGGCAGCCGCCGCTCATGGTGATGAAAAGCGTCCCTTGGCGAATGTTCACGATCGAAATCTTCCCGCCGTGATTCGCGATGGAACGATTGACCTCCTTGTCCAGGAGTTCCTGAACGGCTGCGCTAAGCTCGGCGTCGGACCTTCCTTGCGCGCTGGCGTAGGCAGCCATTTCCAGGATAGCCGGCACGCCGGTGAGCAGATGCGCGCGGATGGCCGTCCCGATTGCCGCTTTCAATGCTGACCACGAGGCGCTCGGCTCCTTGCCGATGGTCACCACGCTCTCGGCGATGAGCACGTTGGCCACACCGGGGAGTGCGAACAGTCGCTCGCCGAGCGGTGAGCCGGCAGCCCGCTCCATGGTGCCGAAGAAGAACGGGCCACCGGGATGCAAGGTGCGGCTCACAGTGAACTTGCACGTGTCGGGATCGGCGAGCGAAGTCTCCGCGCGGATGCCGATTGGCAGATCCACCAGCGTCGGATCCATAGAGCGGGCTTCAGACATCTTCGACGCTCTTCGCCGCAGCGCGCTCGCCCATGGCTCGCAGGTCATTAAACGAATGGATCCCGCTGTTATGGCCGTCATTCCAATCGAACCCGATCGCGTAGTTGCCTACGCTGACGATCTGGCGCGGGCTCACATCAGGGCGCACCGTCTTCGGATCGAGCAGCTTGCGTCCGCTCATCTCCTCGATGCAGAGGGCGCAACGACACGCCAAACGCAGGTCTCGGACGTCGAAGTCGTCGCGATGACCGTCCTCCCAGAGCATGGACAACGTACGCGGATCGCGACGGCGCAGACCGATGGGAGTGTTCCGCGATCCTGCGGGCCGGACCGCGCCTTCCATCCAGGCCGGCGCGCCCTCGTTGCCGTCCCATTTCCACACAAAGGGCTTGAGCACGGCGACCGCCGCGTGGAGCTGCTCTACCAGCGCTGTGGCGATAGCGGCGTACACCTGCGCACTGACCGACTTTGGCTGGGCCGCCACGATGGGGCGACCCTCGTCACCGCAAGTGACGACATCCGGATCGAGGGGCAAGGCGCCCAGGAACGGGACGTTCAGCTCCCGGCACATCCGCTCGCCACCGCCGCGACGGAAGATATCCGTGCTTTTGCCGCAGTGGGGGCAGGTGAAGGTGCGCATGTTCTCGACGATCCCGAGAATCGGGACCTGCACCTTCTCGAACATCCGCAAGCCGCGGCGGGCGATCTTGAGACTGACGTCCTGTGGCGTCGTCACGATCACCACGCCTGACAGCGGCATGCTCTGCGCCAGCGTCAACTGGGTGTCGCCGGTCCCGGGCGGGAGGTCGAGGATCAAGTAGTCCAGCGTTCCCCATTGCACGCCGTCGACGAACATCTTCAGGTATTTGCCCACCATCGGACCGCGCAAGACGGCCGGGTTGTCGTCTCCGGTGAGCATGCCCATCGACACCACTTTGAAACCGTGCCGCTGGGCTGGGATCATCTTGCCTTCCGGGGATTGTGTCGGCGGCAGACCGGTGGGGATGCCGAGCATGCCGGGGATACTGGGGCCAAGGATATCGGCGTCTACCAGCCCGACACACGCTCCGAGGTGTTGCAGCGCTAGCGCCAGATTAACGCTCACCGTGGATTTCCCGACGCCGCCCTTGCCGCTCCCAACGGCGACGATATGACGGATCCCGGGCAGTTTCTCAGGACTCACCTGGCACCTGCGACCGCGCCTCCAGACAACGGCCCGCCTTTATGGGCGCAGGTGTCCTCGAGGGCGTAGAAGTTGCCATCAATGTTGAACAGCGCGAGCCGCTTGCCGTGGACTTTGACCCGTCGGGCCTGACCGGGCGAGAGTTGGTCCGCCTTGGCGACTTTCAAAGACTCAGCCATCGGTTGCTCCTCCAAATCCTAGGCCCACCATCAGTTCCCAATCATGCACTGCGCGCGAATCGGAAACGGCACACGTGGCCGCCTTGCGCCATGCACTCGTGAAGCTCGACGCGCCTGCCGGTAGAGGCGGACAGCAGCGCGAGATCGGTCGCAAAAACCAACAAAACTCACTCCCGCCGCCTCGGGCGGCGGTGGAACGGCGGTCATCGACTGCGATGACTGACACGAACGTCACGGATCAGCAGTCACGCGGCGCGTTCGGCTCGCATGCACCTCACTCCGGACGAGCTCCAAGATCCACAGGAGCGATCCAACGCGTATCGCAGTCGCTAATGCGGGCGGTTGCGCGATTGCTGCGACGTCGAATTCGGCTCGCCACTCGTGCGGCGGCGGAACTTAAGAGTCGTAGACCTCATGTGATCCGTCGTCGTCGTGATCGAATTCCACGCATCGTGAGTGAGGTGGCTGATCCGTTCCCTTAGGTGATGAAAACCTGGCACCATTTTCATTTCGGTCTCCTCCACATGCAATGCGTTCCGGGCGGCCCTAGGGTCGACGCGCCGTCCTACGCCCCTCGAGCATGCGACGATGGGCGCAGAGCGGAGAACAACCAACACTTTTGCTTGTTCCCACGGAACTTCTCCTACTTGCCTTCCTACAGAATCGCCGTGGCCGCGATCCACGGTTGCTACAATCAGGACACTGTGCATTTGCACTGCCTCCACCCGAAGTGCCCGGCGAATGCCCTTGCTCTGCTCGATGGCTACGCGTGATGGCTGATCTGGCTGCGCGGCGCGTTGGCCATTAACTTGAGAAACTCGCTGCCACTTACATGAACCAGTGCCTGGTGATCGCCCGCCTCGAAATAGACGTCTGGCGTATCGACCAGGCTCTGGTCGTTTTCCCTGCCAAAGCTGCCGGTAGCCGCAACATGGGCGCCGGTCACACGCGGCGGCGAATTAGCCGACTTTGCCTCGTCAGCGCCAGGGCATCCACACCCTTCATTGGGTGCCTGGGCGCCGAAACCCATCACCGTCAACCATCGAGGGCGGCAGCTCTTCGCCCGAGCCTGCAACCGCGACGGCGTCATCAATCCTGCGAATTCTCTCGAGCGTAGCCTTCGCGGGACGCAAGATGTAGCGATGCTTGGTGGTGTCGTAGCCCTTGAACGAGTAGACGATAGCGTTTCTCATTAGCGCGCCCCTGGATCCGGCGATCCTTTGTAACAGGCAACAACCCGCCGAAGCTCGGCTTCCGGGATTCACGGGCATGTTTCAACAACCTTTCCACTGGCATTGTACTCGGATGTTCTGGAATAGCCCGTGTCGGGAAACGGAACGAAATGGGGGTGCAATCTCTCGAGTCCGTACTTGGTCCGTGTGCGAGGCAGGTGCCCTTCAACCAAGGCCGCTGATTCCGTTGGAGATCATCCATTTCTTATGGCTTGCTATGCGGCGAGTTTCTCCTCGCGGCAGTGCCCGAGGTCGGGATACCAGCGCTGCAAGACTGCAGGCAAATCATCATTGAGCGCTTGGACTCGGACCCGCAAAGAAAGATGAGCTCCGCGCGGTGTCCATCGCATCTGCCGCATAAAATTACGCTCTCTGTCCCTTGAATCGGCGAAATCTGCCACCACTATGAAGGGTCCCAGGCGGAGAGTACTAACAACCTTCACTTCAGCAAGCCCGTAACCCAAGCATGAGGAGTCTTGTTTTATGAAGATTCGTCCCCTTCATGACCGCGTGATTGTGAAACGAGAAGAGGAAGAGCGTAAGTCCTCAGGCGGCATCGTGATCCCGGATACTGCGACTGAAAAGCCTATGTTCGGGAAGGTTGTTGCTGTTGGTAAGGGCAAGATTTTGGAAAACGGTGAAATTCGCCCACTGGACCTCAAGGTTGGCGACAAGATTCTTTTCGGTAAGTACAGCGGTACGGAAGTGAAGATGGATGGCGATGAGCTGGTAGTCATGCGTGAGGAAGACGTCATGGCCGTGGTCGAAGGCAAGTAACGCTTCAATCGACCGTCATCGTTAACAAATTCAACTAGAGGTATCAGCAAATGGCAGCAAAAGACGTACGCTTCAGCGACGACGCCCGGCAACGCATGTTCAAGGGCGTGAATATTCTGGCGAATGCCGTCAAAGTAACGCGCAAATGGTGAAGGAAGTGGCGTCGAATACTTCCGATGAAGCCGGTGACGGCACCACCACCGCCACCGTGCTCGCGCAAGCCATCATCCGCGAGGGCCTGAAATCGGTCGCTGCGGGTGCGAATCCGATGGATTTGAAGCGCGGCATCGACCAAGCGGTCATTGCGGCCACGGAAGAGCTCAAGAAGCTCTCCAAGCCCTGCAAAGATCCGAAAGCGATTGCGCAGGTCGGCACGATCTCCGCGAACGCCGACGAGAGCATTGGCAAGACGATTGCCGACGCGATGGCGAAGGTAGGCAAGGAAGGCGTGATCACGGTCGAAGAGGGTCAGGGCCTCGAAAACGAACTCGAAGTGGTCGAAGGCATGCAGTTCGATCGCGGGTATTTGTCGCCGTATTTCATCAGCAATCAGCAGAGCCAGAGCGCCGAGCTCGACAAGCCGTTGATCCTGTTGGTGGATAAGAAGATCGCCAACATTCGCGAACTGTTGCCGCTGCTCGAAACCATTGCCAAGGGCGGCCGCCAGTTGCTGATCGTCGCCGAAGACGTCGAGGGCGAGGCGCTTGCCACCCTCGTCGTCAACACCATTCGCGGCATCGTCAAGGTCGCCGCCGTCAAGGCGCCGGGCTTCGGCGATCGTCGCAAGGCCATGTTGCAGGACATCGCGGTCCTGACGGGCGGCAAGGTCATTTCCGATGAAGTCGGCTTGTCGCTCGAGAAGGCGTCGCTGAGCGATCTCGGCGAAGCGAAGAAGGTGCTGGTCGAGAAAGAGAACACCACGATCATCGACGGCGCCGGCAAGGCAGCGGACATCAAAGGCCGGGTCGACAGCATTCGCCAGCAGATCGAGGAAGCGACTTCCGATTACGACAAGGAGAAACTGCAGGAGCGCGTAGCCAAGCTCTCCGGCGGTGTAGCCTTGATCAAGGTCGGTGCTGCGACCGAAATCGAAATGAAGGAAAAGAAGGCCCGCGTCGAAGATGCTCTGCATGCAACTCGTGCGGCTGTCGAAGAAGGCGTGGTTCCGGGCGGCGGCGTGGCCTTTCTGCGCGCGCTCAAGGCCATCGAGAAGCTGGTCGGCGCCAACGCGGACCAGACGACGGGCATCAAGATCCTGGCCCGCTCGATCGAAGAGCCGCTGCGTCAGATCGTGAGTAACGCCGGTGAAGACGCCGCGGTCGTGCTGAACCGAGTCCGTGAGGGCAAGGGCACGTTCGGTTATAACGCTGCGACGAACGAATACGGCGATATGATCGAAATGGGCATCCTGGATCCGACGAAGGTCACGCGTCTGGCTCTGCAGAACGCCGCCTCGGTTGCGGGTCTATTGCTCACGACGGAAGTCATGATTGCCGAGTCACCGAAGGACGAAGAGCATGCACATGGCGCGCCGGGCGGCGGCATGGGCGGATTGGACATGTAACATCCGCCATTGCAGGCGAAACCTGCAAGTGCCGGTTACAGTCAAAGACAGCGGGCTTCGGCCCGCTCTCTGTTTGTGCGCTTAGGCGCGAGGATCGAGGGGTGCTCAATCTGTGTCGTGATGATGTGTGCGGGTCGATCGCCCCGTGCAAAGAACGCCCCCTTGAGGGCGAAGTTGTTTGCTTCGCTGCCACCACTGGTGAAGACGACTTCCTCGGGGCTGCACGACAGGAGGCTTGCCACGCGTTTGCGGCTCGCTTCCACCATCCGCTTTGCCGGCGCCCCGGCCCAGTGCGGGCTCGATGGATTGCCGTAACCGTCATTCATTGCCGCGCGCATCGATTCCGCCACGCGCGGATCGATGGGCGTAGTTGCGTTGAAATCCAGATAGATCTGTCGCATCGGTCAGAAGACCATGACTTTGCCCACGGCGAGGGTTGTCGCAGCGAGTTGATGCATCATGCTGCGCCTGGCACCTTCTACGAGCTGGCCGTCCGTGAGTCCGCGGGCATCCATGCAATTTCCACTCAGCCTGGTGTAGTAAAGACCGTCAATACCCCGGTGTAGCCGTAGAGGTGATGTCTTGCGATCTCGCCACCGGCGAAAAAGCCGACCAGCGGCACGTCACCCAGGGCGTTCCGCACCACCTGCAACTCGGCATGCCGCGCGCCGAAATGCGGGCCGCCGCGTCCCGAGCAACTGACATATACCGCGCCCGCCATGTGCCGTGCCGCGCCGCTCTCCAGTTCGTCGCGGATTTCCGTCGCGATGCGCACCAGATCGAGCTGTGCGGCTTCCGCGTTGCGCGTGCAAAAAGCCAGACGCATGCCATGCTCGATCTGCTCGGCGATCGCCAGGACCTGGTGCTGCCGGTCCACGCCCACCAGGTGCCGCACGACGGTATCCGCGCCGAACTGTCCGGGCCGAGTCGGCACGTCCTCGGTTGCGGTGATCAAGCCCACCAGCGTGGTAGAGAGCGCCTGCGTCAACTCGTGATCCGAAAGGTCCCGGTCGAGCCCCAGATCTTGCAACATGCAATCGAGAGCGGGCTTGCCGTCCAGGCTGACTACGAAATTGCGCTCAGCTTTGGTTATATTGCGCGACGGTCCGATCGGCTGGCAGCCCTGGGTCACGCGCGAGATCAGGCCGACTTCCGGGCCGAAAGCCACACCGGACAAACCGCCGGTGAATACGCCATCTGCCATGTGTACCGGACGGTTGCGCGCTGACGACAGCCCGCCGAACAGATAACCGGTGCCCGTGCGACTGCTCAGCTCGTGCAGCAACTCCTGCAAGTCGGGCGTGCTACCTTCGGCATGGACCAGCGCGGTATGGGCCATGAACCCGGACGATGCCGCAGGCAACGGCTGCAGGCCCGAGAACAGCCGGAACGATTCGCGCGGCAGCGGCGCGACCATCAGCACCAGAGCCGGCTCGTCGATGTATTCGACGCCGCTGGCGGCCACGCCCACACCGACCGTGCCGACCCAGGCCACGCCGGGCAAACGCAGCCGCAGCTCATCGAGGATCGCCTCGGCTGCCGGCGCGTAATAATCGCTCAGATAACACCAGCCCAGCGTGAATGGGGCGGATTCACCCTGCTGCGCGGCACGCGCCGCGATCTGGGTTTGAACTTGCCTCTGGCTCTGGGCCAGGGCCACACGCCAATCGGCGTGGGCGGCATGAGCCTGCACAAATGAAGCGAGAGACATATCGGTACCCGGTCCCAAAATAGAAGGGAAAGTTGACACCGGCGGCAAAACGTTTCTAGACGAGCTACCCGTGCATGGCGAATTGTTGATTTTCGCAGAACGCAGCGTCGAAGTGCAATCTTGTGAATGTCCCTATGAAACGGTTCGGCGTTTTTACACAACCTCGGCCGACTGCCGCCGGTGTCTCAGGATCCTTGAGTGGCGGCTTTTGATTTTTCGGCTGCGCAAGCGGCCGCAAGTATGGCCGAAGGACAACAGGCGTCCGTCCCCATTCAATCGCTGCTGATGCAGATCGACGCTGACCGTGTCT
>WNFR01009775.1_pt1 | contig 10568 bp, 7 predicted proteins | sample 5400221 | NCBI WGS metagenome assembly WNFR01 (sample SAMN13153357, study PRJNA577476) | soil metagenome | isolation source: 40 cm soil under Madrone tree | place: USA:California | collected 2016-06-14 | reverse complement strand
CGGTCGCGAAAGACGAGCATAAAACCGCCAAGGCGAAACCAACCGAACACGCCAAAGCGCCCGCACACTCGGGAAAAACTTACACAGTGGTAAAGGGTGATAACCCGGTGACAATCGCAAAAAAGCTAAAGGTTTCTTATGACGATCTGCTTGCGCTCAATCAGATCGAGGATCCACGCAAATTGAAGATCGGACAGAAACTACTTATTCCGAAACCAGCGAAAGCAAAGAAGGAGGACGAATGAATCTGGGTGTCTTACCTAATTCGAAGCAACCTGCTGCTGAGGCGTCGACCTAACTCATGCACCGTAAGAGCGCCTATATTCTCTTTCTGGCCGTGCTGGGATTACTCGTCATCGGCATCGTCATGCTTTTCAGCACGAGTGCGTTTGCCCTTGATAGCCATGGAGACGTTTATTTTTTCATCAAAAGGCAGGCAATTTGGTTCGGGATTGGACTCGTAGTTTGCACCTTTGTTGCGCTGATCGACTATCACTTCTGGCAACGGACATGGTGGCTTTGGTTTGCGCTCGCACTGGTTACGCTGACGCTTTGCTATTTTCCGCACATCGGAATGCGAATCAACGGTTCGCGCCGCTGGGTGGGACTGGGTCAACTCACTTTTCAGCCTTCTGAGTTAGCAAAGCTCACCGCAATCTTTTTCCTCGCCGCGTGGTTCTCGCGTTACGAAAAAGCAGGCAATAACGCGATCTACGGGTTCCTCATTCCGCTCGCAATCATCAGTTTACCGGCTGGGCTTATTCTCGGTGAAGTCGATCTTGGAACCACGGCTTTGCTCGGAACCACCGCCTTTGTCGTCATGTTCGTCGCCGGAGCCAATCCCCTGTGGCTTGGTTTTATATCGTTCGTCGGCCTGAGCGCTATTGCAGTTGTTGCAACGCAAATATCGGAAAGAATGGGCCGGCTCTCTGCCTTTCTCCATCCGGAAAATTTCAAAGAAGATGCCGGTTTGCAGCAGATGCAGGCCCTAATCGCCTGGGGCAGCGGAGGAATGGAAGGACTTGGCCTGGGCAATGGTCGTCAGAAGATGCTTTATTTGCCTTACGCGCATACAGATTTCATTTTTCCGATTATCGGCGAAGAGCTCGGTCTGCGGTTCAGTTTGCTCGTGGTCTTTTTATTCGTGGTCATCATTGTTTGCGGCATCATGATCGCGCTGCACGCCAAAGACCGATTCGGTTTGCTGCTTGGCTGCGGCGTTGTTTCGCTTCTGGCTTTGCAAGCGGCGGTCAACATTGGCGTGACCACCTCGCTCCTGCCGAACAAAGGCCTACCGCTGCCGTTTATCAGTTACGGAGGTTCGAATCTCGTCACTTGTTTGTTCGGCATCGGTTTGTTGCTGAATATCTATCGGCAGGGCATTCTTGAACCACCGCATAAAAAACCCACGATCGCGCAGGTCCGGATAACACCACGCATTTAAACCAAGGACCGACAATCACCTAATGAACGCAGTGATCGCATGCGGAGGCACCGGCGGCCATCTTTTCCCCGGTATTGCTGTGGCGGAGGTGTTGCGTGATCGCGGCCACGAAGTCATGCTGTTGATTTCCGAAAAAGAAATTGACGCGCTTGCGCTTTCCGGTCGCAAGAATTTCCGGTTTGAGAAATTGCCGACGGTCGGGTTGCCCTCGCCATTTTCGCCTGCAATTCTCGGTTTCATTCGCCGTTTCTGCGAGAGCCTATCCCTTTGCCGATCCATCTATCGCAGATTCAAACCGCAGGTTGTCCTTGGCATGGGCGGATTCACCTCTACTGCGCCTGTGCTGGCTGGGCGCATGCGCGGCGTTTCGACCTTCATTCATGAATCAAACGCCATCCCGGGGAAAGCGAATCGATTGACCGCACGGATGGTGCGCGCGGTCATGCTTGGCTTCGAGGAATGCGCGCCGTTCTTTCCAAAAGCGCACACAGAAGTCACCGGCACGCCAATCCGAACTGAACTGAAACCTCTGGATCGACAGGTCGCGCGTCAAAAGCTCGGACTCCGGACTGATTTGGCAACGTTGCTCGTAATGGGTGGAAGCCAGGGTGCCAGCGGAATCAATCAAGCCATCATCAAAGCATTGCCATTTTTGCAGGGCGTCCCGTTGCAGGTGATTCATCTCTCTGGCGCACGTGACGAGCGTCTTGTCGCAGATAATTATCGCCGCGAAAAGATCCCGGCTTACAGCGCCGCTTTTCATCATCGAATGGAGGAAGTTTACAGCGCCGCCGATTTCCTCGTGGCACGCGCCGGCGCGGCCAGTCTTGCGGAGTTCGCAGCTTTTTCGCTGCCTGGCATTTTAATTCCATTTCCTTATGCGGCAGACGATCATCAAACGCGCAACGCAGAAATTTATGCGCGCGCCGAGGCGGCGATTCTTCTTAAGGAATCGGAGATTTCTGGCGAATTGCTTGCACGCAAGATCCGTGAGCTGATCGAGAGTCCGGAGCGAATCCGGGGGATGTCGGCGAATTGTTCGGCGCTCGCGCCGAAAAACGCGGCCGGGCTCATGGTCACAACCATGGAGAAATATACGACCCATGAAGCTCGTCTCTGAGCTTGACCTCCCGAAATTGCTCACGCGTGAGCATCATAAAATTCATCTTGTCGGTGTGGCTGGCAGCGGGATGAGCGGTCTCGCCGCACTCTTGCTCGAGCTTGGGCACGAGGTTAGTGGCTCCGACAAAGCCAGCACCGTGGAGACGGATCGATTGCAACGGCTCGGTCTCTGTTTTCACCAGACCCATCGTGCGGACGACGCTAGCGCCGCCGATCTTGTTGTCTTTTCTTCTGCGATCAAGATCGACAATCCAATTCTCGTGAGCGCATATGATTCGGGAAAACCGGCCGTGCGTCGCGCCGAAGCCCTCGCCGCCATCATGCAGGGCAAGCGCGGAATCATTATTGCAGGAATGCATGGAAAAACGACCACCTCCGCGATGGCAGCGCACGTTCTGCGCGAAGCCGGGCTCCATCCGTCGTATTACGTCGGTGCAGAAATTCCGATTCTCGGAAGCAATGCGCATTGGGATCCACGCGGCGAATATTTTGTTGCGGAAGGCGACGAAAGCGATGGAACACTGCGTTGCTTTCACCCCGAACATGTCGTCATTTTGAACATTGAAGAGGAGCACCTTGATTTCTACGTCGATCTTGCCGCGATCGAAAAAGTTTTCGCTCAGCTCATCGAGCAAACCACCGGTACAATCTTTTTCAACGCCGATGATGTGAACACGGCGCGATTGTGCGCGCAGCGAAAATCCGCAGTCTCCTACGGTTTTTCCGAAAATGCCCACTATCGTGGCACCGATATCGACTTGCGCGATTTTGCATCGGTTTTTTGTGTTTATTTTCGGGACAAACAACTGGGCGAAGCGGTGCTGAATGTTCCCGGACGGCACAACGTCCACAATGCTATTGGTGTCATCGCGCTGGCGAACGAACTTGGGGTCCCTTTCGAGAAAACTGCAGCTTCCCTTCGCAAATTCGAACACGCCCGGCGCCGGTTTGAAATAAAGTACGCCAGCGATCGTTTTTTGCTCGTCGATGATTACGCGCATCATCCCACCGAAATTCGCGCCACGCTTAACGCGGCGAAATCGACCCGCCGCAAACGCGTGTTGACGATGTTCCAGCCGCATCGTTTTTCGCGAACCAAAGCGCTGTGTTATAAATTCGGAGGCGCCTTTGATGATGCAGACCGTGTTGTTGTTACCGACATTTATGCCGCAAGCGAAGAGCCAATTCCTGGAATCAGTGGCCAAACTATTGCCGCGGAAATTGCGCGCCATGGACATCGCGGCGTGAGTTATCAGCCGCGTTTCGAATGCGTCCATCGTGACGTCGGAAACATGCTGGACTCCGGCGACCTCATTTTGAGCATGGGTGCGGGCAACATTCACGAGCAGTTATCGATCCTGGCTGCCGACCTTGTAATCGCGGAGAAATTGAAAGCGATCGTTGGTGAAGAGGGTCACGTGCGACTTTACGAGCCGCTCTCAAAACACACGACTTTGCGCGTGGGCGGTCCGGCGCAATTTTGGGTTGAGCCGCGCAATGAGAACGTGTTTGCGGAATTGATCCGCTTTTGCCGCTATGAAAGTCTTCCGCTTTTCGTCATCGGCCGCGGCTCAAATTTGCTCGTCCGCGACGGTGGCATTCTCGGCATCGTGGTTCATCCCTGCGGAGGGGATTTCGACAAGATTGAAGTTGATGGTAACGAAATCACAGCTGGTGTCGGCGCGAAATTAAAGGAGGTCGCCTACGCGAGTAAAGCGGCCGGAATTGGTGGGCTGGAGTGGATGGAGGGTATTCCCGGCGCAGTCGGCGGCGGGCTGCGGATGAATGCCGGCGCCATGGGTTCACAAACTTTCGAGAATGTTGTCCGCGTTCGTTATCTCGATTCGGAAGGAAATCCGCACACGAAAAATCGGCACGAACTGGACGTGCACTACCGGAATTTTCCTTTGCTTGAAAACAATTTTGCTGTCTCCGCCGTCTTTCGGGGCCAGTCTGCGCCGGCCGATGAGATCGCGCGGAAGTTACACGCATCGCAGGAAAAACGCCGCACCTCGCAGCCAATCGCAAAAAGCGCCGGCTGCATTTTTAAAAATCCGCAGAATTGTTCAGCAGGACAATTGGTTGAGGAACTGGGCTTGAAAAATTCTGGCGTTGGCAAGGCGCGCGTCTCGGAGGTGCACGGCAATTTCATCGTTAATGACGGTGGGGCGACCGCCGCTGAAATGCTTGAGTTGATCGAGAAAATCAAAAGAGTGGCGCGGACGCAACGCGGGATCGAGCTGGAGACGGAAGTGCAAATTGTAGGAGAACCGGCATGAAGAAAAGTGACCCGATTCCGCAAAGAATCGCGGTGCTCATGGGCGGACCCGGCTCCGAGCGCGAGGTTTCTCTGGCGACCGGTCGTGGAATCTCAAAAGCTTTGTGTTTATTAGGATCGGAAGTGGTCGATGTCGATGTGCGGGATGAAAATTTCGAGCTGCCGGACAATGTCGATCTTGCCTTCATCGCGCTGCACGGAACCTTCGGAGAAGACGGTCAGGTGCAAAAGATTCTCGAAGACCGCGGCATCCCCTATACCGGCGAGGGGGTCGAAGAGAGCCGGCTCGCGTTCGACAAAATTCGGTCCAAAGAAAAATTTCGTGAGCACGATGTGATCACTCCAGAATGGGAAACGATCGAGGCGCATCAGCGGCCGCGCATGCGATTGCCAATTGTGGTCAAGCCGCCGCGACAAGGATCGACCGTCGGCGTTTACATTGTGAGAAAAGCGGCGGAGGTCGAGCCGGCCATGCGCGAGTCGGCAAAATACGACGGCCAATTGCTGGTCGAAAAATTTATCGCCGGTCGCGAGTTGACCGTTGGAATACTGGGCGATCAAGCGCTGCCCATTCTGGAAATCATTCCCAAAGGCGGGTTTTACGATTTCACAAATAAGTATCCCTTCTTAAATCCACAGGCGGGCGGAGGAGCCGAACATGTGTGTCCGGCAAAGATCGACAAGATAAAAACAAAGGAGATTCAGGAGCTCGCTTTGCGTGCACATCGCTCGCTCGGTTTGCAGGTTTATTCGCGCGTCGATGTTCTCTTACCGGAAGATGGCGTCGCCACCGTGCTGGAACTGAACACCATCCCCGGCATGACGGAAGCGAGTCTGTTGCCCGAAGCTGCGGCCGCCGCAGGCATAAGTTATGTCGATCTTTGTACGCGTATCATCGAACTCTCGCGTGCCAGGTCGGAGCGTTCAGCAAGATGAAAACTACTCAACGACGTTCCCAGCGAGGCAATCGGCGCGTGTCCAATTTGCGGCAGCGACGCCAGCAGCATTTATTGGATGTTAAAGTTCGCTCGCGCAGAGCTACCCAGCATCGCACTCGAAGAGTTCTGGCTGCTATCTCCAGACTGACGTTGCTGGCTGGGCTTTGCGCTGTCATTTACGTTGCTGCACGCGAAGGCGCAAAGCGCTTTTTCTTCGAAAATGCGGACTATCAGTTGCGCACAATCGAGCTCCAGACGGACGGCACCTTGCAGCGCGAGCAGATCCTGAAAGTGGCCGACCTGCACGAAGGTGAAAACATTTTCAGTGTGAACCTTGGGCGCGTGCGCGATAGCGTGCAGCGACTTCCACAAGTCGATGATGTGGAGGTGGTGCGCAAATTACCAGGGGAGATCGATATTCGTGTGGTCGAGCGAAAGCCGGTTGCGTGGATTACAGGAGACAAACAAATTTCCGATCCATTTGTGTCAGATGCCGCTTTTCTTGTGGACGCGCGAGGTGTTTTGATGAAAGAAAAGAAGTTGTTGCCAGAATATCTGGGATTGCCGCTGATTTCAGGATGCTCGAGCGAATCGCTCGAGGCGGGCAAGGTCGTTGAATCGCTCGAAGCAAAAACGGCGCTGGAATTGCTGCGTTTGAGCACGCGCAGCTTTATGCAAACGCGGTTTCAGATTCGCGAGATTGATGTTTCCAAAAGTTATTGCCTGTTCGTCACCGACAAAAATCATGCGCGCGTTACATTTGCATTAAACGATCTCGAACCACAATTGCAGCGTCTCGAACAATTTCTTGTTTATTGCGATGACTCAAAGCAGGAACTCGAGACGGTGAACTTGCTGGTCCAGCGAAACATTCCGGTGACGTTCGCGAAACCACCGGCCGCCGTCATCAATGATACGATCGATCCCTCTGTGGAACCGCGCATTTTGAAAGCAATCCCGGCGCATCTACCGGCAAAGGCCGTGCCGCCGCCAGCGAAACCACGCACGAGCTCGACGCCGATTCCCAAGGCAAGTCCTATCCCGCGACAAAGGAAAAGCTAATAACGATGGCAAGCAGCAATTTGATAATTGGTCTTGAGATTGGCACCTGGAAAATTTGCGTTGTCGTTGGAGAAAGCCGGCCCGATGGCGCGATCAAGATCCTCGGAGTTGGCCAGACGCCGTCGCGTGGCGTGCGCAAAGGCGAGATCGTTGATTTTGAAACAGCGATGAAATGTGTGCATGAAGCGGTAGTCGATGCCGAGCAAAAAAGCGACGTTATGATCCGGAGTGTTTACGTCGCCGTTGCTGGGTCGCATCTTCAAAGTTTCAATAATCGCGGCAGTGTAATGCTGCCTGAAGACCGCGATGAGATTGGTGAGCAAGACGTTGAGGATGTGAAAATTAACGCACGTGAGGTGAGCATCCCTGCGCAAAACGCTTTCCTCCATTCCATCATCCAGCATTACCATGTCGATGGACAAAATGGCGTGCTTAATCCAGTCGGGATGCTTGGGCAAAAATTGGAAGCCGATTTTCACATCATCCACGGCGTGCGCACGCGCATTCAGAACACCATCCGGTGCGTGAAAGAGTTACCGCTCGACGTCGAGGACGTGGTATTCGGCGCACTTGCTTCTGCGCAGGTCGTCCTGACGCAACACCAAAAAGACCTCGGCGCGCTGGTGATTGATATCGGCGGCGGGACGACGGATTATATTCTATATGCTGATGGCGCGGTTAAACAAAGCGGTTGCCTCGCGATCGGCGGTGACCATATCACGAATGACATTTCGATGGGGCTGCGCATCCCTATGGCACGCGCTGAGAAATTAAAAATCGAGGAAGGCAACTGCGTTCTTGGAAATTGTCTTCCCGGCGAAACTATTTTATTAAAAGACGATTCGGGCTTTGCCGGGAAGGAGATCGAGCGCGAAACGCTGAATACGATCATAAATTTGCGGCTGCGGGAGACCTTTGAACTTCTCAAACGCAGACTCGAGGAAGAGTCATTCATCAATTATCTCGGGGCCGGCATTTTCATTACCGGTGGATGCAGTCTTCTCAACGGTATCGATAATCTCGCGGAAGAAATTTTCGAAATGCCTGCGCGCGTTGCACACGCACAGACTGCATCGGGATTAACTTCGGCGGTGGAGAACCCGCAATTTTCGACCGCGATTGGTTTGATCAAATATGCGCAAGCTGTGCAAACAGATCGGCCGCGGCGACGATTTGGAGGAGTCCTCGGCAAATTCTTTAGCGGAATGAGATGAACAAGCGCCACGTTTCCAAAATGACAGAAGCGGGAATGCGGTGATAAGATCGACATAGGTACGACGAGATGATTCAGCTCAGGAAAAATTACAGTTTGCCCGAACGCGAAGAGGAATCTGTTCCGATCAAGATTGTAAGCGTTGGCGGCGCTGGTTTGAGCGTGCTCGATCGGATCGTACTCGATGGTTTGGAGAGGGCCGACGTGGTCGCGATTAACACCGATGTTCAGTCACTGGCTAGTTCCGTCGCTCCCCACAAAGTGCAACTCGGTCGCACGGCGACGCGCGGTCTGGGCACGGGGGGCGACCCGGAGCTGGGCTACCAAGCAGCGGTGGAATCGGCTGAGGAAATCCGTGAGGCGCTGGCAGGCGCGAGAATGATTTTTATTTGCGCAGGGCTCGGTGGCGGCACTGGATCGGGCGCGGCGCCGTATGTCGCGCAGCTTGCCCGTGAAGCCGGTTCGCTTGTCGTCGCGTTTGCCACTCTTCCATTTGGTTTCGAAGGCAAACGCCGCGGCGCACAAGCGCAGGAGGCACTCGGCCGGCTTAACGAGATCGCCAACGCAGTCGTCTGCTTCGAGAACGATCAGATGGGGGACATCGTTGCGCCGAAAGCAGGAATCCATCAGGCATTTGCCACCGCGGACATCACGATCAGTCAAAGCGTTCGTTCCATTGTGAATCTGATCCAGCGGCCGGGGCTTATCCGCATCGGATTCGATGATTTGCTTGCGGCGTTGCGCAGTCACAATGGCCGTTGCTTATTTGGTTTCGGTGAATCCGATTCGGATAATCGCGCACATGACGCTCTCGCCCAGGCCCTCAAAAATCCGCTGATGGATCGTGGCCGCATGCTGGGGGACGCGACCCGTGTCTTGGTTCAAGTGGCAGGCGGACCCAGCATGACGTTATCCGAAGTGGAAATCCTGATGCAGGAACTTGGTCGTCATGTGAACGAGGAGACGCAGATTCTATTCGGCACGGCAGTCGATGGCCGAATGGGGAATCGCCTGAGCGTCACAATCATTAGCTCATTCACGGCCGATAAGGATTCTATTCCGCAGGAGATTCAAGCGGCGCAGAGCAGCGTGCCCGCGATGCCGCCCGTCTGGGCGCAATCTCAGGACGCTTCGCCGAAGCTCGAGATCGAGCCGAAAGCAATTCCGATGGAAACTTCCCAGCGTGCGGAGACGATGCCGATCGAGGAACCGGCGCCGGTTGAAACTGCGCCACCGCAGCCATCTATGCCCCGCAAACATGAACCGCGTTTGATTACGCCGCAAACCAACCCGGTGTCAATGAAAGAAGGGAAACCGTCGCCGGAAAAAAATGTGCAGGCGAAACAGGAAGTCTTGCAATTCGAGCCGGTCACGCGAGGTCGCTTCGAAAAGAGCGAACCGACCATTGTGGAAGGCGAGGATCTCGATGTTCCGACCTATCTGCGGAAGAAAATCAAGGTGAAATAGGTAGGGATGGCGCGCACGCACCATCTCTCGCAGTGTGGGGAGCCTCAGGCACAGGCGCGAACTTGCTTGAGTGCAAACTCGGCAGCGGCGTGCCTTTGCTTTGGCTGTCCGCGATCTTTGCCGGATCGACTGCGCCGATATGGAAATCCACCGCCGGAATGGAATGGTCCGGCAAGCTGTATTCGGAAAAATCTTCGCCACCCATCGTTGGGTCGACAATCTCCACGTTCTCGTTGCCTAACAACTTCTTCCAAGCCGCGACCAGCCGCTTCGTCAACTCGGGATTATTGTAAGTCGCGGGCGTGAATTGATCCTTTAGCACGTTGACAATCGGCGCGCGCTCCGGCGGAACCCCGCCCGCGGTGGCAATTCCTTTAGCGATCCTGTCAATCGCCGCCAGCACGCGATCGCGCACATCAGACTTATAGGTGCGCACGGTCAACTGCATTTTTACTTCATCCGCAATGATGTTGTGCTTTGTCCCGCCATGGATGGAACCAACCGTGACAACAATCGGATCGAGCGGATTATTTTCGCGGCTTGCGATCGTCTGCCACGCGTTGATCATCTCTGCCGCGAGCACGATCGGGTCCTTCGTTTTATGCGGATAAGCGCCGTGCCCGCCCACGCCGCGCACGGTCACATCCACTGAATCGACATTTGCGTACGTGTAACCTTCCGTGACGCCGATGTGGCCGGTCTGCATGTCGGCCTTGTCGTGAAATCCCAGCGCGAAATCCGGTTTGCCGAATTGCTCGTAAAGACCGGCTTTCAGCAATGCACGTGCGCCGTTGCCGGTTTCCTCCGCCGGTTGCGCTACGAATAGGATCGTGCCGTGCCATTGATCTTTCACCTTCGCGAGCGCGCGTGCCACGCCGATGAAGGCCGACATGTGCGCGTCGTGTCCGCACGCGTGCATCACGTGAACATCCTTGCCGTCGTCATTTTTCGCGACCGCGTGGCTCGCGTAAGGTAAGCCGGTTTCCTCTTCCACGGGTAACGCATCCATATCGGTGCGCACAAGCACAGTCGGCCCATCGCCAT
>WNFR01011007.1_pt1 | contig 10569 bp, 10 predicted proteins | sample 5400221 | NCBI WGS metagenome assembly WNFR01 (sample SAMN13153357, study PRJNA577476) | soil metagenome | isolation source: 40 cm soil under Madrone tree | place: USA:California | collected 2016-06-14 | reverse complement strand
GCCGTGCGCGTCCTGCCAGGAGACGACGGGATCCCGGAGCACGCCGATGCGCTCGATCTCGGCCTCCATCACGTCGCCCGGCTTGAGATAGAGCGACGCTGCGTCCTCGCTGAACCCCGCGACGCCGCTCACGGTGCCCGTCGACAGCACGTCGCCCGCGGAGTAACCGAGCGGCGAATAGTGGCTGATGATCTCGGGGATCGTCGTCGACATCTTCCCGGAGTGCGAGGTCTGCCGCGTCTCGCCGTTCACGCGCAGCGTCATCGCGAGGTCGTGGGGATCCGGCACCTCGTCGGGCGTCACGATCCACGGGCCGAGCGGGCAGAACGTGTCGATCGCCTTGCAGAACGAGAACACGCCGCTGCGCATCTCGCGCCGCTGGATGTCGCGCGCCGTGATGTCGTTGAAGATCACGTAGCCGGCGACGTAGTCCATCGCCTCCTCCGGGCCGAACCACTTGCCATCCTTGCCGATGATCACCGCGAGCTCGAGCTCGTAATCGAGCTCCTCCGTCAGATGCTCGGGATAGACGACCGCCTCGTCCGTGCCGATGATCGCGTCGACGTTCTGGAAGAAGACGATCCACGGCGCGATCTCGTGCGACCAGTTCACGTTCTTCGACTCTTCCTCGTGCTCGCGGAAGTTGCCGGCCGTGTGGAAGAACTTCTTCGGCACGATCGGCGCGCGCAGCGTCGCGTCCGCGAGCGGCGTCCGCTCGCCTGTGTCGTCGGCACCACCGCGCGCGAAGTAGTCGCGCATGGTCGGCACGTCGAGGCGGACGATCTCGTCGCCGTCGATGCGCCCGACCTTGCCGTCGTCGTAGGTCACGAGCTTCATCGGTTCTGCAGCCACCTCAGGACATCGCCGGCGTTCGCGTCCGGCGGGAAGACGGGATAGAAGACCTTCACGATCCGGGCATCTTCGGCCACGAGCGTGCAGCGTTTGTAAAGAGTGAGTCCGGAGATCTCGAAGGTCGGCAGGTTCAGCGCGGCGCCGAGCTGCCGCTCGGGATCCGCGACGACCGGGAACGGCATCGCATTCCGCTCGGCGAATTCGCGCTGGTCGTCGAGATCCTGCGCCGAGAGGCCGGCAACGCGGGCGCCAAGCGCCTCGAGCTCGCCGTGCAGATCGCGGAAGGCGCAGGACTGCGGCGTGCACCCACGCGCACCCGGGGTCTCGTCCCAGCCCGGGAGCAGCTCCCGTCCGGGCCGCCCCGCGCGCGGGTAGACGTAGATCACGTCGAGATGGCAGACGTTCACCGGCCCCTGCGACGACTCCAGCTCCAGGTCCGGCAGCTCGAGCCCCACGAGATGATCCGCTGCGCCGTCGTCCTCCGGCACCGGCAGGTTCGGCGGCAGCGTGTAGACGTCGTACGTCACGCGACTCCACAGACGCGCATCGCGACCAGCGCATACGTCTGCGCCGTCTTCACGAGCCCGTCGATCTCGAGGTTCTCGCCGAGCTCGACGTCCATCAGCCCCGTGGAGGTGCCGTAGTTCAAGGTCGGAATGCCGTAGCGGGAGAGCGCCGACGCGTCGCTGAACCAGCGCGTCACGTCACGCTCGGGCGTGCCGCCGAAGACCTCCGCGTGCGCGGCGTCGACAGCGGCCACGAGCTCGTGGCTCTCGTCGATCTCGGCGCCGGGCGCGGTCACGTACACCTCTCCCTCGATCCCGTAATCCGCGAAGCGCTCGCCGAGCGCGCGTACCAAGTCGAGCACCTCGCGCCGCGCCACGCTCATCGGCTTCGTCGGCGGCACGCGCACGTCGAGGAACAGATCCGTGTGGTGCGGCGTGCGCGAGACGCGCCAGCCGAAGCCGCCCTCGATCGCGCCGACGTTCACGATCGCCTTCGCACCGCGGTACGCATTCGACGGGTCGTCCTCCCACGTGGGGATCCACTCCTGCACGGCTGCGAGCACCTCGTGCATGCGCAGCACCGAGTTCTGGTCGCGCTTGCCTTCGCTGAACGCCGTGTGGATGAAGTTTCCCTGCACGCGGATGCGCAGCCAGAGCGCGCCGAAGTGCCCGAGCACGACCTTGCCCTCGGTCGGCTCGCCGAGCAGGCACATGTCGGCGACCCCACCGTGCGTCACGAGGTAGCGCGAGCCGGCCGCGTAGCCGCGGTACTGCGCGCCGGTCGCGTCGCCGTACTGCGTCTTCTCGATCTCGCCGCACACCGCGGCGATGAGCACGTCGCCGCGCAGCCGCACTCCGGCGTCCTGCAGCGCGCGCACCGCCTCGACATAGCACGCGAGTGCGCCCTTCATGTTCGAGATCCCCAGGCCGTACAGCCGGCCGTCGCGCTCGAACGCCTGCGGCTGGAAGCCGGGAACGTTGCGCAGCCACGGCTCACGGCCGGAGTACGAGGTGTCCATGTGCCCGTTGAACATCAACGCCGGACCGCCGCCGCTGCCACGCCACGTCCCGAGCGCGTTCGCGCGATCGTCCTCGACCTGCTGCCATTGCACGGCAAGGCCGAGCGGCTCGTAGAGAGAGACCATGAGGTCGGCCATGCGCTGCTCGTCGCCGGTGAAGCTGTGCACGTTGATCATCCGGCTCGCCGTGTCGACGAGCCGCTCGCGGTCGACGTGGACGGCGGTCATTCGGGCTCCGTCATGGCGCTCACTGCCGGAAATGCGGCAAGACCTGCTCGCCGAAGAGCCGGATCTGCTCGTGCCGGTCGTCGCCCCACAGCTCGAGCATCACGTGCGTGCATCCCGCATCACGGTACTCCTCGATGGCCGCGATGCAGTCGTCCGGCGTGCCGGCGATGGGCTTGCACTTGTCGAGCAGCGCGTCCGACACCTTCGCCTTCGCGGCGAGCCTGCCGCCCTGCTCCATCGCCTCGGCGACCGGGCGGATCTCATCCTGCTCGATGCCGGCGAGGTCGAGCAGGGTGTCGGCCGAGCCCTGGATGTTCTGCACCTTGTTCGCGAGATACATGCCGGCGATCTCGCGCGCGCCGTCGCGCCCCCGCGCGCGATCGGTCGCGTGGATCGACGACACCACGGTGCAGCCGATGTCGATGTCGGCGTTCACCTGCTCGCGGGTGTAGCGCACGAAGGCGGGCGTCGTGATCGACGGTGTCAGGCAGCCGTCGGCGATCTCTCCCGCGAGCGCCTGCATCTTCGGCGCCGTTGCCGCGACGTAGACCGGCGGGACGTCGCGCGGCGTGTGCGCCTCCGCCTGCAGCGCCGGCACGTCCGCGTTCCACGTCGAGCCTTCGTAGTGGAACGCCTCGCCGCCGAGCACGCCGCGCACGATCTCGACCGCGTCGCGCATCGGCCCGAGCGTTTTCGACGTCTGCATGCCCGCGTTGTTGAGGAAGATCTTCGACGTTCCGAAGCCGAGGATGAACCGGCCGGGGCCGGCGGCCTCCTGCACGACGCGCGCGTCCATCGCCACCTGCACCGGGTGACGTGTGAACGGCGAGATGATCCCCCAGCCCACCGTGAGCCGCTTCGTCTCGCGGGCGATCAGCGCGGAGACGACAGTGGACGAGCGCGCCTCCATGCCGTGCTTGCGCCACCACGGGTACGCCTCGGCGAGCCAGATCGTGTCCATCCCGGCTTCGTCCATCACGCGCGCCGACGCGAGCATCTCGTCGAGCGGCTCCATCGTGAGCTGCATGACGCCGATGCGGAATGGAACCGACATGCGGCCCGCTAGCTCCGCGCAGCTTGGATCTGAGCGTCGAGCGCGCCGAGCACGTGCTGCACCTGCTGATTGACGATCGGCTGGAGCACGCGCTGTCCCATCGAGCCGACCGGGCCGGCGATGCGCACCTCCGCCGACCACTGCATGCTCGTACCCTCGCCGGCGTCTGCGAGCTCGAACTTCGTGACCATGTTCATCATCGCGCCGACTCCCTGGCCCTTGATGTGCATGGAGGCGAACTCGGGCTCGCGCTCCTCAGTCTTTTCCATGTCGATCTTCATCTTGAGGCCGCCGAGGCCGAGCGGGATCTTCACGTTCGCGGTCCACCGCTTCTCGTCGTGGATGTCGAAGCTCTCGACGCCGGGCATCGTCGCGGCCATCGCCGCGGGATCGTTCAAGACCTTCCAGACGGTCTCCCGCGGAGCGTCGAAGATGCGCTCGCCCTCGACGATCACGCGTCCACCACCTGCACGCGAGCGCCGGCCTGCTCCGGCTGCGAAAGCATCTCCCACACGCGCCGGTACGGATTCGAGCTGTCCCACACCATCGCGTCGCCGTGGCCGCGCAACGCGTCCTGGATCGCGGCGCAAACGGCGTGGATGCCGGCGCCGCCGCCCTCGCCCATGCCCTTCGTACCGAGAGGCGTGAACGGCGACGGGCTCTCCACGTTGCCGGTCTGCAGCGGCGGCATGTCGAGCGCGTGCGGCACGTGGTAGTCGTAGAAGTTCGGCGTCAGGAGGTTGCCGTCTTCGTCGTACTCGAAGATCTCGTGCATCACGCCGCCGAGCGCCTGCGCCGTTGCGCCCATCACCTGACCCTCGACGATCTGCGGATTGATCCGCTTGCCGCAGTCGTCCACCGCCGCGTAGTCGACGATCTCGTAGTAGCCGGTCTCCGGATCGATCTCGACGACCGCCGCGTGTACCTGCGCCGCGTAGGTGAGCGTCAGATTGCCGAACTTGCGCTCGACGTCCGGCACCTGGAACGGCGGCCGGTAGACGTAGCGGCAGTTCAGCGTCACGTCGAGGTCCTCCGGCAAGCCCGCGTTGTTCGCGTTGACGATCGCGCCGCAGGCCATGAACGGCAGCGCCGCGTCGGGATTGTCCTTGATCCGCACCGTCCCCTCCGCAAGCTCGAGCGCGTCGACCGGGACGCCGCCGAACACGGCAGACGCGAGCCTCTTGATCTCTTCGGCGAGCATGTCGGTCGCGCCCTTCACGGCGGAAAGCCCCGTGACGGCGAACTGGCTCGCGTAGGTGCCGGAGAATCCGGCATGCGAGTTCCAGTAGCTGTCGTGGCCGGCGCGCACGTGCACGTCGTCGACGGAGCAGCCGAGGATGTCGGCGACAACCTGCGCCGCGGTCGTCTCGTGCCCCTGGCCCTGAGGAGTGGTTCCGAGCGTGACGACGATCTCGCCGAAGATGTCGAGCTTGACGGTCGCGACTTCGTTGTTGCCCGAGAACTGCAGCTCCGGGTTGATCATTCGCGACTGGCCGAAGTTGTTCGTGCCGGAGTCCAGGGTCGAGCCGATGCCGACGCCGAGCAGCTTGCCGCGCGCCGCGGCGTCCTTGCGCTTCGCCTCGATGCCGTCCCAACCGATCAGACCCGTCGCGATGTCGAGCATCTGCGCGTAGTCGCCGGAGTCGTAGATGCAGCCGTTCGGCGTCTCGTACGGCATGTCCTCGGTGCGGATGTAGTTGCGCTTGCGCACCTCGATCGGATCGAGCGCGAGCTCGTGCGCGACGATGTCGATGATCCGCTCGGTGAACCACAGGTGCTGCATGCGCGAGTAGCCGCGGTTCGGCGACACCGGCGCCTTGTTCGTCGCCACCTGCGTGAATTCGAGGCGTATGTGGCGCCACTTGTACATCCCGGGCGTCACCTGCGCCCAGATCACCCCGCCGAGCGGCTCGTAGCGGAGCCACGCGCCTGCGTCGTCGAGCGCCTTCGTGCGGAAGCCCAGCAGCGTGCCGTCACTCTTGACGGCGACCTCGGTCTCGTGGAACCAGCGCTCGTTCCCGTGCGACATCGACATGTGGAAGTCCGTGCGCCATTCGGTCCACTGCACCGGCCGGTTGAGCTTGCGCGCAAGCAGGCAGCAGACGACGAGCTGCGGGTGCGACGTGATCTTGTTGCCGAAGCCGCCGCCGATGTCCTGCGTGACGAAGCGGAGCCTGTCGAGCCCCGTGCGCATCGCCGGGCCCATCATGATCGCGGCGAAGCCCGGGAACTGGTTGTTCGTGTGGATCGTCCACTGGCCGGTGCCGCGGTTGAACTCCACGAGCGCGCCGTCCGTCTCGAGCGGCGTCGAGTTGAAGCGGTGGAAATGGAGCTCGTCGATCTTCACGACCTTGTCCGCCTCGGCGAACGCCGCATCGAGGTCGCCCCACTCGTAGACGCCCTCCCACATGAGGTTGCCGCCGGCCTCCTCGTGCAGCACGGGCGCCGACGCCTCACGGGCGGGGCGGGCGTCCGTCACCGCGTCGAGCGGCTCGTACTCGATCTCCACGAGCTCCGACGCGTCCCGTGCGAGCTCGCGCGTCTCGGCGACGACGGCGACGACGGCCTCGCCGACGTAGCGCACCTTGCCGACCGCGAGCGCGAAATCCTGGATGTTCCCGCCCGGTACCGAAGAGATCTGGAAGAACGGATCGGTGAGCGACGCGACCTCCTCGCCGGTCAACGTCCCGTAGACGCCCTTCAGCGATTCCGCCTTCGAGACGTCGATCGATGCGATGTGCGCGTGCGCATACGGCGAGCGGACGAAGAAGATGTAGCCCATCCCGTGGCGTTTCACGTCGTCGATGAAGACGCCCTGCCCCTGCACGAGCCGGCGGTCCTCCTTGCGCGGGACGTTCTGGCCCTTGTAGTGCTCCTTCGGCGCCTGGATCTCGACCGTGCCGGGGGCGACGGTCGTGCTCACTTCGAGCCCCGCTCGGCGGCGGTGCGCACCGCGTCGACGATGTTCCAGTAGCCGGTGCAGCGGCAGATGTTGCCCTGCAGGCCCTTCTTGATCTCCTCGTCGCTCGGCTGCGGATTCGAGCGGAGGAGCGCGGTCGCGCTCATCAGCATTCCGGGCGTGCAATAGCCGCACTGGAGCGCGTGGTGGTCGCTGAACGACTGCTGAAGCGTCGTCAGCTGGTCGCCTTCGGCGAGCCCTTCGACCGTCTCGATCGTCGTCCCGTCAGCCTGAACGGCGAGCAGCATGCAGCTCTTCACGAGCGTGCCGTCCACGAGGACGGAGCAGGCACCGCAGTTGCCGGTGTCGCAACCGATGTGGCTGCCCGTGAGATCGAGATCGTCGCGGAGGAAGTGGATCAGCAGCTTGCGCGCCTCGACCTCACGCTCGTAGAGCGTGTCGTTGATCGTGACCGCGATCTGCTTCGACGAGGCGACGGTGGCCAACTAGCTCCCCTCGGCGGCCTTGCGGGCCGCGCGCACGGCGAGGACCTCCGCGAGATGTGAGCGGTACGCGCTCGACGCGTGCACGTCGGCGGGCGGATACAGCCCCGCGCCGCGCACGGCCGCTCGCACCGCGTCCTCGTCGGCGGACGCCGGCTGGAGGAGGACAGGGGTCGCGTCGACGCAGCCGAGCACGACGCGCAGCGTGCCGTTCAGGCTCGCAGCAGCGTTCGCGATGCACGTGCCGTCGACGCCGAGCGTCACCGCGGCGAAGCCGTCGTTCTTCCCGGCCGGAATCGTGATCTTCGTCAGCAGCTCACCGGTACCGACCGCCGTGAGGTACACGCCGACGAAGAACTCGTCCGCCGACACGACCCGCTCGCCCGCGGCGCCCGCGATCGTCATCTGCGCGCCGATCGCGACCATCAGCGGCGGCAAATGGTTCGTCGGATCGTTCGAGCACAGATTCCCGCCGATGGTGCCGCGATTCCGCACCTGGACGTCCGCGATCTGCGCGCACACCTCGCCGAGGATCGGCCGCGCCTTCGCCTCGGCGGAGCCCATGATCTCGGTGTACGTCGCCATCGGGCCGATCGAGAGCGTTCCGTCGGACGCGAGGTCGATGTCCTTGAGCTGCTCGAGCCCGTTCAGGTCGACGAGCACGTCCGGTGAGGCGGCCCGCGCCTTCATCACGTTGATCAGCGTCTGGCCGCCTGCAAGCGCGCGGGCACCGTCGTTCCCCGCCAGGATCGCCAGCGCTTCGGCGATCGACGACGGCTTCGCGTACTCGACTTCCCGCAGCAGCACGAGGCGATCCTACGCAGGCCGAGAAAGCGGTTGCAAGTGGGATTTTATTTTTTGCCCGCGACGGGTTCCGCATGGATACGCGTCGCGGCGTCGCGCAACGGTCCGCCGGAGCGCCCTGCGCGGACGGCCAGAATCTCCGCGAGCATCGAGAGCGCGGTCTCCGCCGGCGACTCGGCGCCGATATCGAGCCCGCACGGTCCGGCGATCCGGTCGAGGTCCGTCGCGGCGATCCCCGCGTCGAGAAGCAGCTCGCGCCGCCGCTCCTGATTGCGGCGCGACCCGAGTGCGCCGACGTAGAACGCGTCGCTCGCGAGCGCCGCGGTCAGCGACGGGAGATCGAACTTGTCGTCGTGCGTCAGCACGACGACGGCGGTGCCGGCGTCGGGCGCGACCGTCGCGAACGCCTCCTCGGGCCAGGCGACGAGCAGCTCGTCGGCGCTCGGAATCCGTTCGCGCGTCGCAAAGAGCGCACGCGCGTCGGCGACGATCGTCGTCCAGCCGAGCTGGTTTGCGGCGCGGCAGAGCGCTTCGGCCGTGTCGACCGCGCCGTAGACGAAGAGGCGCGCCGGCGGCGCGAAGACGTCGGCGAACACCGTCTCCTCGCCGAGCGCGATCACGTGACTGCGGCCGCGGCGGAGCGCCGCCGCGGCGAGCTCGGCAAGGCCGCCGGGATCCTCGCCCACCGTCGTCCCGTCCGCGTGCACGAGCAGCTTCGCGCCGGTGCGATCGCCCGTGACGACGGTCAGCACGACAGCACGGCCGCCTTCGTCGACGACGCGCCGCAGCTCGTCGAAGAGCGGCATCACTCGAGGGGCTCGACGTACACGTCGATCTCGCCGCCACACGGGAGGCCGACGCCGAGCGCCATGTCGTCGGTGATCCCGTACGTGATCAGCCGCGGCGGGCCGCCGGCGAGCACGTCCTGCGCGGCGATGTAGACGTCACTCTCGACGCAGCCGCCGGAAACGGAGCCGGCGTCGCGACTGCGATCTTCTCGCCCTTCGCCCTCCAGCGGTCGATGTCGGGCAGCAGCTCTTTCACGGCTCCACGTTACCGGCCCAAATACGCTTTGCGCAGGTCTTCGTCCTGCTGGAGATCGGCCGCCTTGCCCTCGAGCACGAGGCGCCCGGTCGAGAGAACGTAGCCACGGTCGGCGATCGAGAGCGAGACGTTCGCGTTCTGCTCGACGACGAGCATCGCGACGCCGGCCTCGTGCACCTGCTTGATGATCTCGAAGCTCCGCTCGACCAGGATCGGCGCGAGGCCCATCGACGGCTCGTCCATCAGCAGCAGCCTCGGCTTCGCCATCAGCGCGCGGCCCATTGCGACCATCTGCTGCTCGCCGCCCGAGAGCGTGCCTGCGAGCTGCGACCGGCGTTCGTGGAGCAGAGGGAACAGCTCGTAGACGCGCTCGAACGCCTCTTTGTCGCCGCCCCCGTGGAGGTAAGCGCCCATCTCGAGGTTCTCGAGCACCGTCATCGGCGCGAACAGCCGCCGGTTCTCCGGCACGATCGCCATCCCCATCCCGATCCGGTGGCTCGTCGACCGCTTCGTCACGTCCTCGCCGGCGAATCGCACCGATCCGTTGCGCGGCGCGACGAGGCCGAGGATCGTCTTCAGCGTCGTCGACTTCCCCGACGCGTTGCCGCCGAGCAGGCAGACGAGCTCGCCCGCGCCGACGTGGAGGTTCAGCCCCTGCAGGATGTGGATCGACCCGTAGTACGTGTCGATCCCGTCGAGCTGGAGCAGCGGCCCGTTCGTGCTCACTTCGTCGCCGCCGCCTTCGTGCCGAGGTACGCCTCGATCACGCGCGGATCGGTGGCGACCTCGTCGAACGTTCCCTCCGCGAGCTTCACGCCGTGGTCGAGCGCCACGACGCGGTCGGAGATCCCTTCGACGACATGCATGTCGTGCTCGATCACGAGAATCGTGTAGCCGCCCTCGGTGCGCAGCCTGCCGATCAGCTCGGTGATCTCGTGCGTCTCGACCGGATTCATGCCGGCGGCGGGCTCGTCGAGGAGCAGCAGGCGAGGGCCGGTCGCGGTCGCGCGGGCGATCTCGAGCCGGCGCCGGTTCGCGTACGAGAGGCTGTACGCAGGCTGGTCCCAGCGGTAGCCCATCAGGCGCTCGCCGAAGAACGAGAGGCATTGCTCCGCAAGCTTGTTGATCTCACGCTCCTCGCGGCGCATCCCGGGCGTACGCAGCATCGAGCGGAAGACGCCCGCGCGCGTGCGACCGTACGCCGCGGCCATGACGTTCTCCTTGACGCTCATGTTGAGAAACAGCCGCAGCGTCTGGAAGGTGCGCGACACGCCGCGCCGGCTGATCTGGTGCGGAAGCAGCCCGACGATGCTGCGGTCCTCGAACAGAATCTCGCCGTCGTCGGGCCGATAGATGCCGGTGATCAGGTTGAAGAGCGTCGTCTTGCCCGCACCGTTCGGTCCGATCACGCTGACGATCTCGCCCTCGTCGACATGCAGGTCGAGCGCGGAGACGACGGAGAGGCCTCCGAAGGCGAGCGAGACGCCGCGCAGCTCGAGCAGCTTCGCCACTAGATGATCTCCACTCGGCGCTCGCCCAGCAATCCGTTCGGGCGGACGATCATCAGCCCGATGAGGACGAGGCCGAGCACGATGAAGCGCGCCGGCTCGGGATTCGTGAGCATGACGTTCTCCCACACGAACGACGCGAGGTAGAGCGT
>WNFR01023287.1_pt1 | contig 10570 bp, 6 predicted proteins | sample 5400221 | NCBI WGS metagenome assembly WNFR01 (sample SAMN13153357, study PRJNA577476) | soil metagenome | isolation source: 40 cm soil under Madrone tree | place: USA:California | collected 2016-06-14 | reverse complement strand
GCATCGAGATATTTTTGCAGCGTCTCCTCACTTCCGCCGAGCGGCATCGCCAGATAACCGGGCAAAATATCGTAGAGTGTAGGAATATCGGTTGAGCCTTGAATTGATGCGTGGCCGCGCAAGGCGAGAATGCCACCGCCGGGCCGGCCGATGTTGCCTAACAACAATTGCAAGATCGAAGCAGTGCGAATGATTTGCACGCCTTTGGAATGTTGCGTCCAGCCGACGGCGTAACAAATCGCGGCCGTTTTGTCCGGGCCCGAGGCCCGAGCGAGTGTGTCGCCAACTTTGTGAAAAAGCGCCGGCGGGACGCCGCAGACCTTTTCGACCATCTCCGGCGTGTAGCGCGCGAAATGGCGTTTCAGTTTCTGAAAAACACACTGTCGATCTTGCAATGTGAGATCGCGCTCAGGAAAGCTGAGGCCTTCGCCTTTGTATTGCCAGCTCTGCATCGAATAATTGCGCGAGGCTTCGTTCCAGCCGGAGAAGAAACCATCGGCGTTATCTTCCGGATCCCGGTAGTCGTCGCGCAAAATACAGGACGCATTCGTGTAATGAACCACGTACTCGCGGAAGAAAAGTTCGTTCTCGATAACGTGATGGATGATTCCCCCAAGAAATGTGATGTCGCTCCCGGCGCGGATCGGTACCCAAATGTCGGCCAGCGCGCTGGTGCGTGAAAATCTTGGATCCACATGAATAATGGTCGCGCCGCGCTCTTTTGCTTTCATCACCCAGCGAAAACCGACCGGGTGCGCTTCGGCCATGGAGGAGCCTTCGATTAAAATGCAATCGGCATTGGCGAGATCTTGTTGCGCGGTCGTAGCTCCGCCGCGGCCGAAGGAGGTGCCCAGACCGGGCACCGTGCTGCTATGTCATATCCGTGCCTGGTTGGATATGCACACCATGCCCAGGCCGAGGGTGAAAAGTTTTTTAATGAGATAATTTTCTTCGTTGTCGAGCGTGGCGCCGCCGAGATGGCAGATCGCAGTCGTATGATTGATCGTCGCGCCGTCTTTTTTGTGCACGAAGGTTCGCTTGCGCGATTCCCAGACGCGGTCCGCCACCATGTCCATCGCGCGATGTACCGAAATTTCCGTCCATTCTTTCGCCCGCGGCGCGCGATATTTTACTTTCATCTCCCGGCGCGAATGGGTCAGCAGTTGATAGGATGCCGCGCCTTTCGGACAAAGATTCCCCTGGCTGATAGGACTCTCTGGATCGCCTTCGATTGAAACGAGCTTGCCGTCTTTGTGATAGATCAGCTGCCCGCAACCAACGCCGCAGTACGGGCAAATCGATCGCGCGACTTGTGCGTCGTCGATCCGCGCGTGCATGGCACGCGTTTTGTCCGACATCGCTTCAAGGCCGGTGCCGTCGGTGCGCTCACGAATTTGACGCATGAGCGGCCATTTCGAGAGCAAGCCGGTGAGCGATGGCATGGCGTTTAGTCCTCGCTTAAGCAGCCAATTTTACTGTTATCGTTTTATCTCGCACCGTAAAGCGCAAACCAAGATGTCGATCTCCATCGAATGTCGGCGTTCAACTCGCCGCTGGCTCCGGCAATCCGAGCGACTGCATTGTGTCAGGCGATAGACTTCCGGTTACGTTTAGCTGATTGGCGACTTGATAATTCGCCACCGCGTCACGCGTCGTCGGTCCGAAAATGCCATCGACTGGACCGGTGTAATAGCCCAGCTGAGCGAGCCGCTCCTGGATAGCTTCGACCGTGGGATCAGCCGCCGGGACACCGTTATTGGACGGCTGATCGTCAGCGTAGTAATCGTACGGGTAGTAATCGTCGGCGTAATACGGCAGGTAATCCCATGGGTAGAATCCATCATCCAGTCCAAACCAGAAGCCTCCGTCAAAGACAAAGAAGCGACCGTGATCGAAATGGGCATGCCGCCGGTCCCAATCGTGGTGCCAATTTGCGTCGTGATGTTCAGCAATGTGATTTGTCCTTCCGTTCAATCCAGGTTGCGGGGATGTTTTCGACGGACGCGTGGCCGAAGCCATCGCGACACGATTGCGCGTGAGGCTCGAACCAGCAGGGCGATTGATTCCACGGTTTGGTCCCGAAAAGACGCGCGGTCTTGTTCGCGACACACCCATCCCGCCTGCGAAGCGCGGGCCTCCGGCGGAAAGGTTTGGATTCCCCCCGCCGAAGCGTCCTGGCGGAAGGCCGAAGGCTATGCCGCCGCCGCGGCCGGCACCACGAAAGCCACCGCCGTGGAAACCGCCACCGCCGAAACCTCCACCCCCGTGGAAGCCTCCTCCACCTCCACCGTGACCAGCCGCCCACGTGATCGGGCTGAGTGCGAGTAGAGTGAGGCCAATTAAACTCAGTATTCTTTTTGTTTTCATAGCAGTACGCTCGCGCGAGCCGCATGTCGTTGCCATTGCGCGTCCGCGGGATTTTGAGGTGCCACGTTTGAGGGATGCTCGCTCCCTCTTTTGAATCACAGATAGGGACGGCAGCGCTGCGGCGTCTGCGGACTGCGCAGGCACTCCCTCTTCGTCCGACGCTGCGAAGCAGCCAAGGCCCATTATTTTTTCCCCATCGTAGGAGCTGGTGTCGCAGAAGGAGCGGACCTTGCGGAAGCATCCGGCGCGGGGGAAGCAGCCGGCGTTATGGAAGCGGCTGGTGCCGCTGAAGCAGCTGGCGTCGCAGACCCAGCGGGCGTAGCAGAGGCGGCAGGGTTGCCGATTACTTTCTCGGATTCAGTGACGCCGCTCAGGACCTGAGACAGTGCCGCGGAAACAGTCGCTGCTGCCGAAGCAGCCGGTGCTGCGGAAGAAGCCGCCGAAGCAGCAGGGGTCGCGGAGCCAGCGGGCGTGGCAGAGGCAGCGGCCGTCGCAGAAGGAGCGGGCGTCGCGGCGACGCGGACTGTTGTTCCGGTGGTCAGAGAATCGGAGGGGTTGACGATCACTTTGTCGGATTCGGTGACGCCGCTCAGGATCTCGGACTGTATGCCGAAGTCCCGTCCGACCTTGACGTCACGGAGTTGCACAACGCCCTTGGCGTCCACCACGCCAACTTGCTGATTTTTTCCGCGAAAGATGAGAGTGTTGTCAGGTAAGATAAGAATCTTCCCCAAAACGCTCTGCGGAACTCGGATCGTGGCATAGCTGCCGGGCAGGATCTCATTCTTTGAGTTATCCACCTGCACCTGGACAAGCATAGTCCGGGAATCAGGTGAAACAGCCTCCGAAGTCGAGATCACCTTTCCCGGATAGGTTTTTGCGCTTTGCGCGCCGACTTGAACATCGAAGGTTTGGCCCACCGCGATGCTCGGCGCCTGGGTTTGTGGGATCCGGAAATAAACACGAAGGGGATCTGTCTGTTGGATATGAAACATCTCCATATTCGTATTATTGGCAGTAATCAGGTCGCCCACATTCACGTTGCGGATCGTGATCGTACCGGCGAAGGGCGCGGTCACCCGTTTGAAGGCGACTTGTTGTTCGAGAAAACGAAGATTAGCGGCAAACGCTTCGGTATTGGCCTGGTTCGTGGCCTGAGAGGTGTTCATATTCTCGGCATCGAGTTGGGAGACAACACCTTCTTTGTATAAGTCCTGCCATTTCGTGTTCGTGCTTTTGGCCTGTTCCAAATTTCTTTTAGCTAGCACAGCCTGCGAGTGGGCTTGCGCGAGCTGCTGATCGAGATCAGGTGTGTCGATTTCGGCGAGCAACTGGTCTTGCGTGACGTGCGCGCCAATATCCACTAACCAGCTTTTTAGGTATCCATTAACTCGGGCAAAGATCGATGCTTCCTGCCATGGTTTGATTTCAGCGGGTAAGTTAAGGCCGCTGCCAGGGACATTGGAAGCCGGTGAAACTACCGCCACGCTCGAAACCGCCAACTGGTTAGTATCAGCCGCAGCTGTTTGTCGCTGCCGCAATTGAGGAATGAAGCCGACGACCAGTGCGATCAAGACCACAGTACCGCCCACGATCAAGATCCGACGGAATCGTCGGCGGACCTTAACCGGGTCAGATTTATGTTCGTTGGAGCTAACGCTGTCGGTAGGAGTAGTTGCGCTCATATATGGAGGGATGTGTTTAGGTTGCGGAAACAGCCTCCTCAAGGGCCGTTGATGGAACATTTTCTTTCGGTTCTGCCTCGGCAGGGCCGGCTGCCTGGCGGTGCAAGAGGCTGAATACCACAGGCACGAAAAGGAGCGTTGCGACGGTGGCGAGCATGAGACCACCGATGACGGCGCGCCCAAGGGGCGCGTTCTGCTCGCCGCCTTCACCCAGACCAAGGGCCATGGGCAACATACCAATGATCATCGCCGTGGCCGTCATGATGACCGGGCGCAAGCGGCCGGTCCCAGCTTCCCACGCTGCGTGCAAAGCAGTTTTTCCTTCTTGCAGGTGAGTGCGCGCAAAGGTGACGACCAGGACCGAATTCGCAGTGGCGACACCGAGGCACATGATTGCGCCCATCATCGCTGGAACGCTTAAAGCGAGCGCACCGGTCAATGCCGTTAAAATAATGAATGGGTCGAGCCAGCTTTGGAAATTTACAACGAGCAGTAAATAGATCAGCGCAATCGCCACTAACATTCCGATGCCCAATCCGAGAAAGCTGGAACTCATCGTCGCTGCTTGCCCGCGCAGGATAATACTGGTTCCGCGCGGCGCGGTTTTTTGGGCGTCGGCAACGATGGGTTTAATGTCACTAAGCACCCCACCCAAATCCCTGCCCCCGACTCCGCCGAAGACATCGACTACCGGGATGACATTGTAATGCGAATAGATGGGCTGGCTGTTTACCCGCGTGGTGGTGGAGACATTACTGAGGATCTGACCATTGCCCGTTCCAGGTTTGGAAGCACTCAACGGAATCGAGTTTAGTTCGGACAGCGTAGTGGTCTGATATTCCGGCGTCCTGGCATTGACGAGATATTGAATGCCGGTGGTGTAATCGAGCCAGTAGGTCGGCGTCACCTGACTGCTGCCGCTTAAGGCGAGCAGGACCGAGCTGGCCACATCTCTCTCGGTTAGCCCGAGCTGCGCCGCCTTTGTTCTATCGACGTCGAATGCGACTCGCTGCAAGTCGTTTGGCTGTTGAACCCGCACATCGACGGCTCCGCGGACTCGACGGATCTTTTGGACGATGGAATTGGCCACCTGTTGGTCGGCGGCTTGATCTCGCCCAACGACCTGGATGTCAAAGGGCGCGGGAAGTCCGAAGTTAATTGTTTCGCTGACGATGTCGGCCGGCAGAAAGTAAAAGGTTATTCCAGGAAAATCACGATTAAGACTCAGACGCAGGTTGCGCACATAATTCGCCGTCGGGCTATGTCCAGGTTTCAATGAGACCAGGATATCGGCGTCGGCTGGTCCTGATATACCGCTGTCGTTGTAGCTCAAATTGATGCCCGAGACCGGAAGTCCGATGTTGTCGATCATACCCTCGAGTTCCTTTGCTGGAATTTGCTTGCGAATGGCAGCTTCCACTTCGTCAACCAACTTGGCAGTTTGCTCAATACGGGTTCCGGTCGGCCCCCGCACGTGCAATCGAAGCGTTCCTGCATCCACCGCCGGGAAGAAGTTTTGTCCAAGAAAGGGGAGGAGTACCCATGTGGCGATGCAAAAACCCAGGAAGCCAACCACGAAACTGACTCGATGTTCCAGGACCGTGCCTAACAACTTCCCATAAGTTTCCCGGAAGCGATCGAATCCCTTTTCAAAACCCTGTTGCAGAGCCGCGAGCGGCCTTACCCAAAACGCGACCTGTTTTTCGCCCGTTTGTTTGTGGTGATGGCGCTCGAAGAACATAATCATCGTCGGCACCAACGTGCGCGAAAGGGCATAAGAAGAGATCACGGCGAAAACCACTGCCTCGGCCAAGGGCACAAAAAGATAGCGCGCTACTCCGGACAGAGAAAACATCGGCACGAAGACGATGCAGATGCAAAAAGTTGAAACCATTGCCGGCAACGCGATTTCACCCGCGCCTTTCAGAATTCCATCTTCCAATTTTTCACCTGCTGCTAGATGGCGCTCGACGTTTTCGATTGTCACCGTGGCATCATCCACCAGGATGCCGACCGCGAGAGCCAGGCCGCCAAGCGTCATGATATTAATCGTCTGACCAAGGACGCTGAGAATCGCCAGAGACGAAAGAACCGATAGCGGAATGGAAACCGCAATAATGAGCGTACTCCTCCACGAACCGAGGAAGAGCAAAATCATCAACGCGGTCAGGGCCGCTGCGATTACGCCCTCACGCACCACTCCGCTGACCGCGGCCTTCACGAATACGGATTGATCGGCGAATTGCTTTACTTGCACATCGCTGGTCACGGTTTTGAGAATATTGGCCATGGCGGCTTTGACCCCTGTCGCAACCGAGAGGGTGGAGGCGCTGCCACTCTTGAAAACGCTCAACAGCGTGCTCCGGACACCGTCTTGTCGCACGACATTTTCCTGCGGCATATAGCCGTCGCGCACCTGGGCGACATCTTTGATGTAAATCACGGTCCCGCCGACACTTTTTATCGGCAGATCGTTCAACAGATCGATACGCGGCGGATTAACGTTAAGATCGATCGGTACCTCTTTCCCGCCGATCTTGGCCACACCGCTCGGAAAAGTTAGAGAGCCATTGCTGATGGCAGTGACCACATCGGATTGGAGAAGGTTGTTTTGCTGTAATGCCTTGAGATCGAGGTCGACCGAGACCACCCTTTGCTTCCCGCCGTACGGATATGGGATGCTGACTCCCGGCACACTAATGAGTCCGACGCGAATCTGGTTTAGAGCAATATCGAAGACTTGCTGCTCGGACAGCTTGGTGCTGCTAATTCCAAACTGGAGAATGGAAACGGTCGACGCGCTGTATTGGATGATCAGCGGCGGAGTGGTTCCCGGCGGCAGCTGTCTCAAAATGGTTTGTGAAACAGCGGTCAATTGCGCCACTGCAGTCGAGATGTTCACACCCGGCTGAAAGAAGACTTTGATTACGCCGATGCTGTCATAGGAGGTCGATTCAATGTGTTCGATATTATCTACCGTGGTCGTAAGCGCCCGCTCCTCGGTGAAAACCATTCGTTGGGCGATTTGATCGGCCGGGAGTCCGGTGAAATTCCAGATCACGCTCACGACCGGGATATTGATGGCGGGAAAAATATCCGTCGGCGTCTTGGTCAGAACAAACGGGGTCATCAGAAGCAGCAGCAGGGCCGCTACGACAAATGTGTAGGGCCGGCGGAGAGCTAGGCGAACAATCCACATAACGTGCCTCCATTGTGGCTACGGATAGACCAGTTCGCTTGCATGGCCCAACTCTCGCTCCGCCATCCGCAACCCGCTATTGCGCATCGGTGGGATCTTTTCCTGACCCGCATGAACTGATTGCGGCTCCCTCTTTTGAGAGAACTCCTAACTGAGTTAAATGTCAACGTCCTTTCACTTCGATGCCCGTTTCTTTTTCGAGCGCCTGCATATGCGGAGGCGTTCTCTTTCCCAAAGCCAAGCACGACGGTTGATTCGAGATTTTTTCTGGAAAGGTCAAAACCGAATGACTTGCTTTCGGCCCGCGCTTCCCTCCAGGACGGCTTGGTAAGCACGCGGCCCTTGCTCGATAGCAATAGCGAATAGACTTAATATGTTTGGAGTTCCTCCTACGACAGCGGCGTAACTACAGCACCATTCTTGGGAATCGCATCGTAGGTTGCCTTGTCGATCCTCAGGTGCGCCATGACCAGTTCTGGCGGCGTGTGAGCCAGCCACTCTGAGAAGGAAAACTCCCGGTAGCGATCGGCCTTGAACATCTCCAGGAAGATCAGATCCGTATCGCCTGTATTCTCGACGTAGTGCAGCAAGGTCTTCTGCACATACCCGACGTCTCCCTCCTGAAAGTCCATCGTCCGACCCTTGTTGCCTGTCGCCACCACCGTCATTCGTCCCTTGCCAGTGATATAGTACTGCCACTCGTCCGCGTTCGGGTGCCAGTGCAGTTCCCGCATTCCGCCCGGATGAACTGTGACCATAGCCATCGCCGTTGTTGAGACTTTGAAATTGCTGGAATCAACGATGCGCACCTCGCCACTTTTCGTCTGCTTTGTCGGCGGTATAGCCATCGTGCGAAAAGCAAAATCCTTCGGGGATTTTCCAAGCGCTCCTGCCGCTGCTTTCTGATCGGCTTCTAGTCCTCCCGGAACATTCGTTTGGAAAATAAACAGCTCTTCCTTGGGCACATTCTTTAACGCTTGTTCGCCAACGCCGAAATTTTTTGACAGCACCTCGGGCGGTAGGTGGGACATCGCGTCGCTCAGCAACAACGTCTCCGTCTCCGAGAACTCACCGTCCTCGAACACGAGCATGAATTCGCAACCGTCGGGATTAAGGCCCTGGATCGAGTGCGGGATCCCGCTGGGAAAAAACCAAAGATCGTTCTTGTTCACATCGGCGACAAAGCTCTTGCCGTCCGAGTCAATCGCGGTAATCCGCGCCGTCCCGTAAAGCATGAGGGCCCACTCACCGGCCGTGTGCCAATGCAACTCCCGGACGCCTCCGGCGGTGAGCCGCATGTTCACGCCCGCCAGCTCCTTGGAAACTGGCAGTTCCCGAACAGTCACCTCACGCGACCATCCGCCTTCATAAGTGCGCTTGTTCGCAAAAGAGAACGGATACTTGAAGTTTTGGACCAGGCTCTTGGAATCCGTGGCTGGTGGCCACATGGAATCCGGGTTCTGGCCATCGAGTTCGTGATTCGCCGGGCCAGGGTCACTTTTGCTTCGGTCTGCTCCCACCACTTTTTGCAACGCGGCAAAGCTCCCTATCGCTACCGCGGTTTTTCCAATGAAACTTCGACGAGTGAATTCGCTCATAATTATTTCTCCTGAGGGTTTTGAGGTTCTGTTTTGGTTTTGAAATTGTTCATCTTGAAGCTCGAAGACTTGTTCGGATCCACTCATGACTGTCGTGCGCGATTGCTACGTCATTGTCCGGCGGAGAAGCTCGACGCGGATAAGGCGATTTGATAAGCGCAAACGCGTTCGAAGCGAAGATCGAAAATGCGATGACCGCTATTACGAAAGATTTATTCGTTCTCATGCAAAAGTTTATCGGCATGTTCGATGGGCTTCTACGACGCGTCCGGAAGATTTTCCGATACCGCTGAAGGATGGATCGCGAGTAACCCTTCGGAGGGAAGTCTGCGGAGATCAGAATCGCTCTCACAAACTGCAACTGCGGCTAGTAGCGTTCCGCGGCAAAGACTGCTTCCGGATCGGAACCGGAAACTTTGCCGACCGCGATCCAGCCAATGCGGCTTACTAGAGCGCCAATTAAAAACGAGACCGCTGCAAACGGGACCAAGCCGAAAAACCGGAGGACGAGCGCGAGCGGGCCGTTCAAAACTTCGCCGATTCGAATTAGCCAACCCGAGCCATGTTCGTGTATCGCGCGATCGGCAACGCCGTGTTTATCGACGCTGAGCCAAATCAGGAGCGCCGACTCAACCGCGGCCGCATAAAACCCGAGGAAGTTAAGCGCAGCGATTCGGTGTCCGAGCAATTCCAACAGAGCAGCGGCGGATCCTAATCCCGCGGTTCCAAAATGCATCGGCAGCAGGGTCCGATGCAAAAACCACGCGGGAATCGCGGTGGCGCCAATCAGCACACCCGTATACGTCGCGAGCAAAGTTCCGAAGATCGCCGAACCAAAAATGAAGATGCCGGCAGCGAGACGCAGGAGTTGATCGAGTGTGCCAGGGAAGATCTGATGCGCGTGCAGTTCGAGCGCGATCAAACCCGGGACGGCGCAGGCTCCGAATGCGCTGAGAATCCACGCGCCCATCGACATGGCTGATCGATGTTTAAAAACGCGCAGCATGTTGAGGAAGAGGCGGGGGCGTCCAAGATCCATGATCAACAGAATTGGTGAAACAATCGCTCCACCGATGGCGGCGAGCCACATTGCGGCGCGCGCAAGATCGACATGGTGAAAGATAACGGCGCCGCTTGCGATCACCGCGGACATCCCGGCCATTCCGCCGAAAAAAAAGTAGAGCGGAATTTCCCAGGTCCAGACCGGCGGTTTCACCACCGGCTGTCCGTAGTAGCCGGGTTTGCGCGGAATCGGGCCGCCGGCAACATCCACGCCTTTGCCCGGAACTACGCCCTCCTTCCAAGCTTGCTCGCGTAATTCTTCCAGTCGCTTTTCGGAGGGCGAATTGGTTGTCATGAGAAAAACGCGAACGCCAGGAGCGTTGCGATGATTGATGCAATGGCGGTCGCGAACGCCGACGTCCACGCCGACTTTAGATAAATCGTTGGAATCTGCGGTTTCGGTGGAAGGCCATAGGCTTCCGGTTCCCCGAGAATCAAAAAGAACGCGTGAATGCCGCGCACGGAAGTTTCCGTAGGATCGTAAAGTTGCGCGTCGTTGTAACCGCTTTGTTGCAATTGTTGCACGCGCTCCGCTCCGCGTGCGCGCAAATCATCGAGTCGGCCAAACACGATCGATTCGGTTGGACAAACTTTTGCACACGCGGGTACGAGTCCGCTCTTTTGTCGATCGTAACAAAATGTGCACTTAAATGCGCCAC
>WNFR01009903.1_pt1 | contig 10570 bp, 8 predicted proteins | sample 5400221 | NCBI WGS metagenome assembly WNFR01 (sample SAMN13153357, study PRJNA577476) | soil metagenome | isolation source: 40 cm soil under Madrone tree | place: USA:California | collected 2016-06-14 | reverse complement strand
ACATGCCCGCCTGCAGGTGGGCGCTACATGGACGAACACCGCATTGGCGCAATAAGAACGCACAGACTGAACTTTGTACGACTAAAAAAGGGCCGCCCGATATTTCGAGCGGCCCTTTAGTTTTCTGAATCCGTTTCCGATTACTGTCCGTCGTCGGTGCGCTTCTTGAGTACTGGCCGGTCCGGATCGGAATCGTCACCGGTCGGCGCATCCTGTTTGTCGGCCTTATCCTGCTTTTGCTGTTCTGTTCGCGTGCGCAAGGTGGGCTTATCTCCAGCCGATTTTTTCTCGTCCAGCTTCAGGCGATTTTCAATTTTGTTTAACCGCGCCTTGACGATATCGAACTCCGACGTGCTGACAATATATTCATCGCGCGTAGGCAGGATGGTGGTGATTTCTTCCTGTGCCTTTTGCACGCGTTCCGGCGTGGGCGGATGCGTGGAGAATACCTTGGGAATGCTGCCTGGCTGCCGGCGCTCTTCGGCTTCGATCTTCTCGAAGAAGCTCACAAACGCGTTCGGGTCGTAACCGGCTTTATACATGTATTGCAGGCCGAGGAAGTCAGCCTCGCGTTCATTGTCACGCGAGAATTTCAGGAAGCCGATAGGAATCGCGAGGTTAAGGCCAGACCATATCCTGCCCAGCCGCCTGGCCCGAGCAAAATCAGCGGGATGGACGCAAACTGTGCGATCTCGCCCTTGGTGGCGTTTCTGGTGCCATGCCGCGCGGCGACGTGCGCGATTTCATGGGACATCACGCCGGCCAGTTCCGCTTCCTCATCGGCATGCAGAATCAATCCGCTATTCACGTAGAAAAAGCCGCCTGGAAGCGCGAACGCATTGATTTCATCCGAGTCAATTACCTTAATCGTAAAAGGGACTTTCGCATCGGAATTTCGCACCAGGTTCTGGCCCACGCGGTTCACGTATTCAGTGACCACGGGGTCGGTAATCATTTTCGCGGAGCGTTCCACTTCCTGCGCGGCGCCTTTCCCGAGCGCGATTTCGCGCTCCAGGGAATAAAGGTTTACGCCCTTTCCGACTCCCCGGTTTCCAACGGCATTGACGTCCTTTTCCGATCCGGGTTTCACGCCCTTCATCGTCTGGTCCTGGTCGGATGAAGACGGCTGTTGCTGATCCTGCGTTTGTTGTTGGGACGAATCCGTCGTGGTGGCCTGCTGCTGCGGTTGCGTTTTTGATTGCTGTTGCCCGGCGAATCCTGCTGGAACAGCCAGTGAAAGCGCGATAATTGCTGCCAGCGCTGCGTCGAAGAGTCGTTTCATCTCTTCTCCTCCATTCAAACTACTGTGGAAGCATTATACACCCGCACGAACGGTGCGAGCCCACTTTGTGGTCAGATGACATATTCTCTAAATTGGTTTCTTGTTCGGCGTGGAAAGCCTTGCGCGTGAGGTGATTGACACTCGCCGAAGTTGTGACTACCCTCGATAGTAGACATGATGACCGCCCAGCGCATCCAAATCGGCCAGGTGTGGAGAAAAGTCGAGACCGGAGAGACTTTCCTCGTCACGAAGCTTTACAACGAGGCTCTGGCGACCATCGCCGTACTGCGCCCCACTGGTGCGGCAACCGAGTCGATGATTCGCATCCGGGTCGACCGGCAGGGTGGAACTCAAGGCCTGCCCGGCTTCTCCATGGCCCAGGAGAACGAGGGCGGCTAGAGGCGACCGTTCCAGGCTTATATCGACCGCACAGGAAGCTCCACCACGTCTTCCACCTGCATTACCTCTTTCACCAGGAACGGCTCGGCATACTTCACTCCCGCCATTTGGCCGTAGTATTGCGCGATCAGATTCACCTCGAGATGCAGGCGGTCCAGGGGGATATCTACCTTAGATTTCTTATCTTTACCCGTGGGGCGAAACTGGGAGTGATAAGCCAGAATGGCCCTGTAGCGCCGGTCAAAAAAACGCGAAATATCGACCACAAAGGTGGGTCGAACTTCACGGTAATACAGGGTCGAATAAAGGATCTTGAAGGGTCGAAACGCCTCGCCTTCGATCGGCAACTGCTTTAAACCCGCCAGGAAGCAGCCTTCGTAGCCCAGACGGGCCGCCGTGTAGTGATCAGGGTGTCGGCCCTCCCAATAGGGAAGGATCACTGTACGGGGCTTCAGTGCGCGTATGCGCCGTGCCAGGGCCATCTTATACTTCTCATTGACCTCCAGATGAGCGTCCGGCAGTCCCAGGTTCTCCCGGTGCGTCACGCGCAGGATTCGGGCGGCCACAGCGGCCTCCTTCAAACGCGTTTTAGACGTCCCCCGCGTGCCCATTTCCCCTGCAGTGAGGTCCAGGATGCCCGTCTTATAGCCCTGTTCGGCGGCCTTGAGGAGCGTTCCGCCGCAAGTCAATTCAACGTCGTCCGGATGGGCTGCTATGGCCAGCAAGTCCAGTCTCATCGCTTCTCCTAGGTTTCCGTACCCCGGTTTCGGTACCCCGGCTTCTGCTGCTTCAAATGTCGTGGGGCAGAGAAATCAGCTTGCTATGTTAGCTGATTGCCTTGCCGGGAAGTCAATTACGATCACCCACATTCGCTTTCAGATTGCTTGGCTCTGTTAGTATGGCAAGCAAATCCGCGCCCGTCCTGATCGGTGCGAGCCAGGAGAGAGAAAAATCGTGTCCGAAACTTCGCTTCGCGGAAAGGTAGCACTGGTTACGGGGGCTGCCAAACGAATTGGCCGAAGCGTCGCGCTGCGGCTGGCTGCGGAGGGAGCGGACGTCATCGTGAATTACCGTAACTCGAAAATGGAGGCTGACGAGGTCGTTACGCAAATCACTGCAATGGGCCGTCGCGCAATAGCCGTGCAAGGCGATGTCGCGAAACGTGCGGAGGTGCTTGCGCTATTCGCCACGGTGGAGAGGGAATTCGGAAGGCTCGATATTCTGGTCAACAATGCGGGAGTGTTTTTTCCGGCGAAATTTGAAGAGCTGACGGAAGCGCAGTGGGACCGGATAATGGACACAAATCTCAAGTCGCAGTTTTTATGTTCGCAGGGGGCCGCGCCGATGCTTCGACGCAGCGGTCAAGGACGAATTATCAATTTTGCTTCGCTCGGAGGCCTGCTCGCCTGGCCGGCATACACGCATTATTGCGTGTCGAAGGCGGGTGTGATCATGCTGACGCGCTGCATGGCGCGGGCTTTGGCGCCGGAAATAACCGTGAATGCGGTCGCTCCCGGAACGATCTCATTTCATGGCGATGCTCCTGAAATTGCCGAGGATTTTATCCGGCGTGCGCCGTTGCACCGGACCGGCGGTCCGGAAGATATTGATGAGGCCGTCATTTTTCTGGTGCGGTCACCGTTTATTACCGGGCAAGTGATTGTTGTCGACGGGGGGCGTACGCTTGCTTAGCGTCCAAACCGCCGGCCCTTCCTGCGTCAGGGCAAGCGGGACGATGGCGTTACGAAAGGCCTGCGCGTCATGGCGATAGGGCGGATTTTCATGGCCTCAAGCCATGCGAATGGAGCCGCGGGCTAGCAATTCGACCAGGTCCTTGTCGGCTGGAAGGAAATCGTAATTCTGAAGCAGAGATGGATCCGTCCACTCGTATTTTTCAAACTGCAAATTCTGAAGTAGAGCGGAATCTTCGATCGTTGCCCAGAAGAAAATCAGAAGCAAATCATCGGGGAGTTCCCTGTAGCGGTGGCGCGTGCGGTGAACTTCTGGGCCTATCGTGGCCGAAACGGCGAGTTCCTCGCGCAACTCGCGCGTCAGAGCTTCGCTGAGCGATTCTCCCGGTTCAACTTTCCCGCCGGGGAATTCCCATTGCAGTGGGTGAGTGTCGTTACGCTTCCGCTGGCAGACCAGGAGCTTTGAATTCCGAGTGATGAGCGCGGCGACGACGGTGGGCACGATGTCTCACTAGGTACAACTCGATCAGGATATTTTCCAGGACCTCAGTTCCGGTCTCTCTGCAAACTTTGCCGCTCTTAGTAAGAGCGGCGTGAATGTGCTTATTGGGTGGAGTTTACTCTAAACCCGGACCCTTAAAAAGCAAAGGGTCCGGCACCCGCAAAATCAAGCACGCTTCAAGCCGCGCCATCGACTTTCATTCACATGTAGGGGCACGGTTCACCGAGAACGTTCCCCGTGAACGGCATGCCGTGCCCCTACACAATTCCAGTGCGAATTCAATGCTTACTACGCGGTAAGCGGGTTGGCTTTTTCTGTATCGATTCCCAGATCCTTGATGGCTTGTTCCACCACGGCGGCTTCAATTTTGCCGTCCTGGAGCAGTTCATACAGGGTGGCCAGCGTGATGAATCGCGAATCAACCTCGAAGAAATTGCGGAGCGCTTCGCGGCCGTCGCTGCGTCCAAAGCCGTCGGTCCCCAGCGTGGCCATGTGGCGCGGAATCCATTTGCTGACGAGATTGGGGAGTGCCTTCAGGTAGTCGGTGGCGGCAACGATGACGCCCGGCGCGTCGCTGAGAATTTGAGAAATGTATGGGGCTCGGGGCTTTTCGGTGGGATGCAGCAGATTCCAGCGTTCGGTGTTAATGCCGTCGTAGTAGAGCGCCTTGTAGCTGGTAACGCTCCAGACATCCGCGGCGACGCCGTATTTCTCGCCAAGTATTTCCTGCGCCTTCAAGACTTCGCGAAGAATCGCGCCACTGCCGAAGATCTGCGCTCGAAGCTTGGATTTTTTATTTTCCGAGGCGCGATACTTGTACATGCCCTTCAAAATTCCGTCCTTCACCCCCGGATCGGACGGCATGGGAGGCATCGCATACGCTTCGTTCATGACGGTGATGTAGTAGAAGATATTTTCGCCGTCCTTGTACATGCGCCGAATGCCGTCCTGGATTATTACGGCAATTTCGTACGCAAACGCCGGATCGTAGGCCCACATTGTGGGAATCGGCAGCGCCAGAATGTGGCTGTTACCGTCCTGGTGCTGGAGTCCTTCGCCCGCCAGAGTTGTGCGGCCGGCGGTGCCGCCCAGCATGAATCCGCGACAGCGCATGTCCGCGGCGGCCCAGATGAAGTCGCTGATGCGCTGGAGCCCGAACATCGAGTAGTAAATAAAAAACGGAATCGTATTGATTCCGTGCGCGGCATAGGCGGTGCCGGCGGCGATGAACGAGGTCATCGATCCCGCTTCGGTAATTCCTTCCTCGAGAATCTGGCCGTCTTTCGCTTCCTTGTAATAAAGCAGGGTGTGTTGATCGACAGGCTCGTAGAGCTGCCCGCGGCTGCTGTAGATGCCTACCTGACGGAAGAGCGATTCCATACCGAAGGTGCGGGCTTCATCGGGGACGATAGGAACTACGAGTTTGCCGATTTCAGGGTCGCGCAGCATCTGCCTCAACATGCCCACGAACGCCATGGTCGTCGAGACTTCGCGGCCTTCACTCCCGGTCAAAAACTCGCGGAACAATGCGTCATGGTCCGCCACGAGAGGCTTGGAACGAACTTTGCGAGTCGGAACATAGCCGCCCAGTTCCTTGCGGCGCGAGCGCAGATACTGGATTTCGCGGCTCTCTTCCGGAGGGCGGTAGAAAGGCGTGTCGGCCAACTGATCGTCGTTAATGGGAATACCAAAACGCGATCGGAATTCGCGGAGCTCGTCTTCATTGAGTTTTTTCTGCTGGTGGGTGATGTTTCTGCCCTCACCGCTTTCGCCCAGGCCATAGCCCTTAATCGTGCGCGCAAGAATAACGGTGGGCGAACCCGTATGCTCCACGGCCGCCTTGTACGCGGCATAAACTTTTCGCGGATCGTGGCCGCCTTGCCGCAGCGTCCGCAAAGCCTCATCAGGAACATTCTCGACCATTTTCAGCAGGCGTGGGTCGGTGCCAAAAACATTTTGCCGAACATACGCACCAGATTCGACGACAAGTTTCTGCGATTCGCCGTCGACCATTTCTCCCAACCGCTTGGCGAGCAAGCCGTCGACATCTTGTTCGAAGAGCGGATCCCAATCGCTTCCCCAAAGGACTTTGATGACGTTCCAGCCTGCGCCCCGGAAGGCTGCTTCGAGTTCCTGCACGATCTTCCCGTTGCCACGAACAGGGCCGTCCAGACGCTGCAAGTTGCAGTTGATAACAAAAATCAGGTTGTCCAGGTTTTCGCGCGAAGCGAGGGTGATAGCGCCAAGCGATTCTGGTTCGTCGGTCTCACCGTCGCCCAGAAACGCCCAGACTTTGGCGTTCGTCTTCGGCTTGATGCCGCGATATTCGAGATAGCGATTGAAGCGGGCCTGGTAAATGGCCATCAGCGGGCTGAGGCCCATGGATACCGTGGGGTATTCCCAGAAGTCGGGCATCAGCCAGGGATGCGGATAAGACGAAAGGCCGCCGTCCGGCCGCAACTCCCGACGAAAGTTTTCCAGCTTCTTTGCGGAAAGGCGTCCCTCGAGAAAGGCGCGGGCGTAAACGCCGGGAGAGGCATGCCCCTGAAGGTAAACAGTGTCGCCCTCAAACTCTTCGGTACGTCCACGGAAGAAATGATTGAAGCCGACTTCAAAGAGGGTCGCGGCGGAGGCATACGTGGAAATATGGCCGCCAATGCTGTGGTCGACTCGATTGGCGCGAACGACCATGGCCAGCGCGTTCCAGCGGATCAGGCTCTTGATCCTGCGCTCGATCTCCTGGTCGCCGGGAAAAATTCCCTGCCTTTCCACGGAGATCGTATTTACGTAGGGAGTGTTCGCGGTGAACGCCGGCCCGACACCCAACGTCAGCGCACGCTCGCGGAGACGGTCGAGCAGAAGCGTTGCGGCTTCCGGGCCCTCCTCTTTTAGCACTGCATCGAAGGACTCAAACCATTCCTGCATTTCCTGGGGGTCGATGCCCGGGATTTTCGCGACAGAACTGTTATCCGCCATAGCTAGCCCCTACCTTCAATAAAATAATTTGATAAAGAATAAAATTTCGCGCCTGAACCACATCGCGGAATCGAACGCTGCCGGTACATGCGGCAACTAAATTGCCAGAAGCCCTTTTGTCGCGTCGGCCTTCAGGCCGACACCGTGGATTCAGGCACATGCCCACCTGAAGGCGGGCGCTACGTGAACCCACACCTGATTCTCACACAGACTCTGAAGTCCGTACTGCTTCAGGCTTCCTCAACACAATAGTAGCAGGTCCGCGAAGTCCTGCAATTGGTTTTCACGCGCTTGCGGCGCTCGGATGCTCAGTTGTTGTGCGCGGAACTGAGAGGCGGCGCGGGATAATCCGGCAGCTTATCCTTCGCGTTGTCGGCGCGTTTCACTTCCAGTTCGTCGAACAACACCGAAGGACTTACGATCGAGGAGAAGGGAATGGCGGCCCGGTTGCTGACCAGCGGGTCGTTCCCGGCGGCAGAGAGATCGCTGCGCAGAGCACGCGTATCGAGTTCATTGAAAATCGCGCCCCGGACCATTTCTTCGTGGCCATCTTTTGTCCAGACGCGGTAGAGCACGCGCGGCGTGAGGCGTGGACCAAGAGTGTCGACGAAATAGCCATAGGGCAGGCCGCGATCGCGACATTTTTCGAGCATCTGTTTTTTCAGTTCTTCGTGTGTGCTTGTTTTTGATGCGCGGATGAAGAGGTTTCCAGGAGCAGGCGCGGTGCTTCCGCTGCCTGCGGCGCGTCCGTGACCGTTGGAAGTTGAGAAATCTCGAATGGGCTGCCGTCCGATCAGAAAATTCTCGAGTTGCCCATTGCTAACCACGGTTACGGGAGCGACCTGCACGCCTTCATCGTCAACTTTATAGCTGCCGCTCAGGCTTTTGCCTCCGAAATTGTCCATGGTCGGATCGTCCACGACAGAAAGGAATTCAGGAAGCACGCGGCTCTTCAGGCTGCTGGCAAAGGCTCCCAAAGTTCGCGCTGGACGGCCCGGGCCAGGCCTTCGGCCAAGCACATTGGGAGCAATTAGATCGAAAAACATGTCGGCGGCAGCGTCATTAGAAAAAAGAACCGGACCGCGATAGTCTTCCTCGACGACAGGAGCTTCGCGCAATTGCTTCATTTGCTCTACGAGTTTCAGAGCGTCGGATTTGAATGCCTCGGGACTGGGCATTTCTTCGATGCGATTCGATGCGTATTGCGGCGACCGGTCCAGGCGCATGCCGTCCTTGGCCTGCTCGCTCGCGCCAAGCGTCATCATGTAATGCGTTGAGCCCTGGCGCGTGACGGTTCCTTCCGTGTTCATGAAATATTCGTTCAGCGTGATAAAACTCAGTGTGGCGCCAAACGTTTCAATCTGCGGATCGTTCTTGTAAACGGAAGTCGCCGATTCCAGCATCGTTATCCATTTTGCGGGTTCTACGTCCATCTTTGCGACCGGGCCGATGGATTGAACGGCGTCAGCTTTTGCGAAGTCGTCCACAGGCTGCTCGACGTTTAAATTCTTCAGCAGGGATTGCTTTCCCGGGAGAGCTTCACCGGCTCCTTTGTATGCCTGGTCGGTCGCGAGCCAGATCTGATGGCGGAGCGCCAGTTCGTCGCCGTCAAGAGGAAGGATGTCGCTAACTCCCTGGCCGGAACTATAATAACTGTCGACCTTGTAATCGCCGAGACGCACGAGTGCCCGAAGCAAGCGCAGGCGAGTGCGGTTTTGTTCGCGGAGCGCGCCAAACGCGGCACTGGCCTCAAATTGTTCCACATCGAAAACGCGATACTCGATGTAAAACGGAGCGCTCACATTATCCATCTTGAGCTGCGCTTTCGACCGTGCCAGTTCCGCCTGCAGCGCCCGCAGGACGGGGTCTGACGCGGCATCCAGTCCGGCGTGTTTTTCCTGTGCATGTATGATGAGCGGGGAAGTAAGAACGAGAAGTGCGGCCATCGCAGCTATCGCGGAACTCGATCGCATCTTTCGCAGTTTCATCACTGCACCCCGCCGCTGGTTTTCGATATGGACTGAGTCAGCGAGTCTTCCGTTCCCGGCGGTGGCAGGATTGGCGGCCGATCGTGTGATGCCGCGCGCTTTTGCACTTCCATTTCGCTGAACAACATGGCTGGCGCCGAAGCCGATACCGGGACGCTGCCCGATTCGGCTCCGCAGATGCCGTTGAATACCTGCGTCGTATTTCCCGTAAGTAGAATCCGGTTCAGAGACGCAAGGGGAGTGCCGACGATATCCACGCCGCGCACGAGTTGATCCGGGCGCCCGTCGGGATATACGCGCCAAACGATCACCGGAAGTACCTGGAAAGCTTGCGGAAGCTCACGGGTGGTTAATGTGAATCCGCCCTGGACATCTTCAAAGTACAGGCCGTAAGGCTTTCCGGCTTTCTTAACCTCTTCAATCAATTTCTCGCGCAATTCAGAATCCTTCACCGTCTTGGTCGATTCCACGATCAGGTTGCCCTGGCGCCCGGTGGGCATAAGTCCCGGCTGGCGTCTTCCATGGCCGTTGGACGCGTCAAAATTGGTGATCGGCATGCGCGACATCAGGAAATTCTTCAAAATTCCGTTCTGGATTAATGAGACGCGTTGCGCGGGCACGCCTTCGTCGTCATGCGAATAGGAACCAGCCAGAGCCACGCCATTCAGAATGTGCAGTGTGGGATCATCGGAGACACTCAGGAAATCGGGAAGCACGCTCTGATTTACTTTTTTGGTGAAGGTTTGCCCTTCGGTTTCGCCGCGCTGGCGATGCCCTTCGAGGCGATGCCCCAGAACCTCATGGAAAAATACGGCTGCTGCGCGCCCCGAGAGCAATGCGGGCCCGTCAAATGGCTCTGCCAGCGGCGCGACGCGCAGCGCCTTCAGGTCGGCAGCCATCTTTTCTTCTTTCGCGGCGAGTTCCTGTTCGGACGGGAGTCCCGCGGGCTTTGTGGACTCAAAAGTTTCCACGCGCACCAGATCCATTCCATCGTCGGCTCGCGTGCTGGCTTCCACGACCAGACGCACTTTGCTCCCTTCGCTGGAAACGAAGTACGAAGTGGTTTGCTGGACTTGCAGGGTCACCGAGGAATTATAAACTTCGGGATATTTCCGGAAGACCGAGGAATATTTCCGGATTCTTTCTTCCCATTCTTTCTGATTGAAGGCGATGGGAGAGGCGGCAGCATCGATTTGCATTTGCGGCGCTTCGCGTGAAAAATCGGGCGATTTGTCTTCTTCGGCCGCCTGCACGGCGGTGTTGCTCACGACTTTGGAGTAGGCCGGGGAGGCCCGGCGATATTCGCGATTGGTCATTTCCCACAGAGTACGAGAGATAGCATCGCGATCGTCAGCAAGAGGAAGCGGGCCGGAAGTAATTCCGGAGGCTCGATTCTCATTATGGGTGTTGTCGAGCGACGGGCTGCCCACACGCATGGTCACATCGGCCCAGCGTCGATTCGAGGCGTTCGATGTGACGATCGTTCCGTAGGTCCCCGCAACCTGGAAGGTATGCTGATCGTAGACTTCATAACTGATGAAGTAAGGAGCAGGGTCGGACTTGGAGAGGGAATCTTTCGCGCGCTGCAGTTCCGACTGCATCGTTGTGAGGAGGACGCTGGAATCGGCTTCCGGACGCGGAGCACTCCAGCTGAGCGTTCCGCTCGCGACAACGACGGCGATTAGCAAGGTCCGGAACGAGAAGGAGAAAAGGAATGGCTTCATTGGATTTT
>WNFR01008194.1_pt1 | contig 10570 bp, 10 predicted proteins | sample 5400221 | NCBI WGS metagenome assembly WNFR01 (sample SAMN13153357, study PRJNA577476) | soil metagenome | isolation source: 40 cm soil under Madrone tree | place: USA:California | collected 2016-06-14 | reverse complement strand
TTTTCGGCTCCTGCGCTTCCTGAAGGAGCACAAGCGCGTGCAGCGAATCGACGAAGTGTTGAGCCCGCCGCTGCTTCAGCGCGGAGTCGACACGATCGCCTGCACCAATGCGGTCCATCTCTACACCGACCTGGAGGAAACCGCTTCCGCATGGGCTTCCGTCCTGCGGCCCGGGGGCAAGTTGTTCATCAATTCCGGAAATATCCGCAATCCCCGCGCCAAGCCAAATCAGTGGATCCTCGATGAAACGGTGTGGGTCATAAATGATCTGGCGGAGGGAATCGTGCGGAGCGATCCCCGCTATGCAGCGTATCGACCGGTTCTCGATGACAGTGAGCGCATGGAAGCGCACAGCGCGTTTAGAAATCGCGTGTTCGTCGAACCGCGGCGGCTCGATTTTTACCTGAACACGCTCAGAAGCGCAGGCTTTCAGATCGAGGGAGTGACCGAGCACAATATCCGCGCCCGCGTCGACGACTGGTACGAATTTTTGACCGCATACCATGACGCGGTGCTCGGATGGGCCGGCGGAAATGAGAAAGTCGACGGACGGGCGCCCACTGCGGAAGCGATCGCGGACCGGCTCTCATTGATTCGGCAGGCGATAGATACGCTGTTCGGCGGCCGCACGGAGTTCGACGCCTGCTGGACCTATATCAACTGCACGCGTTAACAGAGGGATGCGTGTGCTTTTGGCTGGAAACGCAGACGGGCCGTCCACGATACCGCCGCTGCGGCCAGGGGCCGCTTAGGGTCTGCGCGTCCTTTTTGAACGGGGCGCAATCCGGCGGATATACTTGCGCCGGTGAACTCTGAATCGCCGCCGCCATCGCGAAGAGCGAACGAGGCCGCCGACCCCGCCGCCGCGCGAAGCGATCGTGCCGCGCGCCCCAAGGTCGCCGTCGACACGGTGGTGTTCGCGGTCGAGGGCGGCCGGCTCAAGACCTATCTCGTGCAGTTGCGCCGCGGCGCGGTCCGTGGGCGATGGGCCTTCGCCGGCGGCCTGGTGCGGATGGGCGAGATGCTCGACGAGGCGGCGCATCGCGAGCTTTTCGCCTCGACCGGTATTCGCGAGGCCTACCTGGAACAGCTTTTCACCTTCGGCGATCCCTCGCGCGACCCGCGCGCTCATGTCGTTTCGGTGGCCTACATGGCGTTGATCGCGGACGCGCGCAGTGCCGCGGCGCCGGGCGGCAAGTACCAGGACGGGCGTTGGTTCGAGGTTTCGGCGCTGCCCGCGCTTGCGTATGATCATCAACAGATGGCGCAGTATGCGCTCGGAAGGCTCAAGGCGAAGCTCGAGTACACCAATATCGCGTGTAATTTGCTGCCTGAGACCTTCACTTTCGCGGAACTGGAGGCGCTGTACGCGATGATCCTCAAGCGGCCGATCGACCGGCGCAATTTTCGCCGGCGGATTCTCTCGATGGGAATCCTGCGCCGATTGCCGGCCACGCGCCGCGGCGCCCATCGCCCGGCCGCGCTCTACAGTTTCATGCGGCGCGATCCGCAAGTCGTGGAAATGCTATAGTAATCCGAGTGATCGGGTGAGCATCATGCCCAAGACCAAAAACCCGCCAACCGGCGGTAAACAAAGCAAGCGAAGCAAGCGAACCTGGATAGTCACGGCCGTGGCCGCCGTGGCAGTCTTGTCGATAGGCGCGGTCGCGTGGACGATGCACTCGGCGGCCGATCCTGCAGCCGCAGCCGCTAAGGGCGAACGCCCGACGCTCGATCCCGCGCGCTTCTTCGGGGCCGCGCGCCAGGCCTACGAAGTCGCGGAGAAAAATCCGGCGCTGCTCGCGCAGCTTCATTGCTACTGCGGATGCGACAAGGAAATGGGGCATCAGAACCTGCTCGACTGCTATCGCGACGAGCACGGTTCGCATTGCCCGATCTGCACCAGCGAAGCGCTCGAGGCCGCCAAGCTCGCCGACGAGGGGCTGCCGGTCGAACAGATCCGCCGCGTTCTGCGCGAACATTACGCGCAAGGGAACTGACGCTTGCCAGGTCTGGTCTCGGCTTACATCCAGCACTTCACTTATGTTGGATTGCTGGTGGTCCTCATATTGTGCGGGATGGGCCTGCCTATACCCGAGGACGTGGCGTTGCTGGCCGGCGGTTTCCTGGTGCATCGCGGGGTCATCCAGTATCCGATGACGCTGCTGGTCGCGCTGCTGGGCGTGGTCGCGGGCGACAACTTGCTGTTCTTTCTGGGCCGGCGTTTTGGCACCGGGCTGGTCAAGTACCTCGGTATCGGGCGGCCGCGCTCGCAACGCCAGATCGATTGGCTCAAGAGTTTCATGGAGCGCCATGGGCATCGGGCGATCCTGTATGCGCGCTTCGTCGCCGGCCTCCGCGCACTGGTCTATTTGACCGCCGGCACGTTCGGCGTGAACCCGTTGCGCTTCTTTCTGTATGACCTTGCCGGCGCGGTCATTTCGGTGCCAATCGTGGTCACGCTCGGCTACCTCTTCGGCGGCCAGATCGAAGTGGTGCTGCAGTATATCGGCGGGGTCGAGAAGCTGGTGTGGCTGGTGGTGGCGCTCTCACTCGGCGTCATCGCGATGCGGATGCTGATGTTCACGCGCGAACACAGGGAAACTCCGACTTAGCCGATACTGGTTGCGCTCGCACGCCGCCCGCGTATGTCTTTTTTTCGATCGAACAAACTGCATCTGTAAAGCGGACTGGAAATTATCAATAGAAATTATGTCTCTCGAAATCGTTTATCTCGAATTTATTTACGATGGCACTCAGACTTCCGGCGCTTAATCTCAAAGCCAAGCTGATGGCGCTGATGGTGGTGCTGCTGGGGCTGACGCTCGGCGCTGAACTGCTGGTCAGCCTCAACACTCAAAACCGCATCGTCGAGGCCACCCAGGACAACGTCAAGGAGCTCGCCAGCGCGATCCAAATTAGCGTGCAGGAGCTGACTTCGGTCGGCACGTTCGATCGCGATCGCCTGCAGAACTACGTCAACTCGCTGCACAACAACGGGCTCGAAGTCTCGATTGCGTCGAGCAAGGATCTGATCATCAACAGCTCCAATCCGGCGCTGATCGGCGAGGCGATCAACCGCGGCGCCGTCCACGTCGTGGCGGCGCAGACCGCGGTGCATGGGGCCGCCGACCCGCTCCCCGTGCCGGCCTTCACCGTAGGTCCGGCCGGCGAGCAGACCGTTTACCTGATTCCGGTCGAAGTCGAGGACCACCTGCTCGGCTACGTCCAGGTGGTGGCCGATTTCGCCGACTTCGCCCGCCCGCTCGAGGAGCATCGCATCCACCTGTTGACGGTCGCGCTGGCGATCTTCGCGATCGGGTTGGTCTTCTCCTACGTGCTGGCCGATCGCTACGTCGAGCCGATCCACGCGGTCGCCGCCGCCGCACAAAACATCGCCGCCCGCGGCCTTGAACCGGTACCCGAGGCGCATCGGCGCGACGAGATCGGATTGCTCACGCGGAGCTTCAACGAGATGGTCGACCAGTTGCGCCGCGCACGCGAGCGCGAGGCCGAGCTCAACCGGCTCGAGCGCTTCACTGCGCTAGGCCAGCTGGCCGGCGCTTTGGCGCACGAGATCAAGAATCCGCTGAATTTCATCAGCCTGGCGATCGACCAGTTACGCGCGCGCTACTCGCCGCAGCTGCAAAACGACCAGGACAATTATCGCCGCCAGCTCGCAATCATGAAGGACGAGATCCATCGCCTCTCCGAGCTAATCCAGAGCTTCCTGAACTATGGCCGCCCGATCGAGGTCCATCCCGCGCCTAGCGACGTGCGCGCGTTGGTCGGCAACGTGCTGGAGTTGTCGGACTCCAAGCTGCGCAGCCAATCGATCCAGGCCCTTCAGCAAGGCGCCGAGGCCCCCGTCATACTAAACGTCGACGCCGAGAAGCTTCACGCTTGTTTCATCAACGTGGTGGCGAACGCGATCCAAGCGATGCCGGAGGGTGGAGAACTCAAAGTCGCGTTCAGGCGTGACGGCGACAACGAAGTGATCACTTTCTCCGACACCGGCGCGGGCATCGACCCCGAGGTCGCGAGCCACGTCTTCGAGCCGTTCTTCACCACCAAGCGCGAAGGCATCGGCCTGGGCCTGTTCTTCTCGCGCGCGATCGTTGAGCGCCACGGCGGCACGATCAGGATCGGCTCCAACCCGGCCGGACGCGGCACCACGGTGACTTTCATCCTGCCGCTCGGCGCATTAGGTAGACATACATGAGCCAACCGTCGGTATTGGTGGTCGAGGACAACGACCTGGAGCGGCAGATAACCGCCGAGACGCTGCGTGAGGAAGGCTTCCTGGTGGACGAGGCGCCCAACGGCATGCGCGCGATGGAGCAGCTCGCACTCGGCAGCTTCGACGTGGTGCTGACCGACCTGATGATGCCCGGAATGACGGGCGAGGAGTTGCTCGCCGCGGTGCGCCAGACTTATCCGGGCAGCCAGGTCGTGCTGTTGACCGCGCACGGCACGATCGAGAGCGCGGTGAAGGCGACGAAAAGCGGCGCGTTTGAATACCTGACCAAGCCGACTGACCGCGAGAAGCTGGTGATGACGGTCGGGAAGGCGGCCGAGTTCGCGAGCCTCACGCAGGAGAATATCCTGTTGCGCACGCGGCTCGAGGGCAAGTTCCAGGTCGAAGGCATCATCGGGCAGCATCCCGCGATCGAGGACGTGATCCGCGTGGTGCGCAAGGTCGCGCCGTCTTATTCGACGGTGTTGATCCAGGGCGAAAGCGGCACCGGCAAGGAAGTCATCGCGCACGCGATCCACAAGTTGTCGCCGCGCGGGACGCGCCAGTTTGTGGCGATCAACTGCTCGGCGATCCCCGATAGCCTGATCGAAAACGAACTGTTCGGACACGAGCGCGGGGCCTTCACTGGAGCCAACGAGCGCAAGATCGGACTTATCGAGAGCGCCGACAAGTCGACACTGTTTCTCGACGAGATCGCCGACCTCAATATCGGCTTGCAAGCCAAGATTCTGCGCGTGCTGCAGGAGCGCGAGCTGCGCCGCGTGGGCGGCAACGAATCGATCCGGGTCGACGTGCGCCTGGTCGCCGCCACCAACCGCGACCTGTCCGAGGAAGTCGCCCAGGGACGCTTTCGCGAGGACCTCTACTACCGCATCAACGTCGTCACTATCACGCTGCCGCCGCTGCGCGATCGGCGCTCGGACATCCCGCTGCTGGCGGAGAACGCGCTCAAGAACCGTTTCGCCCATTTGGCGCAAAATCGGGTCAAAGAGATCAGCCGCGAAGCGATGGAAGTGCTCCTCGACTATCCGTGGCCGGGCAACGTGCGTCAGCTCGAATCGGCGATCGAACGCGCGCTCCTGCTCTGCGAAGGCGACCACATTATGCCCAAGGACCTGCCGCAGGAAGTGCTGGCGCGCAAGATGCCCGCACGCGGCGTGGAGCGGCCGCGTTCAGAACGGTTCGAGATGCCCGCCGAGGGTATCAACTTCGAGAATCTCGAGCGCGATCTGATTCTGCAAGCGATGGAACGTGCGGAATGGGTAATCGCCAAGGCGGCGAAGATGCTCGGGATGAGCTATCGCACCCTGCAGTACCGCCTGGACAAATTCGGAATCAAGAAACCCGACGGGCGAGCGCAGCCGGCCGACGCCAAGGCCTAAATGCCACGCCGTTCTCGAGCTCCGGTTGTGAGCAGCCAGGACGTGGGCAGGTAAACCCAGCATCGGAGCGCCGCGCCACCGGCGCTCGTGACTTCGACTTTCACCCGCGTATACAGTCGTGGCACTTCCTCGTAACGATCGAGCACCGCGAAGTCGCGCTCGCTCAGTCCGCTCAGCACCAGGCCTGGAGTCTCGACGCCCGCGCGCTCGACAATATAGAAGTAGCGGCCACGTCGGCGTTCGTAGCCTTCAAATCGGGCCGGTGTCGCGGCAACTTCGCGCCCGAGCAGCGCGGCGCGATGCGCCGCGTCGACCAACGAGCCGTAAACGAACAGTGCTCCGTCGCTATCCGGTTCGGGCGAGCTCATCGCAATTTCCTCCCGCGCGGCGCCGCGAAGCGGTTGCTGCACCGCGCGGCTTCACTTACGCTCGGCGTTGGCCGCGGCTTAACGATGGTTCAAGCTTTCAAGCGTTTCCTCGAAGAGCTCGGCGACATCGGTCTGCTGACTCGCGAATGCCTCCGCCAGGCGGTCCGCCGCCCGTTCGAGGGCGTTCTGCTGGTCGAGCAACTCGACAACGTCGGCGTGCGCTCGCTCAACGTCGTCAATCTTACCGCAATTTTTACCGGGATGGTGCTCGCGCTGCAGATGGGACAGTTCCTTGCCCGCTTTGGCGCCAAGATTTATATCAGCCGCATCATGGGGCTGTCGCTGTTCCGCGAGATGGGTCCGGTGCTGACCGCGCTGATGATCGGCGCGCGGGTCGGCGCCGGCATCACGGCCGAGCTCGGCAGCATGAAGGTGACCGAGCAGATCGACGCGATGCGCGCGCTGGCAACCAGTCCGGTCAAGAAGCTCGTGGTGCCGCGGGTGCTGGCGACGATATTGATGCTGCCGCTGCTGACGGTCATCTCGGACGCGGTCGGGCTGGTCGGCGGACTGCTGATCGCGGTGACGCAACTCGGACTTACCGCCGGCTACTTTTTTACTTCGATGCTTCAGAACACGCGGCTGGGCGATCTCACGAGCGGCCTGGGCAAAGCGGTGTTCTTCGGATTCCTCATCTCGATCATCGCGTGCAGCAAGGGACTCGGCGCGACCGGCGGCGCCGATGGCGTGGGACGCGCGACAACCTCGGCGGTGGTGGCGGCGTCGATCGGCGTGCTGGTGTCGGATTTCTTTCTGACCAAGTTGTTCATGGCGCTCGGATGAAAGACGAGGCGCGTCCATATATCAGCGTGCGCGGGCTGTACAAGAGCTTCAACGGCAAACCTGTCCTGCAGGGCGTCGATTTCGACGTCCACGAGGGCGAGACGCTGGTGGTGTTAGGCTGCAGCGGCGAAGGCAAGAGCGTGATCCTGCGCCACTTAAACGGCCTGATCGCGCCCGACCGCGGCGAGGTGTGGATCGAAGGGCGCTCGCTCAGCCGGCTGGATGAAAACCAGCTCTACGACGTCCGCCGGAAGGTAGCGATGGTCTTTCAGCTCGGCGCGCTCTTCGACTCGCAGACCGTGTACGGCAATATCAGCTACCCGCTGCGCGAGCACGTCACGCTCAGCGAGCCGCAGATCGCGGCGCGCGTCGCCGAATTGCTCGCGATGGTCGATCTTAAGGGCACCGAGCGGCTTTATCCAGCAGAATTGTCGGGCGGGATGAGGAAGCGTGTCGCGCTGGCGCGCGCGATCGCGCTGGAGCCGCGCGCGGTGCTCTACGACGAGCCGACTACCGGACTCGACCCGATCGTCACCGTGCATATCAATGGGCTGATCCGCGGCCTGCAGCGGCGGCTTGGTTTTACCTCAGTGGTGGTGACGCACGATCTCAAAAGCGCATTCACGGTGGGCGACCGTTTCGCCCTGCTCGATCACGGGCGCATACGTTTTTCCGGGACCGCGCAGGAAGTACGCAGCACGCACGACGAATTGATGCAGGAGTTTCTCAAGGCCGCGTTCTGAACCGGCGCGCGGCACGCTACAGGGAGATTTCACACCATGGCGGAACAACAAGGCGGTCATGCACTGCGCGTGGGGATCGTGATGGTGCTCGGCATCGCGATCCTGGCGGGCGCGATCTTTTCGATCGGCGGAGGGTTACGATGGCTCGGCGGCACCGAGGAGCTCACGGCGCGTTTCCAGCGCGTCAACGGGCTGCAAGTCGGAGCGCCTGTGCATCTCTCGGGCGTGAACATCGGCGCGGTGGCATCGATTCAGTTTCCCGCCGACCGGCGCGCCAATTACGTCGTCGTGCGCCTAGGCATAGATGCCAACGCGGTTGAGCGCGTGCGCACCGACTCGGTAGCCAAAATCGAATCGCTGGGGTTGTTGGGCGACAAGTTTTTGCTGCTGACGGCGGGCTCGCCCGATGCGCCCTCTGCGGAGCCGAATGCATTGCTGAAGAGTCAGGATCCGTTCAACTATCAGTCGCTGCTGCAGACCCGCGGCACCGGCGACCTGGTCGCCAACGTAATCGCGATCTCGAACTCGATGCGTCAGTTGCTCGATTCGGCCAACGAGGGTCACGGAATCCTGGCTGAGCTTATCAGGGGCCCCTCCAATTCGCAGGAAAAGACGCTCACCCTGGCTTCGATGAGAGAGACGCTGGACAACCTGCAGAAACTAACCGACAAACTTGAGCTCGCGGTAGATCGCGTCAATCGCGGCCAGGGCGTGATCGGCGCGATGCTGAGTCCGCAGAACAACGGCAAGCAAGTGGTGGAGAATATCAGCAGCGCGGCGGAGTCGATGCGCACGGCCTCGGCACGCCTCGATCAGACTTCGTTTCAGCTTCACGACCTGGTAGCGCGGATCAACGCCGCCAACGGCCTGTTGCCGCAATTGATGGAAGACCAGAGGTACGCAGGCCAGGTGATGAGCAATCTGCGCCGCTCTTCGGACGACATGCGCGAGGTGCTCGACAAGATCAACGGCCGGCAAGGCACGCTCGGCTTGCTGATCAATGACCCATCGCTTTACGACAAGACTACTAACCTGGTGAACGCGAACGGATGGGGTTTCTCGCTGTTCAGGGGCGTCTACAGCGTGTCGCATCCGTTCGGCACGACGGCGTCGCCGAGCTATGTGCCGCCGCCGGCCGAGCCGATGAATTACAGCCCGGCAGTCGGCAGCGCCCCGCCCGCAGCCGGCGCGACGAATCCCGCACCAACAGCCGCGCCACAGGGGAACTGAAAACTGGGAAGCGGAGATTGACCTTAATCTATTTTCTTCTCACATATTTCGCGAACGAACCGAGACTGTTGAGGTTTCCTTTTTGCGGCCTGCGCCAATCCTTCGCGAACTTTCTTAAGTGCAACCGGATTGCGGTACAGCCACATCTCGCGTACTGGAACCTTGATCGCGGTCGGTATGCGCCGGATCATTTCGCAGGCTCGGGCTTCTTCAGCCCCAGACGCTCGTAGTACTTCGCCGGCACCTTCGAGCGATCCTTGTAGATGATGAAGTTGCAGTGCTCCTTGCCAATCTCGTGCGCCGGCTCGACCACCACGAACGGCACGCCGTGGGCTTCGATGTCCTGGCGCTCCATCACCGGCTCGTGTGCACAGTAAACTGGAAAGCTGTCGCGTCCGTAGGTCAGGAACTGCTTGCCCTTGACCGTCAACATAGCGTCGGGGCCCTGGTATTTGCCCTCGAGCACCAACCGCCCGCCGCTCCCGCACGGACGCATCTGGATGACGACTTTCTCGTCGTCCTCCTCGATGTGCATCGGCTGCAGATGGCCGCGCAGTCCGGCGGCGAACATCTTGACCCGCGCGCGCACGTCCTGCGGCATCTTGTCCAGGCTGGGACCCCACCACGCCTTCACGCCCTCGTCCATCGCCTCCTCGAGCGCCTTGTCGCCGAAGCGCCGGCCGACGAAGCTGAGGGTAGCGGCGGTCCAATTGCGGTAGAGGTCGTGCATGCTGAGGAACTCGTTGTACATCCGGCGCGCGAGTTTCTTGGCCCCCTCGCGGTCGCCGCGATCGATGCTTTCGACCAGGCGATCGACCGTGAGTTTTTCCATCTCGGCTATTTCTTCGTTGCTGAGTATCCGCTCGGCCATCGCTGATGCCTCCCGGCGCATGATTTGTCTGGTCCGAAGCTAGCGCAATTGTATCGAAGTGGCGAAGCGCGCGACGCCGGCACGGGGCGCCGTCGGTCTCAAACCGCGGCGACGCGAGATGTCGCTCGCCCGAGCGCGCTCGTTCCGTCGGCAAGTGAAAAGCGGCTGCGCTATAGTCCGTCCGTTTTGACTTGTTTCACTAGCCGTTTAACTCGCCGCTTTGGCTCGTGCCGGAAACGCCGCGCGAGGTGCCAGCCTCGGATTGCGATCGCGACCGATGGCGCCAGATTCGCCCGGATTGAAATGCGGCTTATATGAGTATCTTATTGAGAAGTAGCGGCGCTTATCGTATGGTGGCGCAGGCCGAGGTCTGAAACAGCCGTGGAAACGTCTTCGCACGATGTTCTTCTGGTCGGCGGCGGCGGCGCCGCTTTGCGCGCCGCGATCGCCGTGTCCGAAATCAATCCCAAGCTCAGCGTCGCGGTGGTCTCCAAGGTCTACCCGATGCGCAGCCATACCGTCTCCGCCGAGGGCGGCGCCGCCGGCGTGATCGCCGAGGACGACACGTACGACGAGCACGCGTACGACACCATATCCGGCGGCGACTGGCTGAGCGACCAGGACTGCGTAGAGATCTTCGTCAACGAGATCCCCAAAGAGCTGCTGCGGCTGGAGCACTGGGGCTGCCCGTGGAGCCGGCGCGACGACGGCAAGATAGCGGTGCGTCCGTTCGGCGGAATGAAAAAGATGCGCACGTGGTTCGCTGCCGACAAGACCGGCTTCCATATGCTGCACACGCTGTTCCAGACCTCGCTGCGCTACCCGCTCACGCGCTACGACGAAACCTTCGTCACCAAGCTGATGGTCGAGGATGG
>WNFR01013039.1_pt1 | contig 10572 bp, 9 predicted proteins | sample 5400221 | NCBI WGS metagenome assembly WNFR01 (sample SAMN13153357, study PRJNA577476) | soil metagenome | isolation source: 40 cm soil under Madrone tree | place: USA:California | collected 2016-06-14 | reverse complement strand
GGACACCCTGCCGTCGCGCTCGACCTGCGGCAGCACCTCGCTTGACACGATCACCATGTCGGCCCGATAGCCAGCCGCGAGCGATTGCACCAGCTTGCCCATCGGCTGGAACTCGAGCTTCACCGTATGCCCCGGGAAGGTCGCGGCGAGGGGCTCGACGAACGCTCTCGCCGCGCCGCCGGACAGCACTCGAATTTCCTCGCCGCAGGCGGGAACGGCGAGGACGGCCAGCAAAATGAAACTCAACAGCCTCATGTTCAGCGCTGGCCCGATGGCAGCGTGACTACCGACAGCCAGAACGCATCGATCGACTTCACCACGTGAATGAACTTGTCGAGGTCGACCGGCTTGGTGACGTAGCAGTTGGCGTGCAGGCCGTAGGTCTTGAGCACGTCCTCCTCGGCTTTCGAGGTGGTGAGCACGACGACGGGGATGCACTTCAGCTGCGCGTCGTTCTTGATCTCCTCGAGCACTTCGCGCCCGTCCTTCTTCGGCAGGTTGAGGTCGAGCAGGATGATGTCCGGGCGGATCGCATTGGCGAATCTGCCCTCGCGGCGCAGGAACTGCATCGCCTCCACGCCGTCCTTCACCCAGTGCAGGTTGCTGTAGACCTTGCCCTCCTTGAGCGCCTCCCGCGTCAGGCGCTCGTCGCCGGGGTTGTCCTCGACCAGCAGGATCTCGACCGGCCGGCTGCCCTTGGTTGCGTCATCCATTCGCGGCTTCCCTCTCTTTTGGCATGGTGAAATGAAACGTGGTGCCGGCGCCGGGCTGGGACTGCACCCAGATGCGGCCGCCGTGGCGCTCGACCACCTTCTTGACGATCGCCAGGCCGATCCCGGTTCCCGGGTACTCGCCCTTGTCGTGCAGGCGCTGGAATACCATGAAGATGCGCTCGAAGTACTGCGGCTCGATGCCGATGCCGTTGTCGCGCACCGTGAATTCCCATTCCGCGCCCTGGTCCGCGGCGCCCACGTGCACGGCGGGCGCGGCGTCGGGCTTGCGGAACTTCAGCGCGTTGCCGATCAGGTTCTGGAACAGCTGCGCGAGCTGCACTTCGTCGCAAGGGATCGTCGGCAGCTTGTCCTGCGTCACCGTGGCGCCGGAGTCCTGGATCGCGGCGCGCAGGTTGGTGAGCGCGCGCCTGAGGGAAGACTCGGCCTCGGCCGGCTTGAAGTTCTTGTCGCGGGTGCCGACGCGCGAGTACGCGAGCAGGTCCTCGATCAGCTGCTTCATGCGCGTCGCGCCGTCGACGATGAACGCGGTGAACTCTTTTGCGTCCCCGTCGAGCTTGTCGCCGTAGCGGCGCATCAGCAGCTGGGTGTAGCTCGACACCATGCGCAGCGGCTCCTGCAAGTCGTGCGAGGCGACGTACGCGAACTGCTCGAGCTCGCTGTTGGAGCGCTTCAGCTCCTCGTGCGCCTCGCGCAGCGCCGCCTCGGCCTTCTTGCGCTCGGTGATGTCGTCGAACAGCGCGATCTCGTATTGCGGCGCGCCGCTCGGGTCGCACGCCAGCGCGACCGACAGGCCGACCCACACGATGGCGCCGCTCTTCCTGATGTAGCGCTTCTCGAAGCGCACCGATGGCTTCTCGCCGCTGCGCACGCGCATGCGCTGCGAATCGGTCAGGTTGCGGTCCTCGGGATGCGAGATCTCCTTCACCGGGCGGCCGATCAGTTCCTTCTCGCTGTAGCCCAGGATCTCGCACAGGCTGCGGTTCACCTGCATGAAGCGGCCGGCGAGATCGACGTGGGCGATGCCCGTGGTCGCGAGCTCGAAAGTCTGCCGGTAGAGCGCCTCGCTCGCGCTCAGCGCGAGCTCGGCATTGCGCTGCTTGGTGATGTCGCCGATGGTGGAGACGACGCCGTACCAGTCGGTTTCGCCCGGGCGCCTGAGAAACCCGGTGTTCACCGACACCCAGTTCATCGACCCGTCGGGGCGGTAGATGCCGACGATCTGCCCGGTCAGCGGCTTGCCGCTTTTGACGGTGAGGCGCGTCGGCCGCTCGTCGGGCAGGATCGGCGCGCCGTCGGCGTGCACGCACGGCAGCAGCGAGGTGAAGCCGGCGGCGCCGATGATGCTGGCCAGCGGCAGCCTGAGGATGCGCTCGGCGGCCAGGTTCCCGGCAATGACATTGAGCTGCTTGTCGTAGACGAGGATGCCGTCGTTCGCGGAGTCGACCACCGAGCGGAAGCGCTCCTCGCTCTCGCGCAGCGCCGCCTCGGCCTGCTTGCGCGCCGTGACGTCGTCGAAGAACGCGATCTCGTCTCTCCCGCGTAGAGGCGGGGGCGCTGCGCATTGATCACGTCGAGGTCGTCGGGATGCGAGATCTGCCTTCCCGTGAGGCGCAGAAGCTCGTCCTGCGGATAGCCGAGGATTTCGCACAAGCGCCGGTTGACCCGCAGGAAGCGCCGGTCCATGGCGATGTGCGCGACTCCGGACCCCGCCAGCTCGAAGGTGCGCCGGAAGCGCCGCTCGCTTTCGAGCAGGCTCGCCTCGGCCTGCTTGCGCGCCGTGATGTCGACGATCGCGCCGATCAGCCCGGCGACCTCGCCGCTGCCGTTGGCGAAAGTCGCCTTGTAGTAGATCGTGTCGCGCGCGCGGCCGTCGCGCGCGGTGACCGTGGCCTCGTAGCTCTGGCCGCCGGGCTTGCGCCAGAGCTCGCCGTCCATCTCGAGGTGCTTCTGCGCGATCGCCGGGCTCTGCGGATAGAGGTCCTTGACCTGCTTGCCGAGGAAGCTCGCGCGCGACAGGCCGAAGAACTCCTCCCAGGCCTTGTTCACGCCGAGGTACTTGCCGTCGCGGCTCTTGAAGAACACCGGCACCGGCAGCGCCTCCACGAGTTGCAGCACGGTATCGACCTGCGCCGGGCCTGCCGCCCTGGCGCCTTTTTTGACTCGGGCTTGTCGTGTTTTGGGCATAGCCCTCCTTGGCCCGATTCTAATCCTCGCGCCAGTTTCCCGCCTGGACCGTCACTGCAAAAAATTCATTGCGTACAGGCCCTTGGCGGCGGCTTTGAAAGTAGCTAGGGGGATCAGGGCATCCAGGGTCGGAGTGGCGACGCCGGCCGCCCGGCCAAAGGCGAGGGGCGCTATCAGCTGCGCTTCGATCTCCATCGGACGGCCGCGCTCGTAGTCCTGCAGCATCGAGGGCTTGTGGCCGATCAGCCCCGGGGACTGGCCGCCGCCCGGCCGCTCCACGGCCCCCTCGGTGGGAATGCCATGCGCGCGCATGATCGCGCGGGCCTCCTCGCCCATGCGCCCGAGCAGCTTCGACAGGGCCGGGTCGGCGCGCACCGCGCCGACGGTGGCTTCGGTCAGCAGGCAGAGCGTCGAGTTGCCGAGGTTCTGCGTCAGCTTGCTCCAGACCGACTGCCGGATATCGGCGGCCGGCGGCGAGGACATGCCAGAGCTTTCCAGGGTGTTTCTCAATTGTTCTACTCTCCTGGAGAAAGAATCGTTGGGCTCGCCCACCACCAGCATGTTTCGTCCCGGCACGAAATTGCGGATCACTCCCGGCTCGATCACCTCGTTCGCGGAGTAGACCACCGCGCCGATGATGCGCTCGGGCGCCACGGCGGCCTGCAGTTTCCCTTCGGGGTCCAGGGCGGAGAGATTCGGCGGTGTCGGCCTGCCAGCCTTCAACCCGAGGGCATACCACCATGGAACGCCGTTCTGGGCGAAGACCACCGACGTCTCGCGTCCCAGCAGCGGCGCGGCCTGCTCGGCGAACGCGCCCAGCATGTTGGCCTTCAGCGCGACGATGACGCAGTCCTGCGGCCCGAGCTCGGCCGGCCGCTCGCTCGCGCGGACGCGTCCCAGGATGGTCTCGTCGCCGTGGAGCAGCTTCAAACCATTTCTTTGAACAGCCTGGAGATGAGGGCCCCGGGCGACCACCGACACTTCGTTTCCCGAGGCGGCGAGTTTCGCCGCGATGTGCCCGCCGACAGCGCCGGCGCCGAATACGCAGATCTTCATAACGCAAAGCCGACTGGCTCTTACTCAGGCTGAATGCCGGCTTCCTTCGCCTCCTTGGTCCATTTGGATATCTCGCTCCTGATATATCGCGAGAACTCATCAGGCGATAGTGGCGCAATGGTCAGGCCCAGGCTGTCAAAGCGGGCCTTTACTTCCGGGTTTGCGAGTCCTTTCAAGCCGGCGCTATATAGCTTGATAACCACCTCGCGCGGCGTTCCCGCTGGGGCGACCAGACCAAACCAAAGCACGGTTTCGAAACCGGGCAGCGCCTCGGAAATTGCCGGTATCTCCGGTGCAAGCGGCGTGCGTGTCAACGAGGTAACACCGAGTCCCTTCAGCTTGCCGCCTCTTATTTGCGCAAGCGCGACGGCGAAATCCGCAAAGGTGAACGAGACGTGGCCTGCCAGTACGTCCGTGACGGCAAGAGTCGGTCCCTTATAAGAGACATCAATGACTGAGAAACCACCAAGGGCTTTCAGCTTGGCCGTCGAGACTTGCGAACCGGCAGTACTGTAGGCTCCGGTGAGGGCGCCGGACTTTGCCCTCGCATACGCGAGAAATTCCTCCAGCGTCTGCCCAGGGAAATCAGACCGCACCAGCAGCACCATCGCGGTTGTCACCAGGCGCATGATTGGCGCGAAATCCCTCTGCGGGTCGTACGGAAGAGACTTCACCAAGGCAACAGCGCCAGCCTGCGTCGTATTGGTTGTGAGCATCACCGTGTACCCGTCGGGCGCGCTGCGGGCCACCTCGGCCGCGCCTATCGTGCCCAGCGCGCCTGACTTGTTCTCCACAACGAACGGTTGACCTACACTTTCTTGCAGCTGCGGGCCGATGATCCGAGCAATTTGGTCTCCAGCGGTACCCGGAGGAAATGGCACCACCATCTTTACGGGACGGTTTGGATATCCTTGGGCAGAAGCTATGGTGGTGGCGCAAAGGGATATTGCCCCAACAAGCCACCCGATGCTGTGAGCTGTCGACATATTCGCCCAAAACGCGCCCGCGTTGAACGTACTTGACCGGCGCTTTGCAAAGCTTACCTCTAAGCCAACCTTGTCCGCTTTCGCTTGCGCGGTAGGTGCAGCCGCCGCCGTTGCACCTTACCTCTCGACTTACTGTCGACGGTGACCTTCCCAGGCCCTGTGCGATCCGCCGTATCGACCGACCGGCGGCAATGCCACGCGAGATCTCTTCGCGCTCCTCAAGCCTCAGCGCTACCGGAGCTCGCCGGCGTGGCGCTGGAGCAATTCCTCCGTTGAGAGTCAGGACCCGATAGACGCCGCTCTTGTTCCTCCTCTCGAGCGCCCGGGCAATATCGGCTACACATTGACCGCTCCTCCAGCGCTCCCACAGTTCAGCCTTCTGCTTCGGCGTGAACCATGTCCGTGCCGTCCCCTCCATACGCATACCTCCTCATCTGGCAAGATTAGAAGGTGTTGCGTCGATCGGTTGAACCCGCCGCCAACAGCGGACACTGGCGGCTACCACTCGGATCGAGGATCGTGGGAATCCGCATCAAATTCGGGCAGATGGCGCTCTGGCGTGATCGACCCGCGCCAAGTACGTAGCGAAGAACTCCGCCATCACATCCTCAACCGTCGTCGTCTTGCCGTCGAGCAGTGGAATCGTGCTGGTCGCCGGATAAAAGTGGTCTACGGTCGGCACCACATGTGCGCCGTGCAGCAACCCCTTGGCGCGGAAATACGCTGCCGTTCCGGCAAACGATTTAGCGATGTAATCGAGGTCGTGTTCGCCCGAGAAGAGCAGCACAGGCGGCTGACCTTCTCCGGTAACGTGCCGCGTAAGGTCGTCCGGCCCGATGAAGCCCGAGAGGCTCACCACTGCGGACACCGGTACCCGCTCGCCGTATGCGACGTTGAGTGCGGTGCGCGCGCCGGCCGAAAAGCCACCGAGCGCAATGCAATGAGGGTCGACCCCGAAGCGCACCGCGTTCGCGCGCACGAAGGTGACGGCCATGGCCATGTCGTCCGCCGCCGCCTCGATACCGGCCTTCAGCATCGTAAAGGTCGCTGGAGGTAAGCCGAGTTTCGCGCGCACCACGTCAACGCGGGAGCGCGGGATGCTTCCTTCGTTTGTTATCACTGGCGTGGAGCCAGGATCCGGGTCCTCCTGGACCAGACGATAGTCGATCGAGAAAGAGCTGTAGCCGCGCTGGGCGAACAGCCGGCAATATTCGGCGATGGTCGTATTCTTCTGACCTTCGGCATCGACGCGATCGCTCTCGCGGCTGCCGCGGTGGAACGCGCCGCCGAACGCGAGCACCAGCGCCGGGCTGCGCGTACCGGCGGCGAGGTCTTCAGGCTGGTAAACGTCGAGCAGGAGTTCGCGCTCGGCAGGCTTGGTTGAGACGTTTACGCGCGCAGTGGCATAGCGCACATCGCGCGTGACTCGCACGCCGTGAGTCTTGTCGATAAGGTTAGTCATTCGACCTTGATCCCGCCCGCACGCACCAGCTCGGCCCATTGTCCGATCTCGCGCCGGTACTGTTCGGTCCACTGCTCCGCGGTGTACGGTGGTTCAATCGGTGTCGAACCTCCGTTTACGATGCGCTCCCGAATCTCTGGCCGACATCGCAGGAATTCGAAGCATCCTCATGTCGCGGCAGTCGTCGAGATCGCGTCTATCGCTCACGGTTGCCCGCCCTCCTTATTTTGATCACAGTTGATCAGTGCGGCTTGACTCCGGCGTCGCTGGCGATTTTGCCGAAGATGACCATCCAGTCCTCGTAGCGCTTTCTCAGCTCCTCGGGGCTGCTTGCCGTGGGTACCAATCCGGCCTTCAAAAACCTTTGGTGCAAGTCGGTGCTTGCCAGGCTGCGGGCAATCGCCTTATTGAGAATCTGGACTACCTCCGCGCTCATCCCGGCCGGGCCCATGATGCTTACCCAGGCCGGCATGTCGTAGCCGGGCAGTGCCGTTTCCGCAATCGTCGGCACATCGGGCAGCATCTCCGAGCGCACTCGTGTGGTTACGGCGAGCATCCGCAGCTTGTCCTTGCTGCCTATAGCGACGACGGGCGGCGCGATGTAAAAGTCGATTCGTCCGGTGATGACGTCGGTGACCGCGTCGGCCTGATTCTTGTACTGGATTTCAAGCGCGTCGATTCCCGCCATGGCGTTAAAGAGCACCGCGCCCCAGTACGGTATCTGCCCAGCACCGAGCGTTCCGAACGTCATCTTGCCCGGGCGGGAGCGAGCCAGCTCGATGAATTCCTTGACGCTTCGCACCGGAAGAGCCGGGTTCACGACAAGAACAAACGGAAAGTTTGTAAGCAAGGAGACCGGCGTAAAGTCCCGCAGCAGGTCGTAGGTGATGTTCGCATTCACGTAGTGCGCGCCCGCCATCGATCCGCCGGCAAGCAATAGCGTGTAGCCGTCGGGCGGCGACTTGGCTACGAATGTCTGGCCGATCATTCCGCCGGCCCCTGGGCGATTCTCAACAATGAATTGCTGGCCAAGGAACTCGCTCAGCTTGAACGTGACTTGACGCGCGGTGAAGTCATCGACCCCGCCGGGGCCGGTGGCTACGATGATGCGGACCGGTTTGGTTGGATACTGCGCCGAGACGGGAATTGCAGCGGCCGCGAACGAAACGGCAAGCGCGAGCGCAGCCGAGAGCTTTCCCATTCCAGACCTCCGGGTAGGAACTGCAGCCCTAATGCTAGACGTAATTCGTAGCGCAGGCTCGCGCCCGATCACTCGCCCTTGATGCCGAGCTGCCTGACCAGCGGTGGCCAGCGCTGCAACTCCGCCTGCAAGAACGCAGCGAAGTCCCCGGCTGCGCTACCGATGAGCTCCACACCCAACTCGTTCAGGTACTTGGCCTTGCGCGCCGGTTCGTTGAGGATGCGATGAATCTCGGCTTGAAGTTTGGCGACGATGTCCTGCGGGCGAAAATGTATGCAGGCGCTAGGTAGTGGATTCCCCCGAAGATTCGCGGGCGAGGTAAGACAATTCTTCCCTGCTCACGTGCGCCTGTCAGCTTCAATCGCTTGTTAGGCAGCTTCGGCACGCGCGTCATTCTCGGGCTATTGAGCCGACAATCTCGAATCCGGGATCCGACTTGGGGTCGAACTCGAGCTTCTTTCTGTTGAGCACCTGCCCACGTAAGATCACCGTCTCAATGTCACGGGTGTCCGCGATGTGGTGAGCCGGGTCTCCGTTGATGATAAGCAGGTCCGCCCGCTTACCCACTGCGATCGTTCCCCAAGTCGTGTCCTTCATGAGCAGCGCAGCGTTCCGTGTAGCGGTGCTAATGGCCTGAAGCGGAGTGAGGCCCGCCTCGACGAGCAGCTCAAGCTCGCGATGCATTCCCTCACCGAGGAATACGCCGGGATAGGGGGCGTCCGTGCCGGCCGCTACCACGATCTCCGAGTCGACCAGCTGCTTGACGTTCCGCATAGCGGTCTGCAGCCGCACTAGTCCGCGTGCCCGCGCGGTGCTCTGCGCCGGTGTCGGAGCCTTGGCCGCGAAGGTACGGAGCGCCGCGAGAAACTGGGAGGGCGTCACTTGCGCGACGAGCGGCGCCGAGAGAAAGGCGAGCCTGTCGAGGCGACGCTGTGAGAAGGATTCAAGCATTGCGAGCGTCGTAATAGAGGCAACGCCCCGCTCTCGCATCAGTCGCACGGCCTCGTCAGAGATGGGCGGACTGTCGACGTGTGCAAAGGCCGCGATTCCGGTCCGAATCACGTCCGCCGAACCGAGCGACCAGGAGTGGGCAAAGACGCGCAAGGAGTCCTTCGACGCCTCCCGCACGAGGCCCGTCAAGAGTCTCTCAGAAAGGCCGACGTAGGCTTTCACGACGTCGACTCGGGCCATCTTGAGTTGATTGACGTAACTGGGCAGCTGGGCCTCGGACGACACCACATATGAAATGGGTGGCCAGAACGGGTCGGGGCCATCCATTACGGGCCCGGCTAGGTAGATCCGCGGACCAAGAATCCTGCCCGCCGCGATCTCATGTCGAAGTTGCTGGATGTAGGGGAGGACATTCCCCATGTCCAGCACCGTGGTCACGCCTGCATAGAGCAGTGAATTCAGGTATCGCTGGTAGCCCAGCACGTCCACGTGCTCCCCATCCCAGCCGCCCATGAGGTGCACGTGCATGTCTGCAAGGCCTGGCATAAGCGTCCGACCGTGGGCGTCGATGACGTTGGCGCTTCGCGGCACCAAAACAGACCTAGCTGGGCCCACTACCTCGATCACGGAGCCGCGAATCACCACCACGGCATCTGGAACTGGTTCACCTCCGTTCCCATCTATCAGGACGGCATGTGTGACTGCCGTAACCTGCTGAGCACGCGCTGGCGCAGCGATTACCAGAACGACAAGGGTCGCAATCCAAACGGTCGAGCGCAACATGAGGACCTCTCAGATACAAGGGGGTACAGGGGGAGTAGTTCGCAAGCCGGTGGGTCATCCAAAACGTTTCGAAGCCGCCTAACGGGACACTACTATGACTCTAGTCCTGACCTAAACGCAGGGTCAATGACAGCGGATCCACTAAACTCGGTGACTTAGGCGCAAGCTATGCCTGCTCGCGATTTCCACCGTAGGCAACCGGAAACGTTCGACATCATAGAGAGGCATAGCCATGTGCCAGGTTTTGCCCTCTACAGGGAGCCGGGCAGGGCTCGAACCCCTCACGCTATCCGATCGACTCGACTTCTCGCCGGTCTCCGCTCTTGGCCGAGAGCGGTCGGCAAGATGCGTAAGGTGATAGGCTTACGCGCGCATGCGCCTCGTGTTGCGCTCCCTCCCGCAGATGGTCGTGATGGCGGCTATCGTCACCAGCGCGCTGTTCGTGCCCGTCGGGGCACTGCTGACCTGGCTCTCCTTCGCGCTCTTCGGAGTTTCGCTTCGCGCCGTCGTTACCTTCGGCAGTCTGCTTACTGCTCTTGAGGGTGTCCTGGCGTGGTGGGCTCTTCTTTTCCTCCCGGCGCTCGTGTACGCAGCCTGCGTGATGCCCTGGAGCGCGAGAGAGTAGGACGTGCAGGAGTCGGAAGGCCCTCGCCGAGGAGGCTTTCCGGTGTGCGGGAGTTTTGCGGGAATCAGTCGTGCTCGGTTGTGCATCGCTCCGCATAGTGGCGCGCCCTCGGTCAGCACACCAACACGCGAAACGGCGCCACGATGTTTTGGCAGCCGCCCTACAATCCCGTTCCATGAACGCTCAGTGCATCATCACCTATCAGTCATCGCGCGGCTCAAAAATCTCGACCTGGAAAGCCAGTAGACGAGGCAGCGATCACGCTTCGATCGCGGCCAACATGATCAAGGAGCTACGCAGACGTCAGAAGCGGCGCGTCACGATAATCGGGGTACTGATTCACGATAGGGACGCTGCGGCTGCTGCAGTCGACAGGTAGTCCTTACCGATCGACTTCGCGCCGCGGCCGCTAATTGCTCTGCGGGAGTTTTGCGGGAATCGGTTGTGCTCGGTTGTGCATCGCTCTGCATAGTGGCGCAACGGGCGCCCTCAGTCAGTTAACTAAAAACAGCTATTTAGCGATTCACTAGCGAACTACGAACCAGGGGGTCGTGGGTTCAAATCCTGCCGGGCGCGCCAATTCCTTCAAG
>WNFR01008192.1_pt1 | contig 10572 bp, 10 predicted proteins | sample 5400221 | NCBI WGS metagenome assembly WNFR01 (sample SAMN13153357, study PRJNA577476) | soil metagenome | isolation source: 40 cm soil under Madrone tree | place: USA:California | collected 2016-06-14 | reverse complement strand
CGCTGATGCGCGCCGCCGATCCAGGTGCGGCGCTGAGGACGCTTCTCCGGTGAGCACGACCCGCCCTCCGGACGCGGTCGTGACCGACGTCGCGCGCGGCGCCAGCGGCGGCGCGCGGTCGCCGCGTACGCGACCTCTCTGCGTGAAGGTGTGCGGTCTGACGCACGCCGCCGACGTCGCGGCGGCGATCGAGGCGGGCGCCGACCTCCTCGGCTTCAACTTCTACGCGCCGAGTCCGCGCTACGTCGCGACCGAGGCGGCGGCGCCGCTCATCCGCATGCTACCGCGGCGCGTGCTCGCCGTCGGCATCTTCGTCGATCCGACTCTCGACGACGTGCGCCGTGCGATCGACGCCGGTGTCCGCCTGCTGCAGTTCCACGGCGACGAGACGGCGGAGTTCTGCGGCGGCTTCGCCGTGCCGGCGATGAAAGCGCTGCGGGTGCGCCAGCTCGGCGACATCGCGGAAGCGGCGCGGGCGTACCCGGAAGAGTGGTGGCTGCTCGCCGACACCGCCGACGAGCGCCTCCGCGGCGGCACCGGCAGGGCGCTCGCCGCGGAGCCGATCGACGCCGTGCTGGCGCGGCGGCTCTTTCTCGCCGGCGGGCTCACGGCCGAGAGCGTCACCGACGCCGTGCGCGCGCTGCGGCCCCTCGGCGTCGACGTGTGCAGCGGTGTCGAGTACAGCCCCGGACGGAAGAACCACGCGCTGCTGCGCGCGTTCGTGAGCCATGCCAAGGCTGCCTGACACGCGCGGACACTTCGGGCCCTACGGCGGCCGCTACGTGAGCGAGACGCTCATGCCGGCGCTCGCCGATCTCGAGCGCGCGTATCACCGCCTGCGCCGCGACGCGCGCTTTCGGCGCGAGCTGCGCGATCTCCAGCGCGAGTACGCCGGCCGGCCGACGCTGCTCTATCACGCGCAGCGCCTCGACCGTGCGCTCGGCGGCGCCCGCATCTGGTTGAAGCGCGAGGACCTCTGTCACACCGGTGCGCACAAGATCAACAACACGCTCGGGCAGATCCTCGTCGCGCGCCGCATGGGCAAGTCGCGGATCATCGCCGAGACCGGCGCCGGCCAGCACGGCGTCGCGACGGCGACGGTTGCCGCGCTGTTCGGCTTGCACTGCGAGATCTTCATGGGCAGCGAAGACATCGAGCGCCAAGCGCTGAACGTCGTTCGCATGCGCCTCCTCGGCGCGACGGTCCACTCCGTCGAGTCCGGGAGCCGCACGCTCAAGGACGCGATGAACGAGGCGATGCGCGATTGGGTGACCAACGTCCGCGATACGTTCTACATCATCGGCTCCGTCGCCGGCCCGCATCCGTACCCCGAGATGGTGCGCGACTTCCAGACCATCATCGGCCACGAAACCCGCGCGCAGGCGCGGCGGGCGTTCGGCCGGCTGCCGGATTATCTGATCGCCTGCGTCGGCGGGGGCAGCAACGCCATCGGGCTCTTCCATCCGTTCCTGCGCGATCGCGGCGTGCGGATGATCGGCGTCGAGGCGGCGGGGCACGGGCTCGAGAGCGGCGCGCACGGCGCGTCGCTGACGGCGGGTACCGTCGGTGTTTTCCATGGCAGCAAGAGCTACGTCCTGCAAGCCGAGACGGGTCAGATCCGCGTCGCGCATTCGATCTCCGCAGGTCTCGACTACCCGGGCGTCGGCCCCGAGCACAGCTATCTCCGCGATACCGGGCGCGTGACCTACGACGCGGTCACCGACGACGAGGCGCTCGCGGCGCTGCATACGCTCGCCGAGCGCGAAGGCATCATCGCCGCGCTCGAGAGCGCGCACGCGATCGCGGCGGCGATTCGTCTCGCGCCTACGTTGCCGCGGCGGACGGTGATCGTGGTGAATCTCTCGGGTCGCGGCGACAAGGACATGGGCACCGTCGCCGCGCACATGGCGGAGCAGGACGCCGCCGGCGCACGGGTCGCGAAGACAGCCGCCGGCGCAACGGGCGCGAAGACGCCCACGCGAGCACGCGCGTGAGCACGCAGCCGGTCGAGCGCGACGACGCGACGGCGGCCGCGCCAACGGACGGCGCGGCCGTCGATCGCATCGCGACGACCTTCTCGCGTCTGCGCACGGACGGGCGCGCCGGCTTCGTGCCGTTCATCATGGCTGGCGATCCGGATCTCGACGTCACGCTCGAGCTCTTGCGCGCGGCCGCCGCCGCCGGCGCCGATTTGATCGAGCTCGGCGTGCCGTTTTCCGATCCCATGGCGGACGGTCCGGTGAATCAACGCTCGGCGGAGCGCGCGCTCGCTGGCGGCACGGCGATGCCCGGAATCCTCGCGGTCGTCGCACGCTTCCGCGCGACGTCGGAGGTGCCGATCATCCTGTTCGGCTACGCCAATCCCTTCGTGCAGTACGGTCCCGAGCGCCTTGCCCGGGACGCGCGCGCGAGCGGCGTGGATGGCCTCCTCTGCATCGACATGCCGCCGGAGGAGGCGGACGAGCTGCAGCCGGCGCTCGACGCGGCGGGCATCGCGATGGTGTTTCTCTTGGCGCCGACGAGCGACACCGCTCGACGGACGCGTGTCCTCGGGCGTGCCCGCGGCTTCGTCTACTACGTCTCGATCACGGGCGTCACCGGCGCCGCGGCGCCTGACGTCGGCGAGGTTGCCGCGATGGTGCGGACGGTGCAGCGGGAGACGGCGCTGCCGGTCGGCGTCGGCTTCGGCATCCGTACGCCGGAGCACGCCGCCGCCACCGCACGCATCGCCGACGCCGTCGTCGTCGGCAGCGCCGTCATGCAGCTCGTCGAAACACACCACGGATCCGAGGTCGTCGCCGTAGTCGGCGAGTTCCTCGGCCGAATGGCGGCCGCGGTGCACCGTGCGCGCCACGCAGATGATCCGGCCTGACGCGACCGGAGAGACCGAGCTCTGGACGCGCTGTCCGGAGTGCGCGGAGCTCGTCAACCGGCGAAAGCTCGAGCGCAAGCTCTTCGTCTGTCCGAGGTGCGGCTATCACTTCCGGCTGACGGCGGACCAGCGCCTCGCGCTGCTGCTCGATCGCGGCTCATTCGTGGAGCACGATGCCGGCCTCGGCTCGCGCGACATTCTCGATTTTCCGGACGAGCCGCCCTACGAGCAGCGCCTGAGCGAGACCGCGGCGCGCACCGGCCATCGCGAAGCGGTGCTCACCGGAACGGGGCGCATCGACGGCACGCCGGTCGCGGTCGGCGTCTTCAACTTCCCGTTCATGGGCGGCAGCATGGGGTCGGCGGTCGGCGAGAAGCTGACGCGGATCATCGAGCACGCGCTCGGCGAGCGGCTGGCGCTCGTGATCGTGTCCGCGTCGGGCGGCGCGCGCATGCAGGAGGGCATCTACTCGCTCATGCAGATGGCGAAGTTGACGGTCGCGCTCGGACGCCTGCGCGCCGCGGGGCTGCCGTACGTCTCGGTGTTGACCGATCCGACGACGGGCGGCGTCGCCGCGTCGGTGGCGCTGCTCGGCGACGTGAACGTCGCCGAGCCGCGGGCGCTCATCGGCTTCGCCGGTCCGCGTGTCATCGCGCAGACGCTGAACGAGCAGCTGCCCGCCGACTTCCAACGCTCGGAGTTCCTGATGAAGCACGGGATGCTCGACGCGGTGGTCGCGCGCGCCGAGCTCAAGCGGACGCTCGCGCGCCTGTTGCGGCTCCTCGATACCCGCGACGCCGAGCGCGCGCGCGACGTCGAGGCGCAGCCGCGCGCGGACGGTCGTTCCGCGCCGGCGGGCTCGCGCCACGATGGCGGCGCGCGCCGCACCGGCGCGCGCCGCCGCGACGACGCGTGAGCGGCGACGACGCGTACGTCCGCACCCTCGCGTGGCTGTACGCCCGCGAGGCGCGCGCCGGCATCGATCTGAAGCTCGAACGCGTCGCGGTGGCCGCCGCGCGCCTCGGCGACCCGCAGCGTGTGGCGCCGGCGCTGCACGTCGGCGGCACCAACGGCAAAGGCTCGACGGCGGCGATGCTCGACGCGATGCTGCGCGCCGGCGGCCGGCGCGTCGGCCTCTATACCTCGCCGCATCTCGTCTCGTTTCGCGATCGCATCGCCGTCGACGGCGTGCCGATCTCCGAGGACGAGGTCGTCGGCGGGATCGCGCGCCTGCGACGCGACCTCGACGACGCGCGCGGGCTGACCGCGTTCGAGGTGATGACGCTCCTCGCATGGGTGACGTTCGCCGCCCGCGGCGTCGACGTCCAGGTGCTCGAGGTCGGCCTCGGCGGCCGCCTCGATGCGACGAACGTCGTCGTGCCGGAGGTCGCCGTCGTCACCAACGTCGCTCGCGATCACGAGCAGTACCTCGGTGACACGATCGCGGCGATCGCCGCCGAGAAGGCGGGGATCGTGAAACAGGGCGTGCCGGTCGTCTCCGGCGCACGTGGCGACGCCGCCGACGTGATCGCGGCGCGCGCCGCCGCGCTCGCGAGCCCATTGTCCGTCCTCGGACGCGACTTCACGATCGCCGCGACCGACACGGCCCTCACGTACCGCTCGACCGCCACCACCATCGACGGTCTCCACGTCGCGCTCGCGGGCCGCCACCAACGCGGCAACGCCGCGCTCGCGCTGCGCGCGCTCGAGGTCGCACCGGCGCTCGGCGTCGCGGCGGCGGCGATGCGCACCGGACTGGCGGCCGTACGCTGGCCCGGGCGCCTCCAAGTGGTGCGGCGCGCGCCCGACGTGATATTGGATGGCGCCCACAATCCGGCGGGGACCGACGTCTTGGTGGAGGAGATGCGCGCGCTCGCAGCAGGACGACGGCTTCGAGTGCTCTTCGGCGTCATGCGCGACAAGGCTTGGCCGCAAATGCTGCGCGCCCTCGACGCGATCGCGATCGAGCTCGTCGTCACCCGTCCGCGGCAGACGCGCAGCGCCGACCCGAACGAAGTCGCCGCGGCGGCGCCGCGCCCAGTTTGCGTCGTCGACGATCCCGCGCTCGCATACGAGCAGCTCGTCGCGCGCAGCGCACGAGAGGACGTCGTGCTCGTCACCGGGTCGCTCTTCCTCGTCGGCGACGTGCTCGCCGCCGTCGATCCCACGCTTGCCCGTGACGCCGAGCGCGAGCGCGCCGCGGCACGCCTCGCGGCACGCGGATGACGAAAGCGCGGCCACGCAGGGTCGGCGTCGGCCGCCGCATGGTGCGAGGAACGGTTCGCTCGCGGCGCGCGGCGACGATCGGTGCAGTCGCGCTCGCCGTGGCGGCGCTGATCATTCCGAGCTCGGCGGACGCTCTCGATCGGAACTTGCTCGACATCGAGGGCGCACGGGCGTCGAACGGACAAGTGACCATCGACGCGGCGAGCATCACCTACGACCGGCCGCCGAACGTCATCACTGCGCAAGGCGCCGTGAAGATCACGCGCGGTGAGATGGTGCTCACCGCCGATACGGTGCGCGTCCATCGGACGACGCAGGTTGCCGAGGCGGAGGGGCACGTCGTCCTCACCGATCCGCAAGGCACCGTCACCGCCGATACGATGACGCTCAACCTCGTCGAGGAGACGGGCGCGCTCGATACCGGGTCCGTCTTCCTCAACAAAAACCACTATCAGCTGACCGGCGCGCACTTCGAGAAGCTCCCCGGTCAAAGCTACCGCATCGACAGCGGGCGGTTCACGACGTGTCTCTGCTCCGGGGGCGGTGCGCCGAGCTGGAGCGTGCGCGGCGAGCGCATCACGCTCGATCTCGAAGGATATGGGCACGTGCGGCGCGGCGTCTTCGAGGTGAACGGCGTCCCCGTCCTCTACTTTCCGTACGGCCTTTTCCCCGTCCGCCGTGACCGTCAGAGCGGGCTTTTGTTCCCGCGCTTCGGGTATTCCAATCGCCGCGGGTTCCAGCTCGAGCTGCCGCTGTACGTCGCGATCAACAAGAGCATGGACGCGACGCTGGCGGTCGACGTCGAGACGGCGGCGCGGATCGGCGCGCTCGGCGAGTATCGCTATGCGCTCAGCCCCGACACCGGCGGCGAGGTGAACGGCGCGTATTTCAACGAGCAGATCCGCGGCGCGTCGTCGAGCGACATCGTGAATCGCAACATCGCGGACCCGAACATCCCGATCAATCGCTGGGCGGCAGGTATCGTGCACGACCAATGGCTGCCCGGCGACGTGCGCGGTTTCGCCGACGTGTTCCGCGTCAGCGACGATCTCTTCCTGCGCGAGATCAATCTCTTCACCTTCAACCCGAGCGCCGACGTCGCGTTGCGAACGCGGCGATTCGAACGCTCGCAGGTCGGCGTCGATCGAGTCTTCGATCGCGGCCTCCTGGTCGCGAGCGGCACATGGTACCAAGACTTCATCAATCCGGACCGGTTCGTGTTCCAGGTGCCGCCGCGCATCCAAGGCGTCGCGGTAAAGCGCCTCCTCGACGATCGCGTCGCGGTGTCGCTTGCAGGCGAGGGCGCCAACTTCGAACGCCAACAAGGGTTCGAGGGACAGCGGCTCGACCTGCGTCCATCGCTCGAGGCGCCTTGGCACCTCTCGCGGTACGCCTGGGGCGCGCTCGGTGCCGGCTTCCGCGAAACCGCCTATTCGCTCTCCGACACGATGGTGCCGCCGCAGGTGAACGTCAACCCAGCGGACCCCGGCAGCAAGCCGCCGAGCATCCTGCCGGCGCTCGACAGCCATGCGACGCGCGAGCTCTTCACCGTCGATGGCGAGGCACACACCGAGGTCGCACGCGTCTATCCATTTCATCATCTCGGGTTGGACGCCGTGAAGCACACGCTCGAGCCGTCCGTCGAGTACCTTTTCGTGCCGCGCACCGACACGCGCCAAGCGGCGCTGCCGCTCTTCGACGACGTCGATCGGGTGAATCGGCGGAGCGTGTTCACGTACGGTGTCACGACCAGGCTCGTCGGCCGGACGACCGTGCCGCCGAAGCCGGTGCCGTCGCCCTCCCCCGGCGCCGAGCACGCGCCGAGTGCCGGCGACGCCGCCGGCGCCGAGCACGCGCCGAGTGCCGGCGACGCCCCCGGCGCCGAGCACGCGCCGAGTGCCGGCGACGCCCCCGATAACAAGCGCGCGCCGACCGGTCCCGGGTACGATGCCGAAGGGGACGCTACGCTCGATGCGTCGACGCCGGCGGGTCGTGCGCGCGCGGCGCTGCGCAAGAAAGCCGAGCCGCTCGCGGCCGAGGCGCCGCAGCACACCACCCGCGAGATCGGCCGCTTCTCGCTCTTCCAGAGCTACGACGTCCTCAGCAAGGGCGGCGATTTCATCGACGAGACCGATCCGAAGACGGGCAAGGTCATCCCACGCGACGCCACGCGCGCCTCCGACGTCGGCGTCGCGTTGCGGCTCTCCCCGACGTCGTACGCGACGTTCGAGGGTCGCACCGATTACGATGTGACCGAGGGGCGGGCGAAGGGCGCCAATATCTACCTCGCGCTCTCGGACCCGCGCACGTTCACCGACGATTTTTCGATCGAAGGGCTGCGCGGACGCAGCCGGATGAGCGTCGGCTATCGCTTCGTCGCCAACAGCGCCCTCCAGGAGGTGAACGGCGGCTTGTTGTTGCGCCTCACGAAGCGCTATTACGGCGCGTTCGAGGCGCGCTACGACGGGCTCAACAAAAAATTCCTCGAGGTCGGCGGCGGGATTCGCGTGATCTCCGACTGCGAATGCTGGGTGATCGACGTCGGCATCTCGAACCACGTGAACCCCAACGAGACGCAAGCGCGCGTGCTCGTATCGCTCGTCGGGCTCGGGCAAGTGGGTCGCGAGCCGTTTCAGCGCACCTTCGGAGCCGTCGCCGGGCCGGCGCGAACCGTCCTCGGACAATGAGCGTCGCGCCGAGAGTGGGCTCATCGTGAAAGGCGTGCTGCTCGCGGGGGGGCTCGGGACGCGGCTCCATCCGCTGACGCGGGTGACCAACAAGCACCTGTTGCCGGTGTTCGATCGGCCGATGATTTATTATCCCTTGCAGGCGCTTTTGAATGCCGGGGTGCGCGACATCATGCTCGTCACCGGCGGCAACAACGCGGGGGACTTTCTTCGACTGTTGGGCAACGGCAAGGACTTCGGATTGAAACATCTCAACTATACGTATCAAGAAGGAGAGGGCGGGATTGCGGCGGCGTTGGCGTTGGCGGAGCACTTCGTCGATCGCGATCGGGTGTGTGTCGTGCTCGGCGACAACCTCATCGAGGGGAACTTTCGCGCCTCCGCGGAGGCGTTCGCCCGCGCCCGAGAAGGGGCACGCATTCTCTTGAAGCAGGTGCCGGACCCGGAGCGGTTCGGGGTGCCGGTGTTCCGCGGCAAGCGGATCGTCGGCATCGAGGAGAAGCCGCGGCGGCCAAAGAGCCGATATGCAGTCACCGGAATCTACATGTATGATGCGCGAGTCTTCGACGTGATTCGTACGCTGAAACCGTCGGGCCGGGGCGAGCTCGAGATCACCGACGTGAACAACTGGTACATCGAGCGCGGCGAGCTCGGCTTCGAGATCCTCCGCGGGTGGTGGACCGATGCCGGCACGTTCGAGGCGCTGCATCGGGCGGGTAACCTGGTGACGAAGACCGGTGCGAACAAGCTCGACGACGGTGCGCGCGTGAGGAGGATCCGCAGGAGAATCTCATGATCGATGGCGTGCACCTGAAGCGATTGACCGTCCACTCCGACGACCGCGGTCTTCTGATGGAGGTGCTGCGCGCGGACGACGCGTGTTTCGTGCCCGTGAAGCAGACGACGTACACCGAGGCGTATCCCGGCGTCATCAAGGCGTTCCACTGGCACCGCAAGCAGTGGGATCTCTGGTTCTTCACGTCCGGCAGCGCGCAGGTGGTGCTCTACGATCTCCGTCCCGAGTCGCCGACGCACCGCCAGACCGATGTCCTCTTCATGGGCGAGCGCGCGCCGATCCTGCTCGCGATCCCGATCGGCGTCGCGCACGGATACCGCGTCCTCGGAACCAAGCCGGCGGGGCTCCTCTACCATACCAGCGAGACCTACGATCCCGCGGACCCGGACGAGGAGCGCATCCCTCACGACGATCCTACGATTGGATTCGATTGGACGACGCGGCCACGTTGATCGACGCATGAGAATTCTCGTTACCGGCGGCGCCGGGTTCATCGGCGCGAACTTCGTGCAGCATGTCCTCGCGACGCATCCGGAGGACGAGGTGGTGACGTTCGACCTCCTGACGTACGCCGGCAATCTGGCGAACCTCGAGCCGGTGATGCGCGAGCCCCGTCACCGCTTCGTGCGCGCCGACGTCGCCGATCCGGCCGCGGTCGCGGCGGCGCTCGACGGCGTCGACGCGGTCGTGCACATGGCCGCGGAGTCGCACGTCGACCGCAGCATCGCCGACGCGAGCGACTTCCTGCGTACGAACGTCGTCGGCACACAGGTGCTGCTCGACGCCGCGCGCGCCGCGAAGGTGCGTCGATTCCTCCACGTATCGACCGACGAGGTGTACGGCAGCCTCGGTCCGACGGGGGCGTTCACCGAGGAGAGCGCGCTGCGACCGAGCAGCCCGTACGCGGCCAGCAAGGCTGCGGCAGACCTCCTGGTGCACGCCGCGCACCACACGCACGGAATCGACGCGCTCATCTCGCGCTGCTCCAACAACTACGGTCCGTACCAGTTCCCCGAGAAGCTCATCCCGCTCTTCGTGACGAACGCGCTCACCGACGAGCCGCTGCCGCTCTACGGCGACGGCTGCCAAGTGCGCGACTGGATCCACGTCGCCGATCATTGCCGCGCGCTCGATCTCGTGCTGCGGCGCGGCCGCGCCGGCGAGATCTACAACGTCGGCGGCGGCAACGAGCGCCGCAACCTCGACGTCGCGATGCTCATCCTCGAGACGCTCGGCACGCCGGCGAGCTTGTTGCGCCACATCGAGGACCGGCCCGGCCACGACCGCCGCTATGCGATCGACGCGGCGAAGGTGATGCGCGAGCTCGGTTGGGCTCCGCAGGAGCCGTTCGCGGCCGGGATCGCCGCGACCATCGAATGGTACCGGAAGAACCGCGCGTGGTGGGAGGCGGTGAAGAGCGGCGCCTACCGCGACTACTACCAGCGTATGTACGGCGCGCGGCTGCGCGCCGCGGGAGCGGAGGGGCGTGCATGAGAGCGACGACGACGAGTGGACCGCGGCGCGGGCTGACGCGGGTCGAGAAGCCGTGGGGATGGGAGCTCTGGTGGGCGCATACGGAGCGCTACGTCGGCAAGATTTTGCACATCAACCGCGGCGGCGCGTTGAGCTATCAATTTCATCGCAAGAAAGACGAGACGATCTACGTGCTGAAAGGTGAGCTCGCGCTCGAGTTTGCGCCCGGTGGCGGCCGCGTGCAGCGCCGGACGCTGCGGCCCGGCGACGCGCTGCACATCCGGCCCGGTGACCACCATCGCATGACCGCCGTCACCGCATGCGACGTGCTGGAGGCGTCGACACCCGAGGTCGACGACGTCGTGCGTCTGGAGGACCGCTACGGGCGCGCCGAAGGATCGTCGGCGAGCGCCGCGTCGCGAAGCGGCGCTCGGGCTCGGACGGCGGGCGTCGGCGGACGCCGGAGGGCGCGAGCATGACCCTGCCACGCGCGCTCATCACGGGCATTACCGGGCAGG
>WNFR01021902.1_pt1 | contig 10573 bp, 8 predicted proteins | sample 5400221 | NCBI WGS metagenome assembly WNFR01 (sample SAMN13153357, study PRJNA577476) | soil metagenome | isolation source: 40 cm soil under Madrone tree | place: USA:California | collected 2016-06-14 | reverse complement strand
TCGAGACCATCTGGTCGAGACGCTGGAGATGCACCTGGGCACACGCCTGCTGAACGGTTACTACCCGCGGGTCGGGCTGGCCGCCGGACAGCGCTTCGCCTCGAAGGGCGGTTTCCTGGTGCGCTTTGCTGGTCCGGATAGGACGCGCCTGGTCGCCGACGGTGATTGGAGCTCGCCATGAGGCGGGACCCGACTGGCGTGCCCTTCGGGTCAACTACAAGACCCAAATTGTTCGATCCGGTCGAACTTGCCCCTATCTATCAGAATCGCCCCTATCTATCAGAACAAGCAGTGTCTGTCGGGGCAGTTTCGTCGGCCTGTCCATTGGTTTCAGGTGCGGGTAAATTCCGCGTTGCAGCAGGTCCAATAGTCTTGGAACCGCGGAATCAGTTTGGCCGAACATGACGGCCCCCCTTCGCTTCGGCCGCGCCGAAGTTCGACCCTCAGAACGCCAGCTGCTGGTTGACGGCCGGCCGGTCAGTTTGGGGGCGCGCGCGTTCGACGTATTGCTGGCGCTGGTGGAACGCCGCGACCGAATCGTGGCCAAGAACGAACTGCTCGACTCCGTCTGGCCCGGCCTGGTGGTCGAGGAGAACAATCTGCAGGTGCAGATCAGCAGCCTGCGCAAAGCCCTCGGGCCGCAGGCGATCGCCACGATCCCGGGGCGCGGCTATCGCTTCACTGCCGCGCTCGATTTCGAAGCCGTGAGCCAGCCAGACACTACTGCGCCCCGCGCAACATCGGCGCCCGAGGCCACCGATACCCACGCAGCGCCCCTGAGCAACCTGCCGGCCGAGCTGCCACCGCTGTATGGCCGCGCAGAGGATCTGCTGGCGCTGGGCGCCCTTATCGAGTTGCACAAGCTTGTGACCGTCGTTGGCGCCGGCGGCATCGGCAAGACGGCATTGGCGCAGGCGCTCGCCCACCGGCTGCGCGGATCCCTTGACGACGGCGTGTGGCTCGTCGAACTGGCGCCGGTTGCCGATGTGTCGATTGTTGCAACCACAGTGGCCGGCGTGTTGCGTGTCGAGCTCGGCGCCGAAGCGCAGATCGTGACCCTGGCGAAGGCGTTGAGCGCGAGTCGGATGCTGATCGTGCTCGACAACTGCGAGCACCTGCTGAACGCCGTGGCGGAGTTGGCCGCGGCGCTGCACCGCGCCGCCCCGAACGTGCGCCTGCTGGCCACGAGTCAGGAGCCGCTGAGGGTCGCGCAGGAGCACGTCTATCGACTGGGCGCGCTGGCCCTGCCCGCAGAAGCGGGTGTTGAAAGCGCGAGGCAGGCGGGCGCTGTGGCCCTGTTCGAAGCGCGTGCGCGGGCAGCCGACCCGCGCTTCGCGCTCACCGAGCACAACATCGCAGCGGTGGTCGACATCTGCCGCCACCTGGACGGCATTGCGCTGGCGATCGAGTTGGCGGCGGCACGCCTGCCGCTGCTCGGCGTCGACGGCCTGCGCGCGCGACTGGACGAACGTTTCAGCGTTTTGAAGGGCGGCCCACGGCTGGCACTGAAGCGCCACCAGACGCTGCGCGCTGCACTGGACTGGAGCCACGGGTTGCTCATGCAAGACGAGCAGACTGTATTCCGGCGGCTCGGCGTGTTCGCCGGCAGCTTCAGCCTGGAAAGCGCGCAGCGGGTGACGGCCGACGACCGCATCGACAGGTGGGCAATGCTCGACCACCTTGGGGCGCTGGTCGACAAATCGCTGGTGGTAGCCGAAATGGGCGAAGCACCACGTTATCGGCTTCTGGAAAGCAGCCGAGCGTTTGCAATGGAAAAGGTGCAACAGGCCGATGAGACCGATGCCGTGCGCCGAAGCCACGCGGAAGCCGTGCTGGCCGTCTTCGAAGGCTCGCTCGAAGAAGAATATGTCCTGCCGACCCAGGCACGACTGGAACGCTACCTGCCGGAACTTGATAACGCGCGTGCCGCGCTGGACTGGTCAGCTGGCGCGAGTGGAGACGCGCAGTTGCAGATCGCGCTGACTGGAGCGATCGCCTGGATCTGGGTCAGCGCCGGCTTGCGGCCGGAAGGGATGCGCAGAACCAGGGCGGCAATGGCCAGGATCGCGCCCTCGACCGCACCTCATTGGGTGGCCCGACTGCTGGGGTCATGGTCGAGGCTGGCACATCCGGAAATCGGTCCGGAAGAGCTTGCCGCCGATGCGCGCGCCGTGGAACTCTATCGAACCCTCGGGGATCGACGCGCACTATTCACCGCTCTGTGCTTTCAAGGCCGTGCCCAGGCGAATCGCCGCCGAGCGCAGGAGGCCGAAGTCGCCTTGCACGAAGCAGAGCAGATCTTTGACAGCACTTGGCCGCCAGCGCTGCGCATCCCCTTGCTGATTGCCCGCTCCCAGTTGTTCAGTGGACAGGGTCGCTTCGAAGACGGAAGCGGCGTCGAGCAAGAACTGCTTCAACTGGCGATCGCCTTGGACGACAAGAGACTCACTCTGTACGCGCTGATTCTTCTGGAACAGAGCGCAGCTTCACTAGGTCGCTGGGAAGAGTCTGTGGCGCGTGGTCGCGACCTGGTAGAACGCATTCAACGTGACCGCTCCCTGCGTAGCGGGCTGGAGAATTTCGTGTTCAGCAATCTCAGCTATTCACTTACGGCATTGGGAGAAATTGACGAAGCGCTCGAGATGGCGCGTCGTGCATACCCCGCGGTCGAAAAGGCAGGTCGTGTGATGGAATTACTCGATCCCTTTGCGCTGCTCGCATTCAAACGCGGACGTATCGGCGATGCGGCCCGAATGCTCGGGCGAGCCGACATGCGCTATCCGACGAGCAATGTCCCGCGGTATCCCGTCGAACAGAAACTGCACGACATGCTGGTGCTCGAGTTGCAGGGCGCCATGCCCCCTGACGAGCTATCCCGCCTGATGAAAGAAGGCGAGGTACTGAGCGACGAGGTCGCCGTGTGCCTGGCACTGCGGGACTAGTGTCGGCAGCGGTTCGATCAGAGTCGGCGCCGCTGCAATTTACGAGCGCAAGAAGCTGAAGTAGGATTTGCGAGGCGGCAAAGCCGACGATGGCGAAAGGCACAGACCGGCCATCTCTGGACATCAGCATCAACCGCGAGAATTCGCCGGGACCGGTCGCCCCGGCCGGTTGCTGCGGTGAGAAGCCACGGGTAATGTCATCTGGGGAGGACAACATGATGCTGAAGCAGAAAGTTGTGCTGAGGGGACTCGCGCGGGCATGCGCAGTCAGTATTCTCGCCGGGGCCCAATTGGCATCAGCCCAGGGATCGGGTCCCACACTGACTCCGCAAAACAGCGGCACTACCAACCGGCTGCAAGCAGTCAGTGCGGTCAACTCGGACGTGGTCTGGGCATCCGGGCTCGGTGGTACGTTTGTTGTGACTACGGACGGCGGAGAGACCTGGAAAGCCGGTGTGGTGCCGGGAGCCGAATCGCTGCAATTCCGCGATGTGCAGGGCGTGAGCCGCAGGGTTGCATATCTACTCTCCTCTGGAGTGGGTACGGATTCTCGGATCTACAAAACCGTAGACGGCGGCGAGACCTGGACGATGCAATTCCAGGCAAGCGACCCCAATTCTTTCTATGATTGTTTCGCGTTCTGGACACCGAAGCGAGGCATTGTGCAAGGCGACGGGGTGAATGGAAAGTTCCCGGATCTGCGTACCACCGATGGAGTGACGTGGGAAGACATCAGCAACAATTTGCCGCCGGCATTTGCAAATGAAGGGTCGTTCGCCGCGAGTGGCACTTGCGTCGCAACTCAGGGTGCGAGGAACGCCTGGATTGCGACCTCCGATGCGCGGATCCTGGCCACGAGAGACGGGGGCGAAACTTGGAACGCCTATAACACTCCGCTTGTTGGTGGCACTGGCACCGCAGGTGCATTCACAGTGGCTTTCCGCGATTCTCGGAATGGCATCGTTGGCGGCGGCGATTTCTTGGGAACCGGTCCAGCGGCGACGGCAATATCTGGCGATGGCGGTAAAACCTGGACGCTCACGAATACGCCTCCAGTGACCGGAGCAATTTTCGGCCTAAGCTACGTGAGTCGGGTTGGAGAAGACGACGGCGGCGACGCTGCTGTGTTGATTACGGGTCCGGCAGGAGCCGCTTGGACTCCCGATGAGGGAAACACTTGGTTCACGCTGCCGGGTGTGACCGGCTACTGGGCGGTGGCTTTTGCGAGTCCGGAAGATGGTTGGCTCGTGGGCACTGGAGGGCGCATTCTGAAGATCAGTTTTAGCGACCGGTGATAGGTCGATCTTGTGTACGTTGAGCTTCCGTAGCTGATGAGACTTTTCCACGGCGGCGGTCCTCGCTTGCGACGAACGACCGACGCGGTGGGAAAGTCGGTGGTTGATCATATTTGGGATGGAGTCGGCCAAGATGAACGGGCACGACCCTGCGCCGATCTGAAGGACGTGTTCACGCGTCCACCAACCCAGCCTGCCAGCAGGATCGAGGAACTGCTGCCCCACTTCTGGCAGTCGGCCATCCCGCACTGAAATCCGCCTCGTGACAGGCCGGAGCACCGGCGTCAAGATTTGTTCGTCGGCTGCTTACACATTCGAGCGTTGCGGGCAGAGCCCCATGACCCCTGGACCATGCCCGAGCTTCCCGACGTAGCCGTCTACTGCGAAGCGCTCGCTGCAAGGGTGCGCGGCGAGGTTCTGCTGCGCGTGCAGCTCAAGAGCCCGTTCGTGCTGCGCACCGCGGTCCCGCCGATCGCATCGGCAGAAGGCAAGCGCGTGCGTGACGTGCGCCGTCTTGGCAAGCGGATCGTGCTGGGGCTCGACGATGACTTATTCCTCGTGATCCACCTGATGATCGCCGGCCGCTTACGCTGGCTCGACGCCGTTGCGAAACCGCCCGCGCGCATTGCGCTCGCGGTTCTCGAATTCGGGAACGGAAGGATCGCATTCACCGAAGCCGGCACGAAGCGTCGAGCGTCGCTGCATCTGGTGCGCGGCGCCGACGCGCTTGCACAATTCGACATGGGTGGACTCGAAGTCGGCGACAGCTCGCTCGCCGACTTCGCCGCGCGATTGCGAAAGGAGAATCACACGCTGAAGCGTGCGCTGACCGATCCGCGTCTGTTCAGCGGCATCGGAAACGCGTATTCTGACGAGATCCTGCATCGCGCACGATTGTCGCCACTGGCGCTGACACACAAGCTCGCTGAGGCCGATGTCGCGCGACTGTTCGACGCGACGCGCGACGTGCTGAGCGAATGGACGGCGCGGCTGCGCGTCGACGCGCTCGCTAAATTTCCGGAAAAAGTCACCGCGTTCCACCCCGAGATGGCGGTCCACGGCCGTTACGGTCAGCCGTGTCCGGTCTGCGGATCGCCGGTCCAGCGCATCGTGTATTCGGAAAACGAGTGCAACTATTGCGCCCGTTGCCAAACCGGCGGAGTCATCCTGGCCGATCGCGCGCTGTCACGGCTTTTGCGCGACAGCTTTCCGCGCTCGCTCGACCAAGCGTGATGGTCGTTGAAATCCAAATTCTGGTACTGCTGCTGGTCGTGACTGCGGCGGTTGGGGTCGCCGCGAAGCGGCTGCAAGTCCCTCCGTCCATTCTGCTGGTTGTTACGGGTGTCGCGCTGGCGCTGGTTCCCGGCCTGCCCACGGTGCAACTCGCTCCGGAACTGGTGCTGCTGCTGGTATTGCCGCCGATCGTCTACTCGTCGGCGGTCGCGATGAGCTGGCGAGAGTTCCGCTTCAATCTGCGCTCCATCTCGTTGCTTGCGATCGGGTGCGTCGCCTTCACGACCATCGCGGTGGCCGCGGCGGTGCACTGGATCCTGGGCCTGTCCTGGCCGGTGGGCTTCGTTCTGGGTGCGATCGTTTCGCCTCCGGACGCTGTGGCGCCCCTGTCCATCGCCCGCCGGCTGCAGTTGCCGAGACGAATTCTGGTGGTCCTCGAAGGGGAGGGCTTGGCCAATGACGCCACGGCGCTGATCCTGTACCGCTTCGCGATTGCGGCCGTGAGCGCCGGAGTGTTCTCGCTCGGCAAGGCAGGCGGAGTATTCGCCGCCATTGTCGCCGGGGAAATCGTATGGGGAATCGGCGTGGGCTCCTTGATGCTGCGCTTGCGGCGCTGGGTGCACGATCCTCGTACCGAGATCCTGTTCTCGATCCTGACGCCGTTCGTCGCTTTCTGGCCGCCCGCGCATCTGGGCGGATCCGGAGTGCTTGCCACGGTGGCCGCGGGCCTTTACGTCAGCTGGAACGGCCTGAACATCATCAGCGCGGCAACGCGTCTTCAGGGCATCTTCTTCTGGGACGTTCTGATCTACCTGATCGACGGCCTGGTGTTCCTCGTCACCGGCCTGCAGGCGCGCGCCTTGATCGCGGGAATGGGCGGCCACGCCCTGTCCGAGCTTGCTATCTCCGCCGCCGTCATCAGCGGTGTGGTGATCCTGGCCCGCTACGTATGGACGTTCCCTGCAATCTACCTTCCGCGCCGACTGGTGCCGGCGATCGCGCGAAAGGACCCTGCGCCGCCTTGGCAGTGGCCGTTTGTTCTGGCTTTCACCGGCGTGCGTGGCATCGTGTCGCTGGCCGCGGCGCTGGCCATCCCGCTTGCAACGGATACGGGTCAACCGTTTCCCGACCGCGACCTGATACTTTTTCTAACGTTTTCGGTCATTCTCGTGACTCTGGTGGGCCAGGGCTTGGCGCTGCCCGCCGTGATCCGGGCGCTCGGCCTCGCCCATGCGGGCAAACGAGAGCAACGCGCCGACCGGGCCGAGGAACTGAGCGCCCGAGAGGGCGCCATCGAGTCGGCCATCGCGCGTCTGGACCGGCTTGCGGTCGAACGCAAGCTGCCGGAAGACGTCGTCCATACGCTTCGCGCCCAGCTGCGGGATCGACTGAAGCATTTCGAGCACGGACATGAGCGGGCCGACGGTCGTCACGAACACGGCAAGCTTTACGACGAGATCGAGTTTCTGTTGATCGCGGCCGAGCGGGAGCGGGTCAATGAGCTCTATCGCCAGGGCGGGCTGAAGGACGAGGCGCGGCGCCGAATTGAAAGAGAGCTCGACCTGCGCGAAGCCAGCGTGGCCAACCACGAGCACGAAGAGTGAGTGAGCCGCATTCCCTTGCGCCTCAACGAGTTCGACCTCATCCGCACCCGGATCCAGGCGCGAGGGGGCTCTGGTCGCCCGCTTGCGGGCACGCGGTGAAGTCGCCTATTGGCTCGCCGAGCCCTCCGCGCCCAGCTCTTTTGAAAGCCAGTCGAGAATTTCCCCTCCCGTAGCGGGAGCGGTCTCGTGAAGCTGCAGATCATGCCCGGTATTAGGGGCGATCAATACATGAAGCCGTGCCTCTTGGGAGTAGTAAGGCGTTTCTTGCTGGGCCACGTTGGATTGGGTGCAGACCAGGCCGTCTTCGTCGCACATGACGCGGTCATGTTCGCCCAACACCAGGAGTGTTGGGACTTTGATTGCTCGGGATGGTGCGGTCTGTGCCGGCGGAGAGTTGAATAGCGGCACGGCCGCTCCGAACTCTGTTCCCGATACGGAATCTTTGAGCCGCTCGTCAAGGGCGATCACATCGGGTTGTGCTCCGGGGGCCCAGTAGAACAGCGGGCCTCGGGCGCCGGGTTTGAACGTCAGGTAACCAGCGTCGAAGCCTGAAGTGGCGAATTTCGGGTCGAGATTGGCGGAATAGGCGCTTTGGAAGGCCAGCGCGAGCCACGACGGTTTGACCGTATGCAACAAGCCCGTCAGTACGAATGCATCGACATCCTTGGACACGGAGGCCTCGAGCCAGCCATAGAGGGTGCCCAGCGAGTGACCGACCCAGATGACGCGAGAGAACGCGTGACCGCCTATCTCGCCGCTACGCAGTTTCTCGACCACCTGGTGTAGCGCCTCCGTGCCATTTTGGAGCGTGACCAAAGTGCTGTCCGGATGAGTGCTACGACCGTAGCCCAGCCGCTCTATATTGAACGTGGCATATCCGGCGCCGGTCATTTGGCGCACGTACGAATAGAAACTCGGTCGATACGGCCAGTCGGAGTAGTAACTGTTGTAGGTCGCGCCGTGCACCAGCAACTGCACGGCAGACGGTGTCCTGTCCGCCCGGACGCAGAGCTCACCGTAAAGCGTGGCGCCGGCTACTTGCGGCAGCGATACCGCCACCTGCAATGCTTCGCATTGCGGCAGTACGTCATCGGGATCCTTCGCCTCCGCCGTTGGCCACACGCTCGAGGTCGCGACCGCCAAGGTCGCTAACTGCCGTAACAATGCTGCTCTTTGATTCTTGTATGCGGAAATCGTGCACACGGTTCTTCCTCCTTATCGAAACCTCCAGTGGATGACACCTCCGGAATCGGTGAGGCCCGAACGCCGCATAACGGTAGCGCGGCCCGTGCGCAGCGCAATGGCGAATGCATGAATGGGGTATCGGGCACCCTCGCCCCGCAACAGGACGAGGCTTGGCGACTGACCGCGGCTAAGGACCGCTCGCCACGGGATGGCGGTAGTCACAAAAGCGCGGGGCGTAGTGTCCAGACTTTCATCTTCAAGACGGATCAGCTCGAGGCGTTTGCGCAGCGGTCTCGCTGACCACTGACTCAAGCGCAGCGCGCCATCGGAGTGCCGCTGCATGGGTGGCTTGCGCGTGAATCTGACGCGAGCACTCAGACCGATGCGGTGACCCCGCGGATGAGCCCTTTACGGGTCCGCCTTGCGGACACTCGCGCGTAAGTCAGTTCCACGACGCCGGCAGAGGCGCCGGGCTCGCCGGTGACGAAAGACACTACCGCGCGCGCTTTCGCTACCGCAGAGTAAAGGCTGGCCAGTTTGGTCGGCAAGCTCGTCGTGGGAGCGTCATCATGAAGCAAAACCGGTGGACCGTCGCCTTCGCTGGCATGCTGCTGATGATGTCGCTCGGGACCATCTATTCGTGGAGCTTGTACACCCAGCCCCTGATCTGCTCTTTCGGCTGGTCAACCTCGACGACGACGTGCGCGTTCTCCCTCGCGATCTTCTTCCTGGGGCTGGGCGCGCTCGCGGGCGGAAGACTCCAGGACCGAATCGGGCCGCGCAGGGTTGCGCTCGCGGGCGCCGTGCTCTGGGGTGCGGGCAACATGCTCGCCGGTCTCGGCACTCCTTACCTGGGCGCAGGCTGGCTCTACCTGACCTACGGCGTGATGGGCGGTTTTGGAGTCGGCATGGGCTACGTGACGTCGGTGGCGGTGGTGACCAAATGGTTTCCGCGCCAACGAGGCCTGGGAAGCGGAGTGGTGGTAACCGGTTTTGGCCTCGGCGCGGTGGTCTACAACCTGGTCGTCAAGAGCCTGCCATCGTTCCGTTCCGCCGCAGCCATGGCAGCGCAGCACACCAAGGCGGTTCACGCCGGCGCGCTGACGCGGCTGCTGCCAGCTGGCCAGATGCACGCCGTGATGAATGTTCTCACGCTGTCCGGCGTCGCCTTCCTCGTGCTCGGCGTATTGGGCGCCTGGCTCCTCGCCAACCCCACCTCGGCTACGCATTGCGCGGAGGAAGCGTCGGCCGCCGGCCAAGGGCATTCGTACACTCCCCGCCAGATGCTCGCGACCAGGCAGTTCTACTTCCTCTGGTCGATGCTGTTTCTCAACGTCACCGCGGGAATACTCCTCATCAGCAATGCTCTGCCCATCCTTCAGGAGCTCACCGGCGCTTCGCCCTCCGTCGTCGCTGCGGCGTACGGAGGGGTCGCGCTGTTCAACGCGCTCGGCCGCCTCTTTTGGGGAGCTATCTCCGACCGGATCGGGCGCACGTACGCGTTCTCGCTCATTTTCCTGGTGCAGGCGGTGGTTTTCTTCCTGATGGGCAGCGCGCACGGCCTGATCTGGGCAGTCGCCGCGTTCGCGGTGATCCTGCTTTGCTACGGCGGCGGCTTTGGAACCATGCCTTCGTTCAACGCCGACTACTTCGGCACCCGGCACATGGGGGCGAACTACGGGGTGCTCCTCACCGCGTGGGGCGCGGCCGGCGTAGCGGGCCCGGTCTTCGTCGCCGTGGTGAACGACACGAGCGGGGCGTTCAGCGGCGCTTTGCCGATGGTGGCGATCGTGCTCGCGGCGGCGACGATGCTTCCCCTCGTCACGAAGAAGCCGTCCGGCCGGCGTACTCCGGATTCAGCCAGGTGGCTTCCGCCTGCGTAGTCGCGCATCCGCCGAGCCCGAAGGCCGTCAGGTAGCAGTGCGCATGCCGAAAGAAAGTCACGACTCTTGCGCATCATCGCAAGCCTCCAGGATCAGTCGCGCCACAGTCCCACCGAATTGGATGGGGCGGTAGCCCGCGAAGTTGGAAACGCCGAAAGGCGTTTCCAACCGGATATGCGGTCATTCGAGCCCGCCTTTCGATCTCACCGTGTCTGGACCGGAAAATTCGCCTTGGCCCACTGCGACAACGTGCTCGGCTGCCTGCCTGCGATCTTGTTGGCGAGGGCAATCCGGTCGCGTGAATCCGAACCCAGGTAGGTGTGAGCCTGGAAGTAAGCAAGCATCTCAGCTACCTCAGCGGCTCCAGGGAAGAGAGGCGCGAAAACTTCCTTCGGGACTCGCTGAAATGAGATTTTGTGCCCCTGTCGATT
>WNFR01008190.1_pt1 | contig 10573 bp, 9 predicted proteins | sample 5400221 | NCBI WGS metagenome assembly WNFR01 (sample SAMN13153357, study PRJNA577476) | soil metagenome | isolation source: 40 cm soil under Madrone tree | place: USA:California | collected 2016-06-14 | reverse complement strand
CGACGGGTTTTTGAAGGAACTCGTACGCGCCTTCCTTCATCGCCTGGACCGCTTCATCGATAGTCCCATACGCGGTTAGCATGATTACCGCGGTGTCTGAATCCGCTGCCTTGGCGGCGCGTAACACTTCCAGTCCGTCGGCTCTCGGCATTTTCAGATCGGTGAGGACGAGATTATAGCGGCTGTCGTTGAGCATGCGCCGCGCCTCGGCCCCATCGCGAGCTTCATCGACCGTGTGGCCGGCGTTCTGAAGCGTGAGGCGCAACATTTGTCTCAGGCTGTCTTTGTCTTCTACGAGGAGTATCTCCGCCGTCGACATAGGGCTTCTTCTCTTATCTAAACAAGCCAGCCGGCACGCCTGCTCGCCGGGCTTCCTCCATGAGAGCATCGAGGGCGGTTTGGGCCTGGGTCTGTGCCGCGCGAGCCTCTTCCAGCTTTTGCTGCGCTTCCTCACGGTCCTTCTGGAGCTGAACGCCATAAAAGCTGTCGCCGCCGGTACCGCGACCGTTCTTGTCTTTGCCACCGCTGTTTGTCGAAATCTGCTGATTCAAGTCGCGGACGCGATTGTCGTATAGTTGAACGCGGCGCTGGGCGTTCTCGAGCGCTTCGGTCAGCTTGGCGAATTGTGAGCGATAGTACTCCTCGTTCGGTTTTCCTTCTTCAGCGGTCGGCTTGGGCCCTTCGGATTCGGTGAAACCCTTTGTCTTGCCGTACTCAATTAGTTGCGCTGCGTCATCGGCGGCGACGCGAGCCTGGGCTCGGAGCTCTGTCAGTCGCTGTCCGGCCTGGCCAAGTTCAGCGGCCGTATCGTTGCGAAACCTGGCGCTCTGGCCCGACGCACCCAGATCGTTTCGCAGCGCCGTGATTCGAAGCTCGGCCTCATCGGCGGCGCGCTCCAGTTCTTTCGCTCGGGTGCGCGCTTTCCCAACGCTTTCTCGCCACGAAGACTCTTCAACGCTAACCTTGACTTCGGTAGCTTTGGGCTGGCCGGTCTTTGGCTCTGCCGGGTCCGCCTTGGCCAAGTCTTCGGGCTTTGCCGCAGCGTCTTTCGACTCGCCGGTTGGCTGCTCTGCGGGCGCGCGGACGACATCATCGGTGGTGAGTCTTGGCGCCTTCTGCCTTCCGGTCGCCGGCTGTTGAGCCGCAGCCGCAGTGAGCCACAGCAGCATAATGAGCACGAGCGCATTGGTGAGTTGATGAAGAACGCTTCTCATAACCGTCGCTCCAACTTGATTCGTTTAATGAAAGTAAGGAAAGGGGCAGGCTGCCGAGAGAATACCCCAGGCGGGCATGGGGCACAAGAGTAAACGTCTTTATCGATGAGTCGAGATTGATTGCAACGCCCCAGCGGAGGACTTGTGTTCGCGATCACAAATAAACGCAATAATCGACGGGGCGCTCAGCACCCTTCAGGACCCGTCAAATTGACACGCTCCGAGTGCCGTGCTAGTTTGACGGCGTGCCTGCCGGTAAGAGAAGAGCGCTTCGCAATTTGCTTGAATTTGTCCCCGCCTGGTTGCTGCTAAAGCTGCTCGGGGTCCTGCCCCGCGAAGGTGCGATCGTCGCGGGCAAACTGATCGCAAAGGCCGCCTACCATCTGCACGGGAGGCTCAGGCGAGTGGGCTATAGAAACCTCGCGCTTGCTATGCCCGAACTCGATCCCGGTCAGCGACGTGTCATCGTCAGAGGCATTTTCTTGAGTCTGGGCAGGCTGCTGGGCGAGTTCTCGCAATTCCCAAAGATAACACGGCAAAACATATCACAGCTCGTGGAGTATGATGGGCTCGAGCACTACGAGCGGGCCTCTGAACGCGGGCGAGGGGTGCTGATGCTGACCGGCCACGTTGGAGCATGGGAGTTGTGCGCGTTTGCTCACGGCGTGTATGGCCATCCGCTGAGCTTCCTGGTTCGGCCGCTTGACAATCCGCTTTTGGATCGACTGATCAGTCGCTACCGCGAACTCTCAGGCAACCGAACGATAAACAAGAACAGGGCGGTGAAGCCGGTGCTCGAAATCTTGAGACGCGGCCAGGATGTGGGGTTGTTGATCGACGTAAACACGCTGCCGGATCAAGGTGTCTTCTGCGACTTCTTCGGCATGCCGGCTTGTTCTACCACCGGACTCGCAGTGTTTGCGCTAAGGGCCGACGCGCCGGTCGTTCCGGGTTTTCTGATCTGGGACGAGCGGTTGAGGAAACACCGTCTTCGCTTCGAGCCTGAGATACCATTGATTCGAACGGGCGACTTCAAAGAGGAAGTCCAGCTCAATACAGCGCGATTCACAAAGGTGATTGAGGAGTGCGCGCGGCGATATCCAGGTCAGTGGTTGTGGCTCCATAAGCGATGGCATACACGGCCTGAAGGCGAGCCCGACCTCTACCATAGCGAGGAAATCAAACGTGACCGCGGCTCATCGGTGAAGTTAGAGGTCCGGGTCTAATAAAGGAAGGGACGTCAGCCGCTACGGGTTATCAGGTTTCCCGCCCCTGTTGTAGTCATCCTCGAATCGAGTTATGTCATCCTCACCGAGATAAGCTCCACACTGGACCTCGATAAAAACCAACGGGATCGTTCCGGGATTTGCGACTCGGTGTTTGGTCCGCGGCGGAATAACCGCATCCTCGTTCGCGCGCAACCGGATCTCGCGTTCGCCCACTGTGACTATCGCCTCGCCGGTGACGATCACCCAATGTTCGCTACGCCTCTGATGCATCTGCAGGCTAAGGCGGTGACCAGGAGTCACTTCGATGCGCTTCACTTTGTAGCCCTCGCCTTCCGCGAGAACTTCGTACATGCCCCAGGGGCGCTCGTCTCTTTCGATGGACATAACACGATAAGTTTATACCAGCGGCCGGAATAAGTTCACGAAAAGTGCCGGGACAACAACGGAGCAGAAAGAAAAAGGGGATGGTCACCCATCCCCGCGTTCTCACACAGAGAACCCCCGTTTTGCGTAGCGGCGATATACTATCTCTTCTTCGCACCCTTCTTAGCCGCTTTTTTCGGAGCGGCCTTCTTCTTAGCGCCGCCTTTCTTTGCAGTTGCCATATTGTGCTTCTCCTTTCGTTAATTTTTTACCTCGCACACAAGATACTGTAGCGTTGCTACTCTTGTGTACTACCGTAAATGTTATACAACATATTGTTGTATATATTTGCATAACAGATTCTTGTCAACGTTTTTTTTTGCAGAGAAGCAGCGCAAAACCGCGAATGCTGGTCTGATCCTTGAAAGTGGCTGTCAGAGCCAGTTTCAAGACCGCACTTTTAACACTGTGTACGTGCGCGATCCGTTTCTCCGCGAAGCGCTTCACGAATAAAACTGCGTAACTTTGCGAATTGTGATGAGGACGTAATTGGCTCCCAGAGCCAGTTGTGTGGCCGGCTCCTTGAAACAGGCTCTGGGAGCCTATTCTGTGACACTGGCACGAAAGCGGCTCCAGTCGCGAGTTTCGAGGTCGTCGCAGGCAAGTTCCGAATCAATTGACTGAGATCGTAAGCGGCGGATAATATCGTGAGCGATGTCAGCAGGCGCCATCGATTTGCACACTCATACGACGTATTCAGATGGCAGCGCGACTCCTGAAGAGTTGATCGGGTTGGCCAGCGCGAAGCGAGCTCGAGCTGTCGCGATCACCGATCATGATACGGTTGCCGCGATGGGCGAAGCGCGAATCGCGGCGAAGCGTTTCGGGATCGAATTCGTTGCGGGGATTGAGATCAGCGCGGAGTACTCGCCCGGAACGATGCACATACTTGGCTATTGCATTGACGACGAGTCGGTAACGCTCGCAGCGAAACTCGAGGAACTGAAGAAAGCGCGTGAGGAAAGAAATCCACGGATCTCTGAGCGGTTGCGGTCGCTGGGATTTGACATCAGCTACGACGAAGTTATTCAGTTGGCGCGGAACCAGGTCGTCGGCAGACCGCACTTTGCGCGATTGATGATCGAGAAAGGCTATGTCACAAGTATTCAAGAGGCGTTCGATAGATTCTTGAAGAAGGACGCAGCGGCATACGTCGAAAAGGCGCGGCTCTCGCCGGCGGAGTCAATCGCACTGATCCATGAAGCTGGTGGAGTTGCGGTTCTGGCGCATCCTTATCAGTTGAAGCTTCCGTCTTACGAAGAAGTGGACCAGCTTGTTGGTGAACTAGCCGGCTTGGGGTTGGATGGCATAGAAGCTGTCTATAGCCGGCACAGCGTGCCGGAACGTGCCAGCTATTCAGAGATCGCGGCGCGTCACGGTTTGTTGATCACCGGCGGGAGCGATTATCACGGAAGTTATAAGCCGGATATCAGCATAGCGACCGGGCTCGGTGACCTGAATGTGCCTTACCAGTTATTGGAACTGCTGAAAGCTCGCGCAGCCGCCCGGTCGAGGCCGCCACAGGCTAATGAGGTTCAGCAGGGTTACAGGTAGCACGTAGATCATCAGGATGGTCCTTTGCCGAGGCGAGGGACCGCACACTGATTGCTACCGGAGCACAACCGTCCTATGGCAGATGATCCGAACATCGAAGATCTAGTTTCACAAATCACAGACGTTATTCTGTCGCGGCTCGGCGCCTCGCCCACAACCGAGTGCCGCTTGCACCACGACCAATGCTTTGTGAAATGCCCCGATCGCATGCGTTCGTTGATCGACGAGGGGGGTGTGCGGTTCGGCCTCACCGGAGCTGAAAGCGAAGCTGCTCGCGAAGTCGCGCGTTACATCGATCACACCTTACTAAAGCCGGATGCAACTCGCGACGAGATATTGAAAGTGTGCGAAGAAGGCGTGCGCTACGGGTTCGCTTCGGTCTGCATAAACCCTATCTGGGTGCGCGAGGCGGCTTGCGCTTTGCGTGGAAGCGGCGTGAAGGTTTGCACGGTAATCGGCTTTCCGCTGGGTGCGAACGCGCCGGACACGAAATCCTACGAAGCGAGGCGCGCAATTTTCGATGGTGCGAGCGAGCTTGATATGGTAATCAACGTCGGCGCCCTGAAGTCCGGCGATCATGACCTCGTGTCGCGAGACATCAGGGGCATTGTCGAAGTTGCTCACGAGGTTGGATTCATCTGCAAGGTGATAATTGAAACGGCCTTGCTGACGGATGACGAGAAAGTTAGCGCGTGTTTGATTGCGAAAGAAGCGGGCGCAGATTTCGTAAAAACCTCGACCGGGTTCAGCACGGGCGGAGCTACGGCCGCGGACGTCGCTTTGATGCGCCGCGCGGTCGGCGGCCAGATGGGTGTGAAGGCCTCGGGCGGGGTTCGCGACTTGAAACAGGCCCAAGAGATGATACGAGCAGGCGCAACGCGCATCGGGGCAAGCGTGGGCGTCAAAATCATCCAGGAAGTCGCGGGCTCCCCGGTTTCTGCAAGCGGCCAATCATCGCACAGCTATTGAGTGCCGGGTTGCTCGCTCGAGCACGCTCGACCCGAAAACAGGCGGCGCGGCTCATTCTTTCTGAGCCGCGCCGTTGTGTCATTACTTGAACCTCTCGCCATCTCAATACGCCCATCGCGAAAGGACAGAACCCACGGTATAGCCCGCACCTACCGCCGCGAATACTACGAGCTTGCCTTTCTTCAACCTGCCGTCTTCGATCGCGTCTCCAATTGCGAGCGGGATCGTGGCAGCCGTAGTGTTTCCGAACTTGTTGATGTTCCTGACCACCTTGGTGTCATCGAGACCAAGTTTTTCAGCGGCTGCATTGATGATGCGCAGGTTGGCTTGATGCGCGATAAAAAGGTCAAGGTCGGTGCTTTGGAGTCCATTGCGCTGCAGTATTCCGCGGCTGATCTCGCCCATCTTGCGCACGGCGTATTTGAATACCGGCTGGCCCTCCTGATGGACGTAATGCATCTTTTTATCAACCGTTTCGTGCGAAGCAGGGTGCAGGCTCCCGCCAGCGGGCATATAGAGAAAGTCGCCGCCCGACCCATCCACTTCGTGAAGGTAGTCGAGGATTCCGAATTCCTCATCCTCGCTCGGTTCGAGCAGCACGGCGCCCGCGGCGTCGCCGAACAACACGCACGTTGAGCGGTCGTCGGGATTTGTGATCGACGACATCACGTCAGCGCCGACGACAACAACCTTGTCGTGCGCGCCCGACTCGACAAACTGCGCGCCGACTGTCAGGGCATAAAGAAAGCCCGAGCAGGCAGCGGAAAGATCGAACCCCCACGCGCGCGTCGCTCGCACTTTGTTTTGCACAATGCAAGCGGTCGCAGGGAAGAACATGTCGGGTGTAACCGTGGCGACTACTATGAGCTCGATCTGGTCGGCCTCGATTCCTCGATTCTTGAGGAGATCTCCGACCGCCTGCGCCGCCAGCTCCGAGGTTGGCGTCCCAGGCTCGACCCAGTGGCGCTCGACGATACCCGTGCGCGAAACGACCCAATCGTGGTTTGTGTCGACTCGCTTTGCCAGGTCGTGGTTAGTCACGACCTTCGGCGGCACATAGCGGCCCAACGCGGTTATCTTCGCCCGGCGCGTTCCTTTCATTTTCGGTGGCATCCTCCGCTCAACCAACGTGCAGACTTTCGTTCGTCTGATGAGCCTCGATACTAGCATTCGCCCGAATTCAGGTGCAACCAGCGCGGCTCAAAACCAGCGACGCAGCTCAAAGTTGATTGTTCGCGGATTTCAGTTGTGATATACGATAGCCGCGGTTTGAATCCGAGACCGTGACTCGCCCGCATCGTGGACGAAGCGCTAGAGACCGAGGAATCGACGCGACGCGGAGTCACCACATCTCGAGTGTAGCTCGACTTCCAGGCTGAATCTCATTGAAGGAGACGATATGGCGGGAAAAAGCCCAGACTCACGCGTAAGTTCATTGCAACTCATCGCTATTCCAGCGTTGATCACGCTTGCGATCACCCTCATTCGATTGATGGGAGAGAGGCAGGGTTGGTCAAAGGTTTGGTTTAACCCCGATCCGGGCGGCGGCGCGGCGCCGATCGGTATTGTCTGGCTCGTGCTGATCTTCGGAGCATATTTCGGGATAAAGCTGACAGCCGCGGGTGACGGTCCGTCCAGCAACGGACGTGTAATCTGGTTCGCGCTGCTTGGCATTGCCGTGCTTGTAATTGGGTTCGCGATGGCGTTCGCGTTATCGAAGCCGGGACTGCTGTTGGCGCAGACCATAATTGGCATCGCTTCCATCGCGGCAATCGTTCTACAGCGCGGAGCGTGGCCCTCGTTGTTCAAGGCGCTATTGGCTTATGGCTTTGCTGCGAGAATTCCTGTGACCATCATCATGTTCTTCGCCATCCGCGGCGCCTGGGGAACTCATTACGACGGTCCACCGCCCGGATTTCCTGAGGGCGTTCCGTGGTTCACCAAGTTCCTGCTCATCGGCGCGATGCCGCAATTGGTTGTTTGGATCGCATTCACGGTGGTTGTGGGAACGTTGTTCGCCGGTATCGCAGTCGCGGTTACAAACCGCGGCAAACAAACCCGCACCGCTCAGGCTTAGCGGGTCGCGAAGCCGGCGATTTTGTGAGCGCCTGCTTTGACGCAATCAAAGCGCCGGTTCTAAGGAGAAAGCTCATGACTGACACATCAGGCTCCCGAATCAGCATTCCCCAACTGATCCTTATCCCGAGCTTAGTCACGCTCGGCGTAACGTTGTTGCGACTCATTGGAGAGCTTCAGCATTGGCCAACCAGGCTGTTCAACCCCGAAGCAGGTGGGCAGGGCTCCATCATTGGGATTGCCTGGCTTGCGCCGATCTTCGGCGTCTATTTCGCACTGAAACTGTTGCGAGTGGGCGAGGATCCACCCGGAGCACTGCGAATAATTGGCTTTGCATTGGGCGGACTAGTGGTCACAATTCTGGGCGGTTTCGTCGGCTTCGCTTCCAAGGCGGAATTCCCGGGTAAGATCCTCATCGGGCTATTGCTGATCGGGGCCGGCGTGGTGATTCCCTTCCTCGGATGGAAGCCACTAGGCAAGGTGCTTCTTGCATACGCTTACGCGGCGAGAATACCGGTTGTCATCTTGATGTATTTCGCGATGCGTGGGAACTGGCACACGCACTACGACGCGATTCCTCCTAATCCCTTTCCCCAGGACTTACCGTTCTGGACGAAATACTTCGAACTCGCTGTTGTGCCCCAAATGATTATGTGGATCGCGTTCACAATGATAACCGGTATGCTGCTCGGAGGAATCGCAATAGCAGTTGCTTCCAGGCGCAAAACCGCCGCGCAGCTGGCCTAGCTCGCAAAACGAAATCGCAACAATTAATGATGGCCGCCGATGAGCACAGTCGGCGGCCTCGACTTACTTAATCGTAGTATTCGAGCCCGAGATGGGTGATTAGCTCCTCGCCTCTCATATGGCGAAGCGTGTTCTTGAGCTTCATCAACTGGATGAAGAGATCGTGCTCGGGATACAAACCGGGCGCGGTCATCGGGCTCTTGAAGTAAAACGAAAGCCATTCCTGGACCCCGCGCATACCCGCGCGCTTCGCAAGATCCATGAACAGCGCAAGGTCGAGCACGATCGGCGCGGCGAGTATCGAGTCGCGGCACAGAAAGTCGATCTTGATCTGCATCGGATAACCCAGCCAGCCGAAGATATCAATGTTGTCCCAACCCTCTTTGTTATCGCCACGGGGCGGGTAGTAGTTGATCCGCACTATGTGGCTGAAGTCTTTGTAGAGCGTCGGGTAGACCTCGGGCTGCAGGATGTATTCGAGGACCGATAGCTTCGACTCCTCTTTTGTCTTGAATGATTCGGGATCGTCAAGCACTTCGCCGTCACGGTTGCCGAGGATGTTGGTCGAGAACCAGCCGTGAAGCCCAAGCAGCCGCGACTTCAGACCGGGCGCGATGATTGTCTTCATCAGAGTCTGCCCGGTCTTGAAGTCTTTGCCACACACCGGGAGTCCCTGTTCAACAGCCAGCTTCGTCAAAGCAGGGATGTCGACAGTAAGGTTAGGCGCGCCGTTAGCGAAGGGCACTCCCGATTTCAACGCCGCGTATGCGTAGATCATGGAGGGCGCGATTGCCTGGCTGTTCTGACGCATCGCGCGCTCGAATGCCGCGATGTCTTCGTGTTCTTCGCCGGACTGCTTGAAAATCTCAGTCGAGGCGCACCAGACCATCACAATCCGGTCGCACTCGTTTGCGCGCTTGAAGTTTTCGATGTCCTCCATCAACTGTTCGGCGAGTTGCATCTTGTCCGCGCCTTGTTTGACGTGGGTGCCATTGAGCCGCTTGACGTAACGCTGGTCGAAAACCGCCTTCATCGGCCTCACTGACTGAAGCTCCGACTTGAGTTGGTTTACCAGATCGCGCTCGAGCACGCCGGCGTGAAGCGCCGCCTCGTAGGCATCTTCTTCGAATATGTCCCACGCGCCGAAAACCAGATCGTCGATCGACGCGAGGGGCACGAAGTCACGGACCAACGGCACCCGGTTGTCCGTTCGCTTGCCTAGTCGAATGGTCCCCATTTGAGTGAGCGATCCGATTGGTTCGGCTATGCCGCGCTTGATGGCTTCGACGCCGGCTATGAAGGTTGTGCTAACGGCGCCCAGCCCCACCAGCAACACGCCGAGCCTGCCTTTCGGCTCTTCGATCGCAACTGATGTTCTTTGAGTTTGAATTGGCATGAGTAAGGTCCTTTCGAGAGATGTGAACGGTCACCGCGCTTTCAACAGACGACCATTAATTGAATCAAATCGATTAGAGAAAGTCTTGCGCTTTGTTGCTGAGTTTTAGCGCTCGGTTGCCGAAGTGGTATAGACTTTAGTCTGTGTACCTCTCCGCGGAAGCGGCAAAAACACAGAACGAGGTCTATGCTCGATGGGCATCCCAGGTGTGCGGAGAGAGCACTAACGATTAGGCGGCACATCATCAAACTAAGTGTGCAAGTTGAAGTAGCGGAATTCATTCTAATAGTGGAGATTGGCAGTCATTAACACTCTTTTTGATGCAAGGGAACGCCGATCAGCATTGAGTCGTAAAAGCTTTGAGACGTTTAGCCTTGACACCGGCGAGAGTACCAAGTGAAAATAAGCAAGCCATCTCAATCAACAGTTGCTGAAGATGGCACAGGAACAGGATGTTTAGAGGGATCGTTCCCTCTTGTGGCCTCTGAGCCAGTGCGGCCAATATCGTAGCGCAGCACTAGGTTTCTGGAGAGAGGAAATGCAAGAGAAAGTTTTATTCGGAGACGCATTTCTGAACCAGCCGTCGATACTTACTCGGCTGATCAGGGAGTTCTTGGAAGCAAGTCGCGAGTTCCGCGAAAATCCGAAAAGTTACACCATTAGCGCCTTCAAAGGCGACGGTATCGGCGGTCATCGCCGCAAGATGCTTATGCGATTTGGGCTCGCGATCGGCATCGTTGTATACGCATGTTTCTTCGGAGCGATTTTGATCTTGTGGTCGATCCACGCAAAGGCAAAGGATGGTGGGCAGCCCGAGTTTGAAGTTCACATGGTCAACCCGGATGACTTCAAGCCGCAGCAGGTCGAGATGCCCAAGGCCGAGAAGAAAGCTGGCGGCGGCGGTGGCGGCGGAAGAAACACGCCAACGCCGGCCTCCAAAGGTCAGTTGCCCAAGTTTTCTCTTA
>WNFR01008189.1_pt1 | contig 10573 bp, 8 predicted proteins | sample 5400221 | NCBI WGS metagenome assembly WNFR01 (sample SAMN13153357, study PRJNA577476) | soil metagenome | isolation source: 40 cm soil under Madrone tree | place: USA:California | collected 2016-06-14 | reverse complement strand
GGTCCGCGATATCCTCCCAACGACGAGGTGTTATGCGACGCTCCCTGCGCCAGCTGTTGTTCGTTCTCGCCCTCCAAGTCCTCGCGCTTTTCTTCACTCCGAAAACCACTGCCGCGCAAACCGGCACGATCCGCGGTCGGATCGCGGATTCAACCGGCGTGCCCATCGCGCAAGCTGTGATCGTCCTCGATCCCGGGGGTCTCCGCGCGACGAGCAGGGATAACGGCGACTACGTGATCTCGCGCGTGCCGAGCGGTAGCTACACGGTGCGCGTGCGACGGCTGGGTTATGTCACACCGGCGGCCAACGTGACCATCGCGGAAGGCCAGACAGTCCGGCAGGATTTCCTGGTTAACCACGCCGCGATATCGCTGACAGATGTCGTGATTGGATCGCGAGCCCGACACACTGCGGCGGAAGAGCTTGCGGTGCCGGTCGATGTATTCACACCGGAACAGATACACTCGCAGGGGACCACCGAGACATCCCAGATTCTTTCTCAGCTATCCCCCTCAGTGAACTTCCCACGCCAAAGCGTGTCGGATGCAACCGAGATCGTGCGACCCTTTACCATGCGCGGCCTCAGCCCCGATCACACGCTTGTGCTGCTGAATGGCAAGCGTCGCCATCACACCGCGCTCACGCACTATTACGGCGCTGGTGAAGGCGCGGGGTCGAGCGGCGTCGACATGAACGCGATCCCGGCCGGCGCCATTGACCGGATCGAGATTCTGCGCGATGGGGCAGCCGCCCAATACGGGTCTGACGCGATCGCCGGTGTCGTGAACGTCGTCCTGAAGGAGGGCGTCTTCGCCCCGTTTATCAGTGGCGACCTCGGTCAATACATGACCTCCAAGGAAAATCCGGCCGCCCTTCCAGATGGAAGTGGATCGCGTCCAGCATATCCCCACGACGGACGCACAGTCGATGTGAATGGGGGTTGGGGCATCCCGCTCGGCCGCGGCTCACTCGGGTTGTTCGCCGAGTACCGCGATCGGCAGCCGACGAACAGAGCGGGCCCGGATCCGACGGACATGTTCGTCACCGGCGATGCGGACGCCGTCGTCAACGGCAAGCTCGTCGCCAAGAACAATTCGATCGCGATGCCCAATCATCACTGGGGCGATGGCTCGTCGAAGGATCTCATGACTTTCGGCAGCGCCAACTTTCCGTTCGATCCCGCAAATCCGTCGGCGGGTCTGTACGCGTTTGGCGGGTACAGCTCTCGAAAAGGCGCCGGCTTCGGATACTTCCGGCCGCCCTCAAGCGCGCGGAATTGGCCCCAGATATATCCGAACGGCTTCCTTCCAAAGTTCGCGCCCGACGTCCTCGATTTCTCGGCGGCGGGAGGAGCTCGCGGGCTGTTCTCCGGATGGTCCTACGATCTCGGCGGCACGGTCGGACACAATGGGTTCAAGTACAACCTCGAGCACACACTCAATGCTTCGCTCGGACCGTGCCTGACGACGGCATGCGCACCCGGACCCGACGGAATTTTGGGCAACGCCGACGATCCGGGAATTCCCAACAAGACGAGCATCTTCGCGGGGGAGCTCCGGTATACCGAGGCGATTCTTAGTCTCGATGCGAGTCATGAGTACGCGATTGGACTCGCATCACCGGTGACAGTCGCGATCGGGACGGCTTTCCGAAACGAGCGATATCAAATCATTGCCGGGGAGCCAGCCTCGTACATCAACGGCTTCCATCCCGCGCAGGATGGCAGCATCGCCGCATCCGGCTCGCAAGTCTTCCCGGGCTTCCGACCAGCAGACGAAGCGGATGCGCATCGGAACAATGTCGGCGCTTACGTCGAGCTCGAGGGCGACGTTGTTCCAAAGCTTCTCGCGAACGTCGCTACACGCTTCGAGCACTACAGTGACTTCGGCAACAAGCTCACCGGCAAGGTGGCGCTGCGATTCCAGCCGACGCAACGGCTTACTCTTCGCTCGGCTGTGAGCACGGGATTCCGCGCACCCTCGCTGAATCAGAGCTACTTCTCGAGCGTCGTCACCAACTTTGCAGCCGATCCCACAACGGGGAATCCCGTCCCGTTCGAGATCGGAATATTCCCCGTCAACTCGGTCGAGGCCCGCGCGCTCGGTGCGCAACCGCTGAGACCCGAGTCCTCGAAAAACTTCAGCGCCGGGTTCGCCACGACACCCGTCGACAACCTCACGTTCACAAGCGATTTCTATTACATCGCGATAGACAATCGGATCGCGATCACAGGGTTTCTGGGTAATGGCACCGATAGCGTTTCCGCGATACTTCGCAATGTCGGCTCGCGCGCCACGACAGCGCAGTTTTTCACGAACGCCATCGATACCCGCACTCGCGGCCTCGACATCACCGGAGACTATACCATCCCGGCGTTGGGAGGCACCGCCGGGCTCAACGCTGTTTTCAACTTCACGCGCACCACGATTCCGAACGAGGACAACATTCCGCTGCCGCCGCAGCTTCAGGGCACCGGAGTAACGCTCATCAACAAATACGACGAGGGCGGACTGCTCGCGATTACCAAGGAGCGTCCCGCGTGGCGAAGCACCGTGACCGGCCTGTACAAACGCGGCGCCTGGAACGGAATGGCCCGCTATTCCTACTATGGGAAGTACACGTCTGCGCTCTACAGCTACAGCGGAAGCGATGTCCAGAACTATCGAGGGAAGGGACTCGCGGATGCCGAGGTCGGCTTTACTCCAGCGCCTGGATTCAAGCTTTCCTTAGGTGCGCGAAACATTTTCGACATCTATCCCGACGGGATGAATGAGGGGAACGGATTCGACATCTTCCCCTGGCCGCCCGCTTCGCCGTTCGGATACAACGGACGCTTCCTTTACACCCGGCTGGAGCTGACTGGACGATGAGCGGATTGCGGGAGGGGAGAGTCTGTCCGGGCAATCCCCTACCGCGCTCCAGCATTATTCCGCTTTATTGCGGAGCGCGTGCCGGCTCTCCATACTAGCTGCACTCTCACCCCCAGTCCTGTGACACTACACACCCGCCGCACATTCCTCGCGACGCTGGGCGTCGCCGCCCTCGGGATCGCCAGCCGAGATGCCCTGGCAGATGGAATTCTCCTCGCACCCAAGCGAAAGCTGAAAAAAGTCGGTCTCCAGCTGTACACTGTTCGCGACTTGGTGAAAGCGGATCTTCCAGGCACGCTTCGCAAGGTCGCGCAGATCGGGTACAGGGAAGTCGAATTTGCCGGATACTACGGCAGAACACCGGCGCAAATTCGCGCGCTGCTCAAGCAGAACGGGCTCACTTCGCCGTCGTCCCATATTGGGCTCGACATCCTGGAGAAGGATTCCGTCAGGGCATTCGCCGATGCCAAGGCGATTGGACACCAGTGGGTGACAATGCCGTACATCCCGGAAGAGAGACGCAAGACGGCGGATGACTGGAACAAAATCGTTGACCTCCTCAATCAGCTGGGCCCACAGGCGAAAGCAGCGGGACTTCGGCTCGCCTACCACAATCATGATTTCGAGATCAGGCCGGTGAATGGTGTGCGGCCTCTGGACATGATGCTCGACAAGACGGACCCGTCGCTGGTCGACTTCGAGATGGATCTGTACTGGGTCGTGTTCGGCGGCGGCGATCCGCTCGACTTCTTCAATCGCCATCCGAAGCGCTTCGCGATGGTGCACGTGAAGGATTCGGCGGGTCCGCCCGACAACAAGATGGTCGATGTCGGCAATGGCACGATCGACTTCCCCAAGATCTTCGCGCAGAGCGACAAGGCCGGGATCAAGCACTACTTCGTCGAGCACGACCAGCCCGCCGATCCCATAGCCACGATCCGCAACAGCTATCGGTACCTGCACGCCCTGAGATACTGATTGCGGCCAGTGAACGACACACAAGAAACAGGGGAGCACATTTCATGACGGGTAAGAAGGTCACGCGCCGCAAGTTCGTCGCGGACACGGGAAAGATCGGGCTTGGTGTGATGATCGTGCCGCGTCACGTCCTCGGCGGACCCGGGTTTCAGGCGCCGAGCGACACGATCAACTTCGCGGTCGTCGGATTTGGTGGGATGGGCTCCGAGAACGCGCTGGAGCTGGCGAAGACTGAAAATCTCGTCGCCTACTCGGACGTCGATTTCGCCTACTCCGCCAGCAAGGTGGCGGAAAAGCTGAAGGACGATGAGAAGAAGGACAGGCCCGAAGGAATCACGCTCAAGCAGAAATTCGACAAGGCAACCCGCTATGCGGATTTCCGCGAGATGCTCGACAAGCAGAAGGACATCGATGGAATCGTGATCGCTACTCCCGATCACCTGCACGCCGTAGTCGCAAAGGCCGCGATGCAGATCGGAAAGCACGTGTATGTGCAGAAGCCGCTCACCTATTCCGTGCACGAAGCGCGGGTCCTGCGCGATCTGGCCCTATCGAATCCGAAGATCGTGACTCAGATGGGAAACCAGGGTCATTCGAGTGACGGCGCGCGGCTGATCAACGAATGGATTCAAGCTGGCATTATCGGTCCGGTGCGGGAAGTTCACGTCTGGACGAATCGACCCGTCGTGTATTGGCCGCAGGGGGTTCCGCGGCCTACCGCCGCTCCGCCGCCACCACCTCCACCGAGCCCATTCGGAAATCCATTCAGCTTCCGCTACGTGAATCAGCTGTTGGCTTCCGCGTTGGGTTCGTATCCGGCGCCGCCGGGATTGAATTGGGATCTTTACGTCGGGCCAGTCGCGGAAGGCATCCCTTATCATCCGATCTATCATCCATTCAACTGGCGAGGCTGGGTCAACTTCGGCGTCGGCGCGCTTGGCGACATGGGCGCGCATCTGATCGATCATCCGTTCTGGGCGCTCGGACTCACCTATCCAACGAGCATAGAAGCGACATCGACGCAGTGGGGCACGATGCCGATTCCGCCCGATCCGAAGGCGGCGGCGGGAACGCGAGAGGCGCGGGGATACAACAAGCCCGTCTCGTATCCGGTCGCGACCGCGGTGCACTATCAATTCCCGGCGCGCGGTGCGCAGCCCCCCGTCAAGCTCAATTGGTACGACGGCGGCCTCTATCCCCCACGTCCCGACGTGCTTCCTGACGATGTCACCTTGAAGAGTGAGGGCGGGGTGATCTTCATCGGAGAAAAGGGAATTCTGATGAACGACACCTACGGATCGAATCCTCGCCTCTTTCCGGTATCGCTCGCCGAGGATGCGGCGCTGGTGCCGAAGACCTACGCGCGAATCACGTGGAGCCACGAGATGAACTGGGTGAAGGCCATCAAGGGCGAAGCGAAGTCCAGCTCACCCCTCGAGTACGCGGCCCAGCTCACCGAGACGATGCTGTTGGGAGTCGTGGCGCTGCGCACGGGACAGGGCCGAAAAATTCTTTACGACGGCGATAAGATGCTGGTCACGAATATCGCCGATGCGAATCAGTACCTGACGCGAGAGTATCGCGCCGGTTGGGCAGTCTGAATAATTCATCAAGAGGAATCCATGATGCATCGAGCTGCCGCGCGCGCGGCAATAGTCTCTCAGCTGGCGCTGCTCGCCCTTGCCTGCACGCCGATGGGAAACAGTACGCCAGCTGCGAATAGCACCAGTACAGGAGCCACGACATTGACAGCTGAGCAGCGTGCCTCGGGATGGCGATCGCTGTTCGACGGAACGAGCACCACGGCCTGGCGAGGTTATAAGGAGGCATCACTGCCAGCCGGCTGGCATATCGTCGACGGTACGCTGACCAAGTCAGGTTCGGTGGGTGACCTTCTGACGAAGGATCAATTTGGAAACTTCGAGCTGGCCCTCGACTGGAAGCTGGGCCCGGGTGGCAACGCGGGCGTCTTTTACCGTGGCACCGAGGAGTACGATCACATCTACTGGAGTGCACCCGAGTACCAACTCCTCGACGACGCGGGCCATCCTGACGGAAAGAGCAGGCTGACCTCGGCCGGAGCGGACTACGCACTTTATCCATCACCAGCAGGCGTGGTGAAGCCGGCGGATCAGTGGAACTCCACGCTCATAGTCGTCAAGGGCAACACCGTCCAGCACTGGATGAACGGACAGAAGCTGCTCGAGTACGAACTAGGAAGTCCAGATTGGCAGGCGAAAGTAAAGGCGAGCAAGTTCGTGGCGTATCCCAAGTACGGGTTGGCGCCGAAGGGCTACATCGGAATTCAGGGTGATCACGACGGCACCCTCTCTATCCGCAACGTCCGCATTCGGGAGCTTCCGTGAGCGCAAGGACGCGGCTCTCGGCAATGATGTTCCTCCAGTATTTCATCTGGGGGGTTTGGTTCGTCACGATGGGGACGTATCTCGGTCAGACCCTGCACTTCACTGACCGCGAGATCGGTCTCGCATACGGAGCGACTGCGATTGCGGCGCTCGTGTCGCCGTTTTTCATGGGAGTCGTCGCCGACCGCTACTTCTCGAGCGAGAAGCTTCTCGCCCTGCTGCATCTCCTCGGTGGAATCCTGATGTATCTCGTCTCGCTACAGACGACATTCGCGACATTCTATCCGCTGCTCATTCTGTACGCGCTGTGCTACATGCCGACGCTGTCACTCACCAATTCGATCTCGTTCCACCACGTGCGCGATCCCGGCCGCGACTTCCCCTTCATCCGTGTTCTCGGAACCATCGGGTGGATAGTCGCGGGAATCCTCGTTGGCAAAGTGTTCCACGCCGATGCGCTGGTTCTACCGATGCGTCTCGCTGCCGGCGCTTCCATAGTTATGGCGGTCTACTCCCTCGCCTTGCCCCACACGCCTCCGAAAGCGGCGGGCTCGAGCTTCAGCGTTCACGATGCGCTTGGGCTCGACGCGCTTGCCCTGCTTAAGAACCGCGACTTTTTCATCTTCGTGATGGGATCGTTCCTGCTCTGCATCCCGCTCCAGTTCTACTACACGTTCGCCAATCCATTCCTGAACGAGGTCAAGGCGCCGGATCCGGCGTTCATTCAGACATTCGGGCAGATGTCCGAGATCGGATTCATGCTGTTACTGCCATTCGCGCTACGGAAATTCGGCATCAAGATCATCATGCTCGTGGGCATGGCGGCGTGGACGCTTCGCTACCTCGCGTTCGGGATGGCTGCTGTTGGCCCCGTAATGGCGCTCATCTATATCGGGATCCTTCTCCACGGCGTTTGCTACGATTTCTTCTTCGTTGCCGGGCAGATCTACACCGACCAGCGCGCCGGCGAGAAGGTGCGCGCGGCGGCGCAGGGGCTCATCAACTTCGTTACCAATGGGCTTGGATACTTCATCGGCGCGTTCGTGTCCGGCGCGGTCGTGAATCGTTACGCCACGCCCAACGCGTCCTGCAATGATGCAGCCGCAGCCGCGCACGAATGCCTCAAGGTCACACACGACTGGCATTCGATTTGGCTGGTTCCATCAGCCGGCGCACTGGTGGTTTTCATTCTGTTCCTCCTGCTCTTCAGGCCGAAGGGCGGAACCGCGGTACCGGCCGGAGAAGGCACGCCGGCGGGGGCACCCGCATAAAAACGAATTGCCACGTCCCACCGTAGGGATTAAAAACATCTTCCCAACACGCACATATGGATGATCCGGCAAAAGTTTTGGTCGCGGTGAGTTTTTTTGTCTCCGTCGCCTATTCGATAAACGCCGTCGCCCGCGCGGCTGTCGCACACCGCAGGGAACAAGTGAAGGCAGAGAGGGAGTCCAGTCCGGCTCTGTCGGAGGCCAGGCTGGCCCGAATTGAACAGGCGGTCGAGGCGATAGCCCTCGAAGTCGAGCGCATTTCGGAGGGCCAGCGTTTCACTACGAAACTGCTGAGTGAACAGTCGCGCCCAGCACCAAAACCGGTACAACGACAGCTCTCTACCAACACGCCTACATGATCGAGGCCTCAATGTCGAAGCGCGGAATTGCACTTGGTGGTGCCTTCCTCACCCTTGCCCTCGCCGCCTGCGACAGCAAGGATGACTCGCCGAATAAGAACCCGGCCCTTACCCAGCGAGAGAGAGACAGCATTTTCGCCAACTCTACAATTCCGGGCGCTAAGGCCGTCAAGAAAAGCATGTCGGTGGCCGACTCGGTTGCCGCGAGGCAGGGACGTATGTCGGACACCGGTCAGCAGAATCCCTGAGCCGGGCTCCGTGGCATGGGGATTACATTGACTGACACCCGATGTCAGTCGTTAGCGAAGTCGAACAGGAATTCGAGCCCGACGACGAGCCTCTTGTAGAGCCGCTCGCCGCGCCGACCGAGGGCGCGCCGCACAAATACCTCATCGCCTTCGCGGTTGTGCTCGCGGCGCTGATGCAGGTCATCGACAGCTCCATCGTCAACGTCGCGCTTCCGGACATGATGGGGAACTTGGGCGCCAGTCTCGACGAAATCGCGTGGGTTTCGACCGGATACATCCTGGCCAGCGTCATCATCATCCCGCTCACGGGCTGGCTCGGCGAATTCTTCGGCCGCAAGCGCTATTTCGTCGGCTCGATAATCATCTTCACGATCGCGAGCTTTCTCTGCGGCGCCTCACACTCGCTGTCAGCTCTCGTCTTTTGGCGAATCATCCAGGGGCTGGGCGGCGGAGCGTTGATGACCGTCTCGCAAGCGGTGCTGTTCGAATCCTTCCCGCGAAAGGAAGCGGGCACCGCGATGGCTCTCTTCGGGCTCGGTGTAATGGTCGGGCCAACCATCGGTCCCACCCTCGGAGGGTGGCTCACCGACAACTATGGCTGGCCCTGGATCTTCTACGTCAATCTTCCGGTCGGCATTCTCGCGGCCGTCATGATCATCGGATACGTTCACGATCCGGAGTTCCAGGTCCGCCCGCGCACGATTGATTACATCGGCATCGCACTGCTGGCCGTGAGCGTGGGCTCGCTGCAGTACCTGCTCGAGCAGGGGCAGCGCGAGGATTGGTTCGACTCGCGCTTGATGATTCTGCTCGCCTTCAGTGGAATCGTGACCGGGATACTGCTCGTGTGGCGAGAGTTGACCGTCGACGACCCGGTGATCGACTTCCGCGTCCTGCGCCACCGGCAGATGTGGGTCGGGACTCTCCTCGGGGTCGTCATGGGAGTCGGCCTCTACGCATCGGTGTTCACCTTGCCGGTGTTTCTGCAGGGGAATCTCAGAATGACCGCGCAGCAAACGGGAATAGTCCTCCTTCCCGGCGCACTGGCGACCGCTGTGTCGATGGCTGTCGTCGGGAGACTCACCAACAAAGTCGACGCCCGCGCGCTGATCACGATCGGTGCTCTGCTGTTTGCCGGCGCGATGATCAGGCTTTCGCGAATAACGGGAGAAAGCGGTAGCACCGATTTCTTCTGGTCGCTCATCATGCGCGGCATCGGGCTTGGAATGATGTTCGTTCCGCTCACGACCATCACGCTGGCGGAGCTGAGCCCGCGCGAGCTGGGTCAGGGATCTGGTCTGTACAACTTTTTCCGGCAGCTAGGCGGCTCGCTCGGAATCGCGGCGATAGCTACCCTGCTGTCCCATTACACGGCCCAATTCCGCGCGATCCTGGCCGAGCACATCTCGGTTGGCGATTCCGCGACGATGGGCAGGGTGGAAATGTTGACGCGGGCGCTCGTCGCCAGAGGAGCGGATCCGTGGACGGCCCGCGCGCGCGCCCTCGAAATTCTCGACGGCCAATTGATGGCACAGGCGAGCGTGATCGCCTACAGCCGGATCTACATCCTGAGCGCCGCGCTGATTCTCGCCCTAATTCCGCTCCTTGTTCTCATCCGGCACACGAAAAGCTCAGGGGGCGCGCAGCACGTCATGGAATGAGGTTGCAAGAGGCGACAGAGTGCAGCTTCGTGAAGGGGGCGATCGACTAGTGCTGGCGCGCTTCGAGGCGCGACGCCGATGCTGGCCTTGCGTTGAACTCAATGGGAAGGCGGAGGGAGTCCTCGTAGGCCGCTTGCAAAGCGAGCGCGAGGAGGAGACCCGCGACTGAGCAGAGCGAGGGAGCGTTGTGAGGGGCTCCGACCAAGCGAGCGCGGGTGCCCGCGATAGCGGGCAGGGTGCTGGAGAGGACTCCCTCCGCCGTACCGGCTAGAGTCCGCTCCGAGCTAGATCTGTCTTACCGAGACGCGCCCGCTCGACCCGCCGGCTTCGCGGGAGCTTCGTTCGCCGCCGCAGCGGCCTTAGCATCATCGGTATCCGCGAAGCTGATGTCCTTGCCGCGCTGCTTCAGCATGTGAAGAATGCCGATCTTGTCGGTCGCCTTGAGATACGCTTCCTGCGGCTCGACCAGCTTTGAATCGACGAGGTCGATCAGCGCATCGTTCATCGTCACCATTCCCAGTCGGCGCGATGTCTGAAGCACCGACGGCAGCTGGAAGGTCTTGCCTTCGCGAATCAGGTTGGATACGGACGGCGTCGAGAGCATGATCTCGCGCGCCGCGACGCGTCCGCCACCGATCTTCTTGCAGAGAACCTGCGAGATGACTCCCTTGAGTGATTCGGAGAGCATGACGCGGATCTGAGCCTGACGGTCGGGCGGGAACTGATCGATGACGCGATCGACGGTGCTGACAGCGGTCGATGTATGAACGGTGCCGAACACGAGGTGTCCCGTCTCGGCGGTCTCGATTGCCATTGACAC
>WNFR01008188.1_pt1 | contig 10574 bp, 4 predicted proteins | sample 5400221 | NCBI WGS metagenome assembly WNFR01 (sample SAMN13153357, study PRJNA577476) | soil metagenome | isolation source: 40 cm soil under Madrone tree | place: USA:California | collected 2016-06-14 | reverse complement strand
GGGTGAAGGGTGAAGGCCGCAATAGGAACCGGTATGGTGCATATGGCGGAAAATAGGCACAATTGAAGTTCATACGTATTCCCGGGCGCGCTCCCCGGACGGGCTTCGGGTTCCACGGTCCAGTCTGTGTTGGAGGCCGCAGACAGGCGGTTTATAGTGCAACGCAAGCGCGACACCGTCGTCGGTGGAGGCGACATTGCCTCCCCTGACAGCCCACTTCCACTTCTCCAGATAAGGGCATGACGCCGACCTCGACCCTGCACAAAGCCGACCAGCCCCAGCAACAGAGCGACAAGAGGCTCACTCTCGAGCAATTGCTCGCCGACCTTGTCGCCGACAAACTGGTGGCCCAAGACGCGGCTGACAAGCTGCTGGCGCTGCGCCGCAACTTCCGCAGCAGCGACATTCACCCGCTGGTGATGCTTGCCGACCAGAAGTGGCAAGATCCACGCAACCCCAAGAAACTCCTGAATCTGGAGATGCTCACCGAGTGGCTGGCCGGCAAGGTGCAGCTGCCGTACCTGCACATCGATCCGTTCAAGATCGATTTCGCCGCGGTCACCAAGGTGATGTCGAACGCCTATGCCACCCGCTTCCGCATCCTTCCGGTCGGCGTGACTTCGACCGAAGCGCTGATCGCCACCTGCGAGCCGTATGTACGCGAATGGGAAACCGAGCTCGGCCGCATCCTGAGGCTGGAGATCAAGCGTGTGCTGGCCAATCCGGTCGACATCAACAGCTACCTGGTCGAGTTCTACAACCTGGCGCGGTCGGTCAAGGGCGCAGGCCAGCAGCACGGCACACTGCTTTCCGACATCACCAACTTCGAACAGCTCATGCAGCTGGGCGCAAGCGGCAAGGTCGATGCCAACGACCAGCACATCGTCCGCCTGGTCGACTGGCTGCTGCAATATGCCTTTGACCAACGCGCCAGCGACATCCATGTCGAACCGCGCCGCGACCTGGCCAACGTCCGCTTCCGCATCGACGGCGTGCTGCACCAGGTGTATCAGATCCCCACGCCCATCGTCGCCGCGATGACCAGTCGCATCAAGATCCTCGGGCGCATGGACGTCGTGGAAAGGCGCCGGCCACAGGACGGCCGCATCAAGACGCGCACTGCGGATGGCGAAGAGATCGAGCTGCGCCTGTCCACCATGCCCACCGCCTTCGGCGAGAAACTGGTGATGCGGATATTCAACCCGGACGTGCTGGTGAAGAGCTTCAAGGATCTGGGCTTCTCCGACGAGGATCGTGAGCGCTGGAACCAGGTTACATCGCGTCCTCACGGCATCGTGCTGGTGACCGGGCCGACCGGCTCCGGCAAGACCACCACGCTGTACTCGACCCTGAAACAGGTGGCCTCGCCGGATGTAAACGTGTGCACCATCGAGGACCCCATCGAAATGGTCGAGCCGCAGTTCAACCAGATGCAGGTTCAACACGGCATCGGGCTCGACTTTGCCACCGGTGTGCGCACGCTGATGCGCCAGGACCCCGACATCATCATGGTCGGCGAGATCCGCGACATGGAAACCGCGGAAATGGCGATCCAGGCGGCGCTCACCGGCCATCTGGTGTTTTCCACACTGCACACCAACGACGCGCCCTCCGCGCTCACCCGCCTGCTCGACATCGGCGTGCCGCCTTATCTGCTTCACGGCACCATTCTGGCGGTTATGGCGCAACGGCTGGTGCGCACGCTCTGTCCTCTTTGCCGGGAGGCCGGCACTATCGACGACAGCGCCTGGAACATGCTGATTGCGCCGTGGCGATCTGATAAACCGAAACAGGTTTACAACGCCAAGGGCTGCCTCGAGTGCCGGATGACGGGTTACACGGGCCGGATTGGCGTCTATGAAATCCTGCTGATGACCGCGGGACAGCGGCCGCTCGTCACGGCTGAGACCGATGCCGCGTTGATACGCGAGCAGGCGTACCGTGACGGCATGAAACCGCTGCGGGTCGCCGCCGCGCTCAAAGTCGCCGCCGGCGTTACGACGGTGGACGAGGTGCTCAAGGTAACGCCACCGATTGCAGGTGAGCGCAGGAAAAAATCCTAATTCCGCCTCACTTGATCCCCAAGAGGACCGTCCACTCGTGATCGACGCGGCACGTTTCAATGCGAAAGTGCGGGGCAAGGCTGCTCGTGTTGCGTCGGTTTTCTGAGACCTGCCTGCGCGCGTCCGTATCAGCCATCCGTCCACCGGACCCGGTCATCCTCTCCCGCGGTAGTCATGAATCAATTGCTTGAAGCGCTGCGGGAGCTTCCTGCTCCCTCGCCGTACCGCTACGCGGTTCGCATCACCGGGCTGGCGCTGGCGTACTTCGTCGCTGCGCGCATCGGGCTTGAGTACGCCGTCGCCAATCCGGTCATTTCCACGGTTTGGCCCGCTTCGGGCATCGCACTGGCTGCGGTGCTGCTGGGAGGCTTGCGGCTTCTGCCCGCAGTATTCATCGGCGCATTTGCCGTGAACTGCTCGATCCATGGAGCCATAACCGTCTCCGCAATCACCGGACTCGGCAATTCGCTGGAAGTTCTGCTTGGCAGCTTGCTGCTGCGCCGCGTTCTCGATTTTGACGTGCGAGTGTCCAGGCTGCGCGACGTGGTCTGCCTGATCGTCGTGGCGGCGACAATCGCACCGCTGCCGGCCGCACTGCTGGGACCGTTCAGCCTCACGCTGTTCGGCGGCCTCGCTTGGCCCGAGTTCATTCACGCCTTTCGCATTTGGTGGATGGGGGACTCGCTGGGCATTGTCGTGGTCGCGCCTTTGCTTCTGACGTGGGTGGCGAGGCCTGCACTCGACTGGGTCTCACCTCGATTCTGGTACGTAACGATCCTGCTCGCGATTCAGTTTGCGGTGTGCTATGCAGTGTTCGGCGGGCTCCTCATCAACGACTTCGGATTGAGCCGCGTGACCTACTTCGTGCTCCCGTTCGCGGTATGGATCGCGCTTGCCCACGACATCCGCTTCACCGCGCTCGCCAACGCCGGCCTGTTCGCAATCGCCGTTTGGGGGACTGCCCACGGCACCGGTCCTTTCGCCGGCGCTTCGATGGAAGTCGATCTCGTTCTTCTGCACATTTTTCTGGTCGTGTACTCGATCACCACCCTCCTGGTCGCTGCGGTGCACAGCGAACGCAATCGCGCAGTCCAGGATGCAGACAGCAACGCCCAGCGATTCCGGAGCCTGTCGGAACTCTCCTCGGATTGGTACTGGGAGCAGGACCAGAACCTGCGATTTACTTCGATTTCCGGGTCGACCAACGACCGGGCCGGGCTTTCCGGGGCGCAGTCATTCGGCAAGACGCGATTCGAACTTCCCAACGAATTCGAATCCGAGGAGGTTCGCCGCCACCACGCAGCCGATCTGAATGCGCGACGCCCCTTCCGCGATCTGGTGCTGAAGCGCTTCAGGCCGGATGGCGAAGTGCACTACGCCTTGATCAGCGGCCAGCCGATTTTCGACACGCATGGCGCATTCATGGGTTATCGCGGCGTCGGTCGCGACATCACTGCCCTCAAGCTCGCCGAACTGGCGCTGCGGGAGAACGAAGAGCGCCTGAGGCTTCAGTTTCAGGACATGCCGATCGCCTGCATCATCCACGACAAGTCCTTCCTGATCACCGACTGGAACCCCGCCGCAGAGAGGATCTTCGGCTATACCCGGGAGGAGGTGATCGGACGCTCGCCCTACGACCTGATGATTCCTGAAAGCGCACGCCCCGACGTGGCCGGCCGAATCCTGATTCTGCAGCAAGGCTCCTCCCCCTCCGCCGACGGCGTCAACGAGAACATCACCAAGAACGGCGACACGATCATCTGCAAGTGGCACAACACGGTTCTGTCGAACGCCGACGGAGAACTCAGGGGATACATGTCAATGGCGGAGGACGTCACCGCAATGGTGGGGGCGGAACGTGCGATCCGCGAAAGCGAGGAGCGTTTCCGCGCGTTGACCGCGCTGTCATCCGACTGGTATTGGGAGCAGGACGAGGAATTGCGCTTTTCTTTCCTGTCGAGCACGGTCGCCGACGCCACCGGAGTGCCCGCAGATCAACGCATCGGCATGCGCCGTTGGGAGATTCCGGGGTTGGTGTTCGACGAGGAGCAACTGAAGGCGCACCAGGAATTGCTTGCCCAGCGCAGGCCGTTCCAGAACTTCGTCTACAGGCGCGTCATGCCCGATGGCTCGATCATTTTCGTCTCGGTCACCGGGTCGCCGATATTTGATGCCGCCGGCGACTTCAAGGGCTACCGAGGCATCGGTCGAGACGTCACTGCGGACGTGCTGATCGAGCAGCGGGTCGCGCGCCTTCGCGATTTCTACGCCGCCCTGTCCAAGGCCAATGAAGCGATCATCCACGCCAGGGACGAGCAGCGGCTGTTCGACGAAATTTGCGAAGTCGCGGTCACGCACGGCCGCACCATCTTTGCGCGCATCTGCCTGATCAATGCCGATACCGGTTTTCTCGACAACGTCGCCGTATTCGGCGACCACCAGGGCTACCCCTATAACACCAGCATTTCGGTGCGGACGGACATAAAGGAAGGCCAGGGTCCGGCCGGGGTCGCGCTGCGCACCGGCATCCCGTACGTCGGCAACGACATCCAGGCCGACGACAAGAACCACTTCTGGCTGCCAGCCATGCTGGCAACCGGCGCACGAGCGATGGTGGTGTTTCCGCTCCGACGCGGCGGTGAAGTCGTCGGCTCGTTGCACCTGTACGCAGCGGAAAAGAACTGGTTCGACGAGGAACTGGTCGCGCTTATCGGCGAGCTGGTGGCCAACATTTCCTTTGCGCTCGACAACTTCGAGCGTGAAAGGGCGCGGCAGCGCACCGAAGCGGCGCTCAAGGAGAGCGAGGAGCGCTTCCGCAGCCTGACCGACCTGTCGAATGACTGGTACTGGGAGCAGGACGAGCACTACCGCAATACGTACATGTCGCCGCGCTACAGCGCCAGGACCGGCATGGCGATGAAATCCACGCTCGGCGAGACGCGCTTCGAGACAAACAACGTTTGGGAATCCGAGGAGGCCAAGCGCGAGCATCGGAAGCTACTCGATGCCCACCTCCCGTTCCGCGACCTGCAGCTCGCGCGCAGGGACGAGAACGGCGAATTGCACTTCATGCTGATCAGTGGCCAGCCGGTTTTCGGGCCCGGCGGGGAATTCACCGGCTACCGCGGCGTGGGCAAGGACATCACCGCCCAGAAGACCGCCGAAATCCGCGTGGCGCGCCTCAGGGACTTTTATGCCGTGCTGAGCGAGGTCAACAACGCGATCATTCACGCTCAGGATCGCAGCCAGCTCTTCGCCGAGGTCTGCAAAGCCGTGGCCGAACATGGCCGGCTTCAATTCGTACGTATCGCCATGCTTGACCCCTCGAACCAGGAGGTTCGCACGGTCGCGCACAGCGGCGATGACCACGGACTGTCGGCACGCTTCTATTTTTCGATGGACCCGAACGTTCCCGAAGGCCGGGCGCCTTCGGCGCGGGCGCTGCGCGAAGGCCATCACTTTATTTGCAACAACGTTGCCGAAGACAAGGCTGGCATTCTCGGGAGAGAACTTCTGCTCGCGGCGGGCCTGCGTTCTGTTGCGACTTTCCCGCTACCGGTCGGAGACGCCCCGGCCGGCGCCCTGCACCTGTACGCGACCGAACCGGGATTTTTCGACGACGAACTGGTCAATCTCATCGACGAGCTCGCTCAGAACGTCTCGTTTGCCCTCAATAACTTCGAGCGCGAGGCCGCACGCCGGGCCGCGGAAAAAGCGCTGCGGGACAGCGAACAGCGGTTCCGCGACATCGCCCAGGCCGCGGGCGAGTTCGTATGGGAGAACGACAACTCCGGCCGTTTCACCTACCTCTCCCCCAGGGTAGTCGAAGTCATGGGTCACAGCGCCGAGGAACTGGTCGGCCATTCCGCAGCCGAGTTCATGCCCGCGGAGGAGCCGGAGCGGGTGCGTCAGTGGTTTGCCGATAACATGAAGCCGGACCGGTCCTTCCGCGGCCTGGAGCACAAGATCATCTCCAAGTCCGGCGATACGCTGTGGCTGCACATCAGCGGGGTCGCGACCTCGGACGAGCGCGGCAATCCAACAGGCCACCGGGGAACGGCGCGGGATGTAACCGAAATCAAGGAATCGGAGGCCCGCATCAGCTACCTCGCCACCCGCGATCCACTGACCGAGCTGCCCAACCGCCTGCTGTTCAACGACCGTCTCGAACAGGGGATCATCAACGCACGCCGCAAGGTCGATGCGCTCGCGGTGCTGTTCATCGACCTGGACCACTTCAAGAACATCAACGATTCGCTCGGCCACCACGTCGGCGACCTGCTGCTCAAGGAAGTCTCCAGCCAGATGACCGCATGCATACGCAAGGGCGACACCTTGTCGCGCCTGGGCGGCGACGAGTTTGTCGTCACCCTCGAGGGCCTGAGCCAGGCCGAGGACGCGGCCCAGGTTGCGCTCAAGATCATCCGGGCGCTCGCCAAGCCGCTGAATGTCGGCGGGCACATGCTCAACACCACCTGCAGCATAGGCATCAGCATTTTCCCCAATGATGCCGAGGACGGCCGCGAACTGATGAAAAATGCGGACACCGCCATGTACCATGCCAAGGATCGCGGGCGCAACAATTTCCAGTTCTTCTCCCCGGAAATGAACGTGCGCGCGGTGGAACGCCATCAGCTCGAAAGCGAAATGCGGCGGGCGTTGGAATTGAACCAGTTCGTCCTGCACTACCAGCCGCAGGCGGACATGCGCACCGGGAAACTCGTTGGAATGGAGGCGCTGATCCGCTGGCACCATCCTGAGCGCGGCCTGGTGCCGCCGTCGAGCTTCATCCCCGTCGCGGAAGAATCAGGGCTGATCGAGCTGATCGGCCGGTGGGCGCTCAAGACCGCCTGCGAACAGAACCGCGAGTGGCAGTCGAGCGGCTTGCCGAGCCTGAAGGTGGCCGTCAACATCTCCACCCGCCAGTTTAACGATCCGAGAGGTTTCGCCAACGAAATCACGCGCTTGCTCAATGCCACTGGACTGGATCCGCGTTACCTCGAGCTGGAGATGACCGAGAGCATGCTGTTGAAACACGTGGACGAAAACATCGCGGTGCTGCGTCGGCTGGGGAAACTCGGCACCCGCCTCGCGGTGGACGACTTCGGCACCGGGTACTCCTCGCTCGCCTACCTCAAGCAGTTGCCGATCGATACCCTGAAGATCGACCGCACCTTCGTGCGGGACATCGAGACGGACGCGGATGACGCTGCCATTATCGGGGCCATCATCGCGATGGCACACGGGCTGGATGTGCGCGTGACTGCGGAAGGAGTGGAGACCAAGGGACAGATGGAAGCGCTGCGCAAGCTGGGATGCGACGAATTCCAGGGTTATCTGCTGTCCAAGCCTCTACCCGCAGGGGAATTCACCGCGCAATTCCTCGCGCCGGCTACGAAGAAAGTCCGCAGGGCCGCCGCTAGCGCGCGAGCGAGCGCATCGCGCGGCCGAGCCCGTCGAGCGTGAGCGGGAACATCCGGTCGGCCATCAGTTGCCGGACCATGCCGATCGATTCGTAGTAGCCCCAGCGCTCTTCCGAGGTCGGATTGAGCCACACCGCATGGTGGTAGACGTCCAGCATGCGCTTCAGCCACGCCATCCCTGCCTCCTCGTTGTTGTGTTCGATGCTGCCCCCCGGGTAGGCGATCTCGTACGGACTCATGGTCGCATCGCCCACGAAGATCAGCTTGTAATCGTGGGCGTACTTGTGCAGCACGTCGAAAGTCGGCGTGCGTTCGCTGTTGCGCCTGCGATTGTTGCGCCACGCCGACTCGTAGAGGAAGTTGTGGAAGTAGAAGTACTCGAGGTGCTTGAACTCGGCGCGCGCGGCCGAGAACAGTTCCTCGCACACCTTTACGTGCTCCTCCATCGAACCGCCGACGTCCAGGAACAGCAGCACCTTCACCGAGTTGTGCCGCTCCGGCACCATCTTGATGTCGAGCCAGCCGGCGTTCTTCGCGGTCGAGCGGATGGTGTCGTCCAGATCCAATTCCTCGGCCGCGCCCTCGCGGGCGAACTTGCGCAGGCGCTTGAGCGCGACCTTGATGTTGCGCGCGCCCAGTTCGACCGAATCGTCGAGATTACGGTACTCGCGCTGGTCCCACACTTTCACCGCGCGGCGGTTGCGCGACTCCTCCTGGCCTATGCGAATGCCTTCCGGGTTGTAGCCGTAGGCGCCGAACGGCGACGTGCCGCCGGTACCGATCCACTTCGAGCCGCCCTGGTGGCGGCCCTTCTGCTCCTCGAGCCGCGTCTTCAGCGTCTCCATCAGCCTCTCCCAGCCGCCGAGCGATTCGACCAGTTTTTTTTCTTCTTCGGAGAGCAACAGTTCCGCCTGCCGGCGCAGCCATTCCTCGGGGATCTGCGCCAGCAATTGTTGCGGCACCGAAGTGATGCCCTTGAAATAGGCGCCGAAGACGCGGTCGAACTTGTCGTAGTTCGACTCGTCCTTCACCAGGCAGGCGCGCGAAAGATAGTAGAACTCGTCCAGGCTGCCGGACGTGACGTGCCTGGCGAGCGCCTCCATCAGGGTCAGGTATTCCTTCACCGACGCCGGCACCCCGCCTTCCCTCAGCTTCAGAAAAAAGTCAGTCAGCAAGGAAAGCTTCTTTCACCACGAAGGACACGAAGAGACACGAAGGAAACCCAAAACTGCCAGCGCGGACAATTCAAGTCCAATCAACCGGCGAATATTCCCGATTTCTCGTAGTTGCATTCTTTTCACATGCATTGGGTTTTCGATTTCCTTCGTGTCTCTTCGTGTCCTTCGTGGTAAACAGGTTTGGACTGATTTACCTCGCGCGGCGAGACATGAAGACCAGCCGTTCGAAGAGATGCACGTCCTGCTCGTTCTTGAGCAGCGCGCCGGCGAGCGGCGGGATGATCTTGGCCTGATCCTGGCCGCGCAGCGTCTCCGGAGAGATGTCCTCTGCCATCAGCAGCTTCAGCCAGTCGAGCAGCTCGGACGTGGACGGCTTCTTCTTCAGTCCGGGCACCTCGCGAATCTCGAAAAACACCTCCAGCGCCTCGCGCAACAGCGACTTCTTGAGGTTCGGGAAATGCACGTCGACGATGCGCTCCATGATTTCCTTGTCCGGGAACTTGATGTAGTGGAAGAAGCAGCGGCGCAGGAAGGCGTCCGGCAACTCCTTCTCGTTGTTGCTGGTGATGATGATCGCAGGCCGGTGTCTCGCCTTGACCAGCTTCTGGGTCTCGTAGACGTAGAACTCCATGCGGTCGAGCTCGCGCAGAAGGTCGTTGGGAAACTCGATGTCCGCCTTGTCCACCTCGTCGATCAACAGCACCGCGGGGCGGTCGGACTCGAAGGCGTCCCACAGCGGTCCCCTGACGATGTAATTGGCGATTTCGTGCACGCGAGCGTCGCCCAGCTGGGAATCGCGCAGCCGCGACACCGCGTCGTATTCGTACAGCCCCTGCTGCGCCTTGGAGGTGGACTTGACGTGCCACTGGTACAGCGGCCGTTCCAGAGCCTTCGCCACCTCGATCGCCAGCATGGTCTTGCCGGTGCCCGGCTCGCCCTTGATCAACAGCGGGCGCTCCAGCGTGACGGCTGCGTTCACCGCCATCATCAGGTCTTCGGTGGCGACGTAGGTCTCGGTTCCCTTGAACTTCATCGGTAATCTCGCTTTCCGCCGGTTCGCCTTGCGGATTATAGCCGCGCGCGGGCGCCCGTCCTGCGGGCGGCTATAATTGCCGCTCCCGCCAGCCTGCTACTAAAAAATCCCGGGAGGATGAATGCCCAATTTCAACGCCAATCTGTCGATGATGTTCAATGAGGTCAGCTTCCTGGAGCGCTTTGGCGCCGCAGCCAGGGCCGGATTCCGCGGCGTCGAGTTCCTGTTCCCCTATGAGTTCCCCGCCGCACAGATCAGGGAACAGCTCGACAAGCACATGCTGAAAATGGTCCTGTTCAACACGCCGCCCGGCGACTGGGCCGCGGGCGACCGGGGACTGGCCTGCGATCCGTCCAAAGTCGGCCAGTTCCAGGAGAACATCGGCAAAGCGGTCGAGTACGCCAGGGCGCTCGGCTGCGGACAGATCCACTGCATGGCCGGGCTCAAGCCGCGCGGGGTCAACGAAGAGACCATGCGCGCCACTTATATTGCCAACCTGCAATTCGCCGGAAAGGAACTGGCAAAACACACCTTGCGGCTACTGATCGAAGCCATCAACACCCGCGACATCCCCGGCTTCTACCTGAACTACTCGCGCCAGGCGTTCGACATCATGCATTACGCGAACGTACCGAATCTTCTGTTCCAGTACGACGTCTATCACATGCAGATCATGGAAGGCGATCTGGCGCCGACGGTCGAGAAGAATCTGGCGAAGATCGGCCATATGCAAATCGCCGGGACGCCGGGTCGCCACGAACCGAATACCGGAGAGATCAACTATCCGTTCCTGTTCGGGTTCTTCGACAGGATCGGATACAAGGGCTGGATCGGCTGCGAGTATCGGCCGGCGGGCAACACCGAAGCCGGCCTCGGC
>WNFR01009655.1_pt1 | contig 10576 bp, 13 predicted proteins | sample 5400221 | NCBI WGS metagenome assembly WNFR01 (sample SAMN13153357, study PRJNA577476) | soil metagenome | isolation source: 40 cm soil under Madrone tree | place: USA:California | collected 2016-06-14 | reverse complement strand
CGCTTTTCTCGATCGTCTCGCGGTCGTAGATGCGAACGTCCTGCGAGTTTTTTTCTGCGTGCGGCGGCAGGCGTGAACCGGTGATCACCATCTGCTCCGCTTGCGCCAGCTGCGACTCGCTGTCGCCTTCCGCGGCGCGAGCACCCATCGGACCGATCGCGAGGAGAAGCGAGAGGCCAACGATGGCGCGCACGGTCGTGTCGTCGTCCACCACGCGGACTAACGCGCCGACCGTCGCCCTGCTGACTCCCACGACTCCCCCCTTGCTGTCGGTACGCTACGCCACCCCGCGCAAGAATCTCATCGGTTGCTCTCGATGATCATGCCGATGCGATTAGTACCCGCCGCGGGGCCGCTCGGTGTCGCCGTCGCGCCAGCCTCTGTTGTAGGCGTCGGCATCGACGCCCGGGCAGCGCTTCGCGTACAGGTCGGCCTGCGCAAAGGAGCCGAAGCGGCCGTCGCTCCACCCTTTGGTGTACCAGTCGCTGGTGCAGTCGGCATTGGTGGCACAGCCGGCGGTAAGCAGAGCAGGCGCAATAAAGAAGAAAAAGCGCGCGAAGTGTCGTCCGACTAATCCGCCCAATCTGCGTGCCCCTGTATTGAAAACATAACAGCCAGCCTCACGCGCGATGGCGGCGACGGCGTGTCAAACCGTGGCGCCCTTTGTGTCAACCGGCAATTGGCGACATCAAGCCGACACGGTCGTTGCAGGCGATTCTGGTGTCATGGGTTAACGAGGTGCACTCATGACATTCCTTCGCCTCCTTGCGGCGATATTTGTAGCGCTTGCATTCGGTCTGTTTCTCGCCCCTGATGCGACGGCACAAGACCCGTCGATCCGGCCGTTCAAGGTGCAGATCCCGCAGGCAGCGCTCGACGACCTGCGCCGGCGCATCAACGCCACGCGCTGGCCCGACAAGGAGACCGTCGCCGACCGCTCGCAGGGCGTGCAGCTCGCCGAGCTGCAGGAGCTCGTGCACTACTGGGGCAGCGGCTATGACTGGCGCAAGCTGGAAGCGAAGCTGAATGCGCTGCCGCAATTCGTGACGACCATCGATGGCGTCGACATTCACTTCATCCACATCCGCTCCCGCCACAAGAACGCGCTTGCGCTGATCGTCACGCACGGCTGGCCGGGATCGATCGTCGAGCAGCTCAAGATCATCGACCCGCTCGTCAATCCGACGGCGCACGGCGGCAGCGCCGAGGACGCCTTCGATGTCGTGATCCCGTCCGTGCCCGGCTTCGGATTCTCCGGAAGACCGACGAGTACCGGCTGGGACCCCGATCGCATCGCGCGAGCGTGGGGCGAGCTGATGAAGCGCCTGGGCTACACGCGCTACGTGGCGCAGGGCGGCGACTGGGGCACGCCGATCTCGAGCGCGATGGCGCGCCAGGCGGTGCCGGGACTCGCCGGCATCCACATCAATCTTCCGGCGACCATACCGCCCGAGATCGTTCCGGTACTCGGCGGCGCGCCAATACCGGCGGGCGTCTCCGACAAGGAGCGCGAAGTCATCGAGGCGCTGCGCAAGTACAACAGGGCGGGCAATTCGGCCTACTTCACGATGCTGACGGCGCGTCCCCAGACCGCGGGGTACGGCGCGACGGATTCGCCCGCCGGCCTCGCGGCGTGGATCCTGGTGCATCCCGGCTTCGCGACGTGGTCGCCCGGCGCCGATGCGAAGCAGTCGCCGACAAGAGACGACGTGCTGGACAACATCACCCTCTACTGGCTGACGAACACCGCGACGTCCGCCGGGCGCATCTACTGGGAAAACGGCGCTCGCGGCAGCGTCATTGCTTCGGTCCCGCAGAAGACGAGCGAGATCAAGCTGCCGGTCGCCATCACGGTGTTTCCGGAGGACGTCTATCGCGCTCCGGAGACCTGGGCCCGCCGCGCGTATCCCAACTTGAGCTACTTCCACGAAGTCGACAAGGGCGGCCACTTCGCGGCGTGGGAGCAGCCCGAGCTCTTCGCGGCCGAGCTGCGTGCTGCTTTCCAGCCGCTTCGCGCAGCGCACTGACGGCGGTTTGGCATGAGCCGGATCGCAGTCATCGCAGTGATCGAAGTGCTCCCCGGGCGCAAAGCAGCGCTGCTTTCCGCGTTGATGGCGCACCGCGCGCGTTGCCTGAAAGACGAACCGGGAACGCTGGAGCTCGAAGTGCTCGAGCCTCTCGACGATGAGACGAAATTCCTAGTATACGAAGCCTATCTGAACCGCGCGGCCTTCGATGTCCATGTGAAGGGACCGTCCCTCGCGCAGTTCCGGCGCGAGAGCGCCGATGCGATCGCCAAGTTCTCCGCTACCCGATGCGCGGTGCTGGACGACGAATCGCTTGTCGCGTCGGTCAAGTAAAGGAATCCAGATGGCTCAACCTTCCCAAATGAGGATTCACATGACAACCAGTCGCATCCTGATGGTCGCGCTGCTCATCGTTGTCGCCATCTTCGGCCTGCAGATCGCGCTCGCGCAGCAGCCGGCAGTGAAGCGGATCGATCTGCAGCGCCATGATCTGAGCGTTCCCGGACGCGAGACCATTCAGGCGATCGTCGAGATCGCGCCCGGGCAGATAGCTCCCCGCCACTCGCATCCCGGTGAGGAAATCATCTATGTCCTCGAAGGCCAGCTGGAATACACGCTTGACGGCAAGTCGCCGGTGACGCTCAAGGCCGGCGATGTGCTGTTCATTCCGTACGGAGCCATTCACTCGGCGAAGAACGTCGGCAGCGGCCGCGGAGCGGAGCTCGCCACGTATGTCGTCGAGAAAGGCAAACCGCTCCTCGTCGCGGCCGACTGAGCTGCCATGGCCACGTACCGGAAGGACCCCAAGGCCGTCTCCCGGCTTTCCCGGGAACAGTATCGCGTCACGCAGCAGGCGGCGACCGAGCTCCCGGGCACCGGCGAATATCTGCACAACGAGGAACCGGGCATCTACGTCGATGTCGTTTCCGGCGAGCCGCTGTTCTCGTCGTCCGACAAGTTCGACTCCGGCAGCGGCTGGCCGAGCTTCACGAGGCCCATCGATGCCGCCAACGTGAACCAACGCCCGGACCCCAGGGAGGGCGGCACCGAGGTGCGCTCGGCGCAGGGCGACAGCCATCTGGGCCATGTATTTTCCGACGGCCCCGAGGAGCGCGGCGGACTGCGCTATTGCATCAATTCCGCGGCGCTGCGGTTCGTTCCCCGCGACGACATGAAGGCCGAGGGTTACGCGACTTACCTGGACCAGGTGAAGGTCGACAAGTGAAAGGCCAGACGGTCGTCGTCATCGGCGGCAGCTCGGGCATCGGGCTCGAGACGGGGCGGCGCGCCCGCGCCGAGGGCGCCGAGGTGATCCTTACCGCGCGCGACGCGGATCGGCTGCAGCGCGCCGGCCGCGAGCTCGGAGCGCGCACCGCAGCCTTCGACGCCACGGATTTCGCAGCGCTCGGCAAATTCTTCCGCGAGTTGCCGGCGATCGACCACGTGATGGTCACCGGTTCGGGTCCGTACTATGCGCCGCTCGCGCAGTTCGAAATCGAGAAGGCACGCCGCGATCTCGATGCGCATCTTTTCCTGCCGATCCAGGTCGCGCGCCTCGCCGTGGGCAAGGTTCGCGCAGGAGGCACGCTCATCTTCATGGGCGGCACCGGTGCGCGCCGCGCGGCGCCGGGACTCGCGTTCATCGCGGCAATCGGCTCGGGGCTGCCGGCGCTGACGAGGAACCTCGCGCTCGAGCTCGCGCCTATCCGCGTCAACCTGATCGCCGCGGGGTTCGTCGACACGCCGCTCTCGGCGGCGATCCTCGGCGATGAGCTCGACAAGCGCCGCGCGCAGCTCAGCACGACGCTGCCGATCCGGCGCGTCGTCGGCCCGCAAGACATCGCTGCGCTCGCCGTACACCTCATGACGAACACAGCCGTCACCGGCGCCACCTTCGACATCGACGGCGGGCAGCAGCTCGTACCGGCATGAACCTTAGCGAAGCGGAGATGCATAGGGATAGCGAATCGGACCCCGACACGACCCTTCCCACCGAAGACGTCGGCGAGCTCGACGTCTGGACGCTCGACGAGACCGATTGCGCCGAGCTTGAAGAAATGCGCGTGGGCGACCGGGGCGAGCATTGATCGAGGACCAGGCTTGCCCGCCGAGGGCGCGCGCTTCAGGGCAATACCATCGTGCAATCGACCGGTCGCTATGCGTCTGGTTTGATACGAGCGCAACACCCCACCAAGGAGACCCATGAGTTCTTCATTCACGAGGATGCAGCGGATCGCTGGTTTCGGATGGCTTGCCGCGGCCGCGCTCTGGGCTGCAACTGCCCATGCGGCGGATAACGACAAGAGTCTCGCCCAGCAAATCTTCGAGACCATGATTCAGGTGCCGGGATACGACGCGGCCTATCGGGCGGCGCATGCAAAAGGAGTCGTCTGCCAGGGGACGTTCACCGCCTCCAAAGACGCGGCAACGCTCTCCAGAGCGGCTCACTTCCAGGGCGGGTCGATCCCCGTAACGGTTCGCCTCTCGTCGGCAGCGCCGGACCCCTTCGTCGCCGACACTGCAGCCTACCCGCGCGGAATGGCCGTCCGCTTTGGTCTTCCCGGCGGCGGCCAGACCGACCTCGTCATGCTGTCGCATAACGGTTTCATTGTCGGTACCGGTGAAGATTTCCTGGCCCTGCAAAAGGCGATCGTAGCGACCGATCCCGGCAAGCCGCACCCTTGGCCGATCGAGGCGTTCCTGGCCTCGCATCCCGCCGCTGCGAAATTCGTGCAGGAGGTCCAGCCCGTGCCAGCCAGCTTCGGCACTCAAGCCTTCTTTTCCAATAACGCATTCATCTTCGTGGACAAGCAGGGGGTGAAGCGAGCGGGACGCTACCGGCTTCTTCCCGTTGCCGGCCAGCACAACCTGAGCGAGGCGGACGCCAAGGAGAAGCCCGCCGATTTTCTCGTCGAAGAGCTGAAGACGCGTCTTGCGAGCGGCCCGGTCCGCTTTCGCATGGTGGTCCAGCTCGCCAACGCTGGCGACCCGACGCACGATGGTTCGCTGGTCTGGCCCGACGATCGCAAGACCATCGACCTCGGCATGCTCAGTATCACCTCGGTGGTCGCCAACAGCAACACCGCGCAGAAGGGGCTGGTGTTCTTTCCGACCAACCTCACGGACGGAATCGAGCTGTCAGACGATCCGCTTCCGTCGCTTCGAACCAGTGTCTACGCGCTGTCCTTCGGGCGGCGGCAGCAACCGTAGCGACTTGCAACTACCGGGTCGCTTTGTTTTCGCCTAAACGTAAAAGGAATTGATGATGAATCGCCGTACATTCGGAAGAGTAATGGCAGTCGGGACCATCGCGGGCCTCGTGCCTGGCATGGTGCGCGCAGCAGACGCTGTGGCCGCTAAGAACGTCGTTTTGGTGCATGGATTGTTCGCGGATGGTTCATGTTGGTCCGAAGTGATCCCGCGCCTGCAGGCGGCCGGACTCAACGTCACATCGGTCCAGAATCCGCTGACGACGCTCGACGAAGCGGTTGCCGCGGCGCAGCGCGTGCTTGCCCGGCAAGACGGGCCGACCGTGCTGGTCGGACATTCCTTCTCGGGAATGATCGTGACCGAAGCCGGCGCTCATCCAAACGTTTCTGCGGTCGTCTACGTTGCGGCGCGTGCACCCGACGCGGGCGAGGACTACACGGCGCTCGCCAAAGGTTTTGCAACTCCCCCTGCGGCGGCAGGCATCGTGTTCGACGGCGACGAAGGCAGGCTGACCGAGGCAGCATTCCTGCGCGATTTTGCCGGCGACTTGCCGGCGGTAAAGGCAAAGGCGCTGTATGCGGTTCAGCAACCGTTTAACAAGGCCCTGCTGAGCGGTAAGACGCAACGTGCGGCTTGGCGCTCGAAGCCGAGCTTCTATGCAGTATCGACTCAGGATCGGACAATTAACCCCGATCTGCAGCGCTTCATGGCCAAGCGCATGGGAGCAACGACGATCGAAGTCGACGCGAGCCATGTGGCGCTGATCTCGCACCCGCAGGAGATAACCGACCTGATTCTCCGGGCGACCGCGCTGAGATGAGCCGAAGGCGCGTCGGCATCCCCGATCCGGCTGATCGCGAGGCGGCGGGGGCGATTGCGGCGTAGCCGCCAGCCTTAGTGTCAGTTGTAGTGCAGCGCTTGCCAGCCGACACCGGCGCGGCACCCGCATGCCGCACGCTAATATGCGAACGGACTCCTCATTAGAAATCCATCGCGGAGTGGACGCGCATATGGATCGTGCTAAACAACACGACGTTATTCTTCTGCTGCAAGGTGGCGGTGCACTCGGCTCGTACCAGGCCGGGGTCTACGACGCCCTTGCCGAGGCAGGCATCGCGCCCAACGCGGTCGGCGGGATCTCGATCGGCGCTATCAACTCGGCACTGATCGCGGGCAATGCGCCGGGCGAGCGCGTCGCGCGGCTGCGCGAGTTCTGGGAGCTGGTGAGCTCCGGGATGCCGGCGCCGGGATGGACGCCGGACAGCCTTACACACCGCTGGCTGAACCGCCTCGCGTCCCTTCAGGCGTTGTTCTTCGGTGTGCCGGGATTCTTCACGCCGCGCATGCCGCCGGCGCCGCTGCAGCCGCGCGGCACGATTGGTGCCATCAGCTACTACGACACCTCGCTCCTGAAGGGCACGCTCGAGCGGCTGATCGACTTCGAGCGCCTCAACTCGGGTGAGCTTCGCTTCGCCGTCGCCGCGGTCAACGTGCGCACCGGGAACCTGACCTATTTCGATTCGGCCAACCAGCGCCTGGACGTGCGCCACATCATGGCGAGCGGCGCGCTCCCGCCCGGATTCCCGCCGGTGGAGATCGACGGCGAGTTCTATTGGGACGGCGGGCTCGCCTCGAACACGCCGCTCAACTACCTGCTCGACCAGCCGGGCGACGGCCACCGCACCGTCTTTCAGGTCGACCTTTTCCCGGCGCGCGGCCCTCTGCCGACGACCATGGAGCGCGTCGCGGAGCGCGAGAAGGACATCCGCTACTCGAGCCGCACCCGGCTCAATACCAACATGGATGTCGCGCGCAGGCGCGCCGCCGCGGCCGCCATGCGGTTGATGGACAAGCTGCCGCCGGAACTGCGCGAAGACCCGGACGCGCGCCACGTGCTGGAGGCGGTGCGCGCGAACTCCGTCAGCCTCGACATCGTGCAGCTCATCTACCGCGCGAAGCGCTACGAGAGCGACGCCAAGGACTACGAATTCTCTCGGCTCACCGCGCGCGAGCACTGGGCGTCCGGCCGGGCCGACGTCCTGCAGACGCTGCAGGATCCGCGCTGGACCGGGCGCGGCTCTGCCGAGCCCTACGGCGTGCGCGTGTTCGATCTCGTAAGCCCGGAGCGCACTACCGCAACTACCGGAGCCTTGAGCTATGAACCTGCGTAACAAGATCTGCATCGTCACCGGCGCCGCGAGCGGCATCGGCAAGGAAATCGCCCTGCGCTACGCGCGCGAAGGCGCACGCGTGGCCATCGCCGACCTGAACAAGGACGCGGCCCAGGCGGTCGCGAACGAGATCACGCGCAGCGGCGGAAGCGCGCTCGCCGTAGCGATGGACGTGACCAACGAAGACCAGGTGAATGCTGCCGTCGCCACGGTGGTGCGCGAATGGGACGGCGTCGACGTGCTCGTCAGCAACGCCGGCATCCAGATCGTCCATCCGATCGAGGAGTTCCCTTTCGCCGAGTGGAAGAAGATGCTCGCGATCCATCTCGACGGCGCCTTCCTCACCACCCGCGCCGTGCTGCCGCACATGCAGCGCTCCGGGCGCGGCGGCAGCATCATCTACATGGGCTCGGTGCACTCGAAGGAAGCCTCGGTGCTGAAGTCCGCCTACGTCACCGCGAAGCACGGCCTCATCGGCCTCGCCAAGACCGTCGCCAAGGAAGGCGGCAAGCACGGCATTCGCGCCAACGTCATCTGTCCCGGCTTCGTGCGCACGCCGCTCGTCGACAAGCAGATTCCCGAGCAGGCGAAGGAGCTCGGCATCAGCGAGGAGGCAGTGGTGAAGAACGTGATGCTGAAGGAAACCGTCGACGGCGAATTCACCACGGTGGCGGACGTCGCCGAGGTGGCGGTGCTCTTCGCCGGGTTCGAGTCGAACGCGCTCACCGGCCAGTCGCTCGTCGTGAGCCACGGCTGGTTCATGCAATAGCGTTGAAAGGAAAGCCCGTGTCCAGCCGTTTGTTCATCCTCGACCTGGCCGAGGGCCGCGTCTTCTCCGTCAACCCGGACGGCAGCGACCGCAAGGTCATCGCCACCGGCGGCCGCTTGCCGGACGGCGTCGTGGTCGACGTCGAAGCCGGGCATCTGTATTGGACCAACATGGGCGTGCCGAGCCGCAACGACGGCTCGATCGAGCGCGTGGACCTGGACGGGCGCAATCGCACCACCATAGTGCCCGACGGCGCGACCTTCACGCCGAAGCAGCTCCAGCTCGACAAGCAGGGCGGCAAGCTCTACTGGTCCGATCGCGAAGGCATGCGCGTGATGCGCGCGAACCTCGACGGCTCGAGCATCGAGACGCTGGTGGAGACCGGCCGTACCGAATCCGATCGCCTCGACGCCACCCGGTGGTGCGTCGGCATCGCGCTCGACCATGAGCGCGACCAGATCTACTGGACGCAGAAGGGTCCCGACAACGCCGGCAAAGGGCGCATCTTCCGCGCCGCGATCGAGATTCCGCGCGGCGAGACCGCGGCGAACCGCCGCGACATCGAGGTGCTGTATGACGGCTTGCCCGAGCCCATCGACCTCGAGATCGATCACGCAAAACGCATCCTCTACTGGACCGACCGCGGCGACCCGCCGCTCGGCAACACGGTGAATCGCGCGCCGCTCGATCGCGGCCACAACGGCCGGCCCGCGCCGGAGATCGTGTTCCGCAACCTCATGGAAGGCATCGGCATCGCGCTCGACCCGGCGCACGAGCGCATGTTCATGACGGACCTTGGCGGGTCGATCTACTCCGCGCGGCTCGACGGTTCGGAACGCACGGTGCTGCTCTTCTGGCAGGGCAATCTCACCGGCATCGCCTACGCCGAGCTGCCGTAGCTTCACGAGCTAGCTGGCATACCAGTCCGGCCAGCCGATTGTGTCGGCTGTCGAGATACCAGCACGTCCGGTTAAACCGTCGTCGTATGGACCCGATGCAATATGACCCGCGGTGATGATGGCACCCATCCCAATCGTCTTCGTCGTTGACCACGATGTCTCTGTGAGGGACGCCGTGCAGTCGCTTGCTGGCGTCGCAGGCTGGAACGTGGAGAGCTTCGCATCGGCGAGCGGGTTCCTGGCGCGGCCGGCGGTGGCGGTGCCGAGTTGCCTGGTGCTCGATGTCGAGCTGCCGGACGTAAATGGGCTCGACATGCAGCAGCGGCTCGCGGACCGAGCCGAGTTGCTGCCGATAATCTTCTTCACCGGCTGCTGCGACGTGCAGACTGCCGTGCGCGCGATGAAGGCGGGCGCCGCCGAGTTCCTGAGCAGGCCGCTCGTCGGCGAGGTGCTTCTCTGCGCGATGCGTCACGCCATCGAGCGCAGCCGCAGCGCGCTCGCGCGGCGAGCCGAGCTGTCAAAGCCCACCGCGGCAAGATGATGCGCAAGATGGGGGTGCGCTCGCTTCCCGAGCTGGTCACCATGGCTGCCAAGCTGGCGCCCTGTCAATGAGCGCGAGCGTCGCGACCTAGTCTCCGGCCCGTACGAAGGTATCGGCCGATACCTTCGTCCAATCGACCCGACAACGCTCGTCTGGTGTGATGGTTGGCGCATTTGCGCATCCCAACCAGGAAAACCATGACCACCCAGACTGACGAAGTCGTCCTCGCCACGCCGCCCGCTGCGCGTCCGGCCGAAAACCGTTCCATCCGCCCCTTCAGCTACCGTGCGTCCCAAGCCGAGCTCGATGATCTACGTCGGCGAGTCGCCGCGGCACGCTTGCCGGAGAAGGAGACGGTCTCGGACTTTTCGCAGGGCGTTCCGCTCGCCACCGTGCAGAAGCTCGCGCGCTACTGGGCCGAGGAGTACGACTGGCGCAAGGTCGAGGCCCGGCTGAATGCCGTGCCGAATTTCATCACCGAGATCGACGGCCTCGACATCCATTTCATTCATGCACGCTCGAAGCACGAGAATGCACTGCCCGTCATCGTCACGCACGGCTGGCCGGGCTCCGTCGTCGAGCAGCTCAAGATCATCGAACCGCTGACCAATCCCACGGCGCATGGCGGCGCCGCAGCCGATGCGTTCCACGTGGTGATTCCGTCGCTCCCGGGCTACGGCTTCTCCGGCAAGCCCGCCACCACCGGCTGGGGCCCCGAGCATGTCGCGCGTGCCTGGGACGTGCTGATGAAGCGCCTCGGCTACACGGGCTACGTCGCGCAGGGCGGCGACTGGGGCGCAGTCATCACCGAGCTGCTGGGCGCGCAGGCACCCAAGGGATTGCTCGCCGTCCATACCAACATGCCCAACCTGATACCGCCTGCGATCGACGCCGCGGCTTTTGCCGGCGCGCCGGTGCCGGCCGGACTTTCGGCGGATGAGAAGCATGCCTACGAGATG
>WNFR01008183.1_pt1 | contig 10576 bp, 8 predicted proteins | sample 5400221 | NCBI WGS metagenome assembly WNFR01 (sample SAMN13153357, study PRJNA577476) | soil metagenome | isolation source: 40 cm soil under Madrone tree | place: USA:California | collected 2016-06-14 | reverse complement strand
GAACCTGGAGCTGGCAAAAATGTTCATCGATCAGCTCGCTATGATTCAGGAAAAAACGCGCGGAAACCTGACCAGCGAAGAAGCGACTGTGCTGCGCAACGCGCTCTCAAATTTGCAGATGGTATATGTCGATGTTGCCGGGAAAGCGCCCAAAGACGCCCAACCGGCTGCGCCGCAGAGAGAAAGTGCGCCCGAACCACAAGCCGCACCGGAAAAATCGCCATCCTCTACCGAGCAAACGCCGCCAATTACTTCGACCGAATCTGAGTCGAAGAAAAAATTCACTAAGAGCTACGGGCCGTAGGCAGGGGGCGGTTCACCGAACCGCCCGCGGCGATTGAGGTCAATCGTTTCTACCTTGTGCGTTGAACAGAGTGCACATTTCCGCAAACAAAATTCGCAAAGAAAAAAAGAAATTTGCCGATCTCAAGATCGTGACCGAACCGGCGGAGGCGGCTGAAGACGCCGGTTTACGTTATGTGAGCGATGATCAGCCCGGGTACTCACGCAAAGTCAAAGGCGACGACTTCGAATATTTCGATGTCGAGGGAAAGCCGGTTCGGGATGAGCAGCGATTGTTGTGCATGGCACGCCTGGCTATTCCGCCGGCGTGGACGGACGTCTGGATTTGTCCCTCGGCAAACTGCCACATTCAGGCGACAGGTCGCGATGCGCGCGGGCGCAAACAATACCTTTATCATGAGCGCTGGCGCGAAGTGCGCGACGAAAACAAGTACGACCGGATCGTGATTTTCGCTGAGGCGTTACCGAAAATTCGAAAACGCGTGCGCAAGGATCTCGCTTTGCCCGGTCTGTCACGGAACAAAATTTTAGCGACGGTGGTGCAATTGCTCGAACGCACCTTCATCCGTGTCGGTAACCAGGAATACGCGCGTGAGAATAAATCGTTCGGCCTGACGACCATGCAAGATCGACATGCTGATGTGAAGGGCTCGAAAGTGCGCTTTCGTTTTCGCGGCAAGAGCGGACGCATGCACGAAGTGGAGATGACCGATAAGCGCATCGCCAAGACCATCTCGAAGCTGCAGGATCTGCCTGGGCAGGATCTTTTTCAATATGTCGATGAGAACGGCGAAGTGCGGGACGTTACCTCACAAGATGTGAACGATTATCTGCGCGAAATTACCGGGGAAGATTTCACCGCCAAAGACTTTCGGACGTGGGCTGGAACCGTGCTAAGCGGCATCGCGCTTAATGCGATCGGCGCTTTTGAAACGAAGAAACAGGCGAAGGCAAACATCAAAGATGCGATCATCGCGGTAGCGAAGATTCTCGGCAATACTCCGGCGATCTGCCGGAAGTGTTATGTTCATCCCGCCGTGCTGGAAATTTATCTCGGCGGGAACTCAATCGAAGGGTTAAAGGAGAAAACCGAGGAAGCGCTCGAAAAAGAAGATGTCGATCTTCGCGCCGATGAAGCCGCGATTTTGAAATTTCTCCAAGCGCGACTGGCCAAGAAGACTTCCATAGGGCCTCAGGGGGTACGCTGTTACGATCCCAATTAGGACACAGACTGGTTCCCCCACGATCGCTTTGGTTTAGCGAGGTCCGTTCCGCGGAGTTGGAGTTGATTTCGCTTTCGTGCTTTTGCGCACAGTGATGGTTGCTTCGCGAGGCGTGGGTGTGGGCGAGGCCGCCGGATATTTCTTCGTGCTCGGCCAGATCAAGCGCCACGGTTGCGCTTTCACCGTCTCGCTAAATTCCTTGATGTTCTCGCCGGCGGGCTCGAGATCTTTGATCATCGATCTCAATTTCTGCGACGATTCGCGGAAGTTTTGCAAGCTGACCTGGATATTGTCGTTCTTGCTCAATTGATCACTAATTTGCTCGATGTTAGTGAGCGAATGGGAAAACGCACTGTCGGGCGCGGTTAGATCGACAAGGTGTTCGCTAAAAGTTTTGAACTGGCCGAGGGCCTGATTGAGCTCGGAATTTTCATCGGTGATATGATTGATATTTTGCGCCGTTTGTTCGAGTTCCTTCATAGTGGTAGTGGCTTCGGCCGCGACCGGCTTGATCACCTCCAGCATTTTCGCCGCCGCTTCGCTGAAATCGGGCGTACGTTCGCCGGCAAACACTTCGTTGTCGCGCGCGCGGCCGGACGCTTCCGTCCCCTGGGTGATATCGATCGCCATTTCGCCGAGCAATCCCAGTTGCATTAGTCGCGTTTTGGCGTCGCGATAGACGAGCGCGCTTCTGTCCACTTGAACGTCCACCCGCACTTCGAATTTTGGTTTGCCGTCCGCCGGCAGGGGACGCGCATTCGGATCGGGCGGAACAACGGCCGCGGCCGCTTCCTGCGCGCGACGATCCTCTTCTTTTGAGACTGGTGAGTACAATCTCTGGACCTGCCCGATCTTGCGACCGGCGAGCATGACCGGCGCGCCCTGTTTAATTCCGGCGGCGTTGTCAAAGTAGATCTTGTAGGTGGCGAGCGGTCGGAAAAGACCCGGCGCGCCGAGAAGGATAAGAGTGAACGTAATCACCGCGAGTGTGCCGACCACGAGAAGGCCGGTCATGATTTCATTTCGTCGCAATTGCATCTCGGCTTCCTTCCAGAATGGGGCCTTCGGTGCTGCCGCTCAAGAATTGAGCGACCACCGGATTGGCCGACTGCTTAAATTTTTCGGGCTCGGCGTCCTCAATGATTTTGCCTTGATAAAGCATAGCCATTCGCGTGCCGATGCGAAATGCACTTCCCATTTCGTGCGTTACGGTGATCGATGTTACCTTCGATTTTTCGCTCAGGCTGATAATCAACTCGTCGATCACGGAAGCGATCACCGGATCAAGGCCTGCCACGGGCTCGTCGAAAAGAATCAGCTCCGGATCCAGGACGAGCGCCCGCGCCAGACTCACTCGCTTTCTCATCCCGCCGCTCAGCTCCGAGGGCAGAGCGTCCTTGGAATCCTTCATCCCGACAAGCTCCAGCTTTTGATCGACAATTTCGTCGATCTCTTCGCGCGATTTATCGGTTAGTTCCTCGAGTGGCAACGCAACGTTGTCTCGCACGGTGCGTGAGCTGAGCAACGCCGAGTATTGATAAACCATTCCGATCCTTCGGCGCACCTGCTGCAATTTGCGCCGGGCCAGGCGGGTGATTTCGAACTGCTTAAAGAAAATTGACCCCGAATTCGGCTGTAGAATTCCAAGGATGAGACGCAGGATCGTGCTCTTGCCGCTACCGCTTTGTCCCATGATGACAAGACGATCCTGCGGCCGGAGGGTAAGTGAAAGTCCGTCGAGCACTTTCTTTTCCTCGAACTGCATTTTGACGTCGCGCAGCTCTGCGATATTTGAATCTCTCGCGCTCATGTTGGGAAAAAGACGGTGTAGATAATATTGTAGACGGTATCGAAGCCGATCACGGTCGTAATTGCAGTGACCACGCTTGAGGTTGTCGATGTTCCAACCCCCGCCGCCCCGCCTTTGACCGTCAACCCGCGATAACAAGCAATCGCGCCGATAAGCAGGCCGAACATTAGACTCTTCAATATTCCCGTGATGATGTCGCGGATGAGCAAGGCGTCCTTGACGAGATCGAGAAAGTAGACAAACGCGATGCTGAAATAAGCCTTGCAGACAAGGCTGCTGGCGAAGATGGCCGCGATGTTCGAGATCGTGGAAAGACATGGCATGAGAAAGAACAACGCCAGCATGCGCGGTGCGACGAGAAAGCGGAGTGGTCCAATTCCCATCGCTTCAATCGCTTCGACTTCTTCGGAGACTTGCATCGTCCCGAGTTCGGCAGTAAACGCGGCGCCGATGCGCGCTGCTAACATGATACCGGTAAGCAACGGCCCCAGTTCTCGGGTAAAGCCGATGGCAACCACCCCGGGAACCAATCGCTCGGTCCCAAATCGTTGTAGCTGGTAACCGGTCAACAAGGCCATCGTCAGACCAAGGAAGAACGATACCAGTCCGGCCAGCGGCACCGAATCGACACCGGCGCGCTCGGTGTGGCGAAAAAAACTGGCGGCGCGGAAGGGCACGCGTCCTTGGCCTATGCGCTCGAGCGTTTCCTCGAAGGTTTGAACGACGAACCAGAACATGCTGCCTACTTCGCGCAGAAAATTGCTGCCTAGAGCACCGATCCCTTGCACGACCTCCACCGGGTTTGCCGGCAGGGTTTCGCTGTCTACGCGAGTATTTGCCATGGTCACGGCAAGTTGCCCCATCTCGCGGTGGGGAAAAGAAGAAAATGCGAAACGCGACTTGCATCGATTATCAAGATCGACATCGCGTGTGGCTTAATCATGGCCGAAAGCTTTCGACATCGTGGAGGGCAGGCGTCTAGTGTTTTGCCGAGAGTTGTGTGTTGGCGACCTAAATCCCTTGTCGCAGTTGCGCTATTGGCGGCAACGGCATTCAATCAGACGCGGTCTCAAGAGGGCGGCGCAAAAAGTCCCGCCACTAACCGAACGATGGAAACTAACCAGAAAAACTTCGCGCTCGTGATTCACGGTGGCGCGGGGACGATTGATCGCAGCCGGATGACACCGAAAGCTGAGCGTGAATATCGCGCCGGCTTGGAACGCGCACTGGCTGCCGGCTACGAAATCTTAAAGCGCGGCGGCTCGAGTCTCGGTGCGACCGAAGTTGCCGTGCGTGTCCTGGAAGACGATCCGCATTTCAATGCTGGCAAAGGCGCGGTTTTCACGAGTGCTGGCACGAATGAATTGGACGCGGCCATTATGGACGGGAAAACGCTCAAAGCCGGCACGGTCGCGAGTTTGAAGCACATTAAGAATCCAGTGAGTCTAGCGCGGCTGGTCATGGAAAAATCGGGACATGTTATGATGGATGGCGAAGGCGCCGAAGTCTTCGCGAAAGAAAACGGAGTCGAGCTCGTCGATCAAAAATATTTTTTCACGCAGGAACGATGGGACGCGCTGCGGAAAATTAAGGAAGCCGAAAAGAGCGGCGGCGCTGGGGAAAAGAAATTTATCATTACCGATCAAGATCGACATGGCACGGTAGGGGCGGTCGCGCTTGATCAACAAGGTAATCTCGCCGCTGCAACATCGACCGGTGGAACGACGAATAAACGGGCGGGACGAATTGGCGATTCACCCATTATCGGCGGTGGCACTTACGCGAACAATGCGACCTGCGCGGTTTCGGCAACCGGCGATGGCGAATATTTCATTCGCGCGACTGTGGCGCACGACATTTCCGCCTTAATCGAATACCGCGGAATGAAATTGCAGGAGGCTGCGCAAACCGTACTCGATAAAGTCGCAAAGCTCGGCGGCAGTGGAGGACTGATCGCGATCGATGCCAAAGGGAATATGGCGCTGCCGTTCAACACCTCCGGCATGTACCGGGGACATGTCGGTCTAGATGGCAAATTCGTCGTCGAAATTTACAAATAGAAAAGTCGCGCAGGCTCCAGTCTGCGTTTTTAACTAGGCGCTTGGCACAACCGCCTTTACAAGGATCTCGCTCATGTTGCCGCCATTTTCCGCCGTCATTCCGTGTTTCAACGAAGCTGTGCGGATCGGGACAACCCTGCCATTAACGATTGACTACCTTCAAAGTGCGAGCGCGGAGAGCGAATTAATCGTCGTTAATGACGGATCCACCGACGCAACATCGACAATCGCTCGTGAAACCTTAGCCGGCGCGAAGATTGAAACTCGTTTGCTTGAAAATTTTCCGAACCGCGGGAAAGGCGCGGCTGTTCGGAAAGGATTGTCGGCGGCGCAAAGACCGATCGCTCTGTTTTTTGATGCCGATCTGTCCACGCCGCTTGAAGAAACTCCCAAAGTGATCGGGCCGATCGCAAATGACGATGTCGATCTTGCCTTTGGATCGCGCGCGCTGGATCGCGGCTTGATTGGCGAACATCAACCATGGCGTCGCGAAACCGCCGGTCGGATTTTCAATTTGCTCGCGCGCGTCACAACCGGACTTCCGTTTTGGGACACACAATGCGGATTCAAAGCTTTTCGTCTCGATGTTTGTCGGCCAATTTTGGAAGCCGCGCGAATCGAGGGGTTTGCTTTCGATGTCGAGCTCCTTTATCTCGCGCAGCGCGCCGGATTGCGCCTGCGCGAGATTCCGGTGCGTTGGAATCATCGGGAAGGCAGCAAAGTTCATTTCATTCACGACAGCTTGCGGATGCTGCGCGAGGTGATCGAGCTGCGAATAAAACTGTAGGGCGGCGATCTTCGCCGCCAATTTCTTGGCTTTGGCGGCCAAAATGACCGCCATACAAAGACAAATGGCACGCGTAGGCAAAGCGGCGCGTCCCGCTGTCGCGGGATCGAGCTTGCGCGCCTGCTTGAATTAAACGGTTGCTATTTCTTAACGATTTCGGCGTTCTCGATCATGCTGATACCGTCGCGCTCAGCCAGTTTCCCTTTTAGCGTGACTGTTTTGCCGGCGTACTCGGCGAGCTGATCGTTGATCGGTTTGTGCTCGCCCACGACGAGATACGTTTTGCCTTCACTCGTGATACCGACTGGGCCGCCGCCTTTAATGCACTTGGCCGCGCACGAAGCGTGTTTGTCGCCCATCGCGTTGTGATCGACATAGCACATCATATCGACTACTTCGCCCGTCACAGTTTTCGTCGCAGCCGTGTCCAGCTTTTCCTTGCCGTGTTCGTGCTCTTCCGCCAGAGCAAGGGGCGAAAAAGCCAACGCAACAGTGAATGCGAAAGCCACCGCGACTTTCAAAACCGTGGGTTTGTTTGGTGTTGAGTTAAACATGAATCGAATCTCTGCCGATTTCTTGCCCGGTCAATTCGTTGCGCGGGTTGTAGCTGGCGCCGTCTCTGGCAGCAGATTGCGGCGTCTTTTTTTTGGTCTTTTCTGCGCTGAGGACCGCGGCAGCTACAACGCCGATTATTTTTTCTTCTCCTCAATGAGATCGGCGAACTGGGAGAAAAAATACGAGGCATCGTGTGGCCCAGGCGCGGCTTCAGGGTGATATTGCACACTGAAAATAGGCAATTCTTTGTGCCGCATTCCTTCCACCGTCCCGTCATTCAAGTTGATGTGAGTGACTTCGACATTCGAGGGCAACGATTCCGGATCGACCGCGAAACCGTGGTTTTGCGCGGTGATCGCGACCTTCCCGCTCTTTAGATCTTTTACCGGCTGATTCGCGCCGCGATGGCCGAATTTTAATTTGAAGGTCGATCCGCCAAAAGCGAAGCCCAGAATTTGATGTCCGAGGCAAATGCCGAAGATCGGTGTTTTGCCCATCAAATCGTGTACTGCCTTGTGCGCATAGGGGAGAGCGGCCGGATCGCCGGGGCCATTGGAAAGAAAGACTCCGTCGGGATTGAGCGCGAGCACTTCCTCAGCGGTTGTCGATGCAGGAACAACGATAACGCCAAATCCTTTCTGGCGGAGCAACCGCAAAATGTTTTGTTTGATCCCGTAATCATAAGCCGCGATGCGAAATCGGATCGGTGGGAGCGATGGCGGATCCATCTGGTTTCCATTCGCGATCGTCCAGGGTTTGCTCAGTTCATCGTTAGGATCCCACTGATAGACTTCGGGCGTGGAAACTTCGCGCACATAATCCATGCCGATCACCCCTTCGCCTTGGATCGCTCGCTGCGTTGCTTCCTCTGGCGAGATTTCCTCCGTCGTCAGACATGCCTTCATTGCGCCGCGCGTGCGAAGATGTCGAGTCAGAGCGCGCGTATCGATTCTTTGCACACCGGGGATGTCCCATTTGCGCAAATACTCATCGAGCGACATTTCCGAGCGCCAGTTGCTCGGCGTTTTACTCAACTCTTCGATGACGAAACCGCGCACGTGCGGCGAGCGGCTTTCCTGATCGAGGGAGTTAGTTCCGTAATTGCCAATTAATGGATAAGTCATGGCCACGATCTGGCCACGGTACGAGGGATCGGTCAGCACTTCCTGATAACCGGTCATCGCGGTGTTGAAACAAATTTCGCCTACACGAGCGCCGGTTGCGCCAAATGATTCGCCCTCAAAGAATCTTCCGTCTTCAAGGGCGAGGATTGCTTTCATCAGCTTAAAAACGTCCAACGTTCAACGCACAACGTTCAAGGCTCAACTGGAAATCGATTCCGCATTGAGAAATTGAGCGTTGCATGTTGAATGTTTGCTTCTGAAAAGGAAAAGGCTTGGATCGACATCAAACCCAAGCCTTTCACAAAATATTACCCCGCTGGTGCCGTTTAGGTGGATCTCCCGTTCCCTTTCGGTAAACGGCGGATGACCGTTGCTGTGGCTCCTGACTTCCAACTAAGGCCTGTCATTCCTCGCGCAACCAAGCCTCCTTATTTCGTCAACTATCGGTTCGGGGATGTCACCTTTAATCTCGAACATCGCAGGGTAAATTTTCGAGAGCCGTCAGTTGAGAGTTGAGAGAAAAGCACTGGTTTCCTGCCCAACCCTCAACGAACGACTCTCACTCTCAAAGAACTACTCGCGCAATTCTGCGCCGAGTTCGCGCTGCAAACGTTCGCGAATTTTCGCATGCGCCGCAGTCACTTCCTCATTTGTCAGTGTGCGACTCCGGTCGCGATATGTCAATCTGTATGCGAGCGACTTTCTTTCTTCGCCGCCTTTGGTACCAGGGTAACAATCGAATACTTCAACGCTATCCAACAAAGGCTCGATCGCATTCTTGATCGTTTTTACAATGTCCTCGTGTGAAATTTTTTCAGGGACAAACATCGCAATATCACGAGTGATTGCTGGGAATCTTTCGATCTCCCGGAATTTCTTTGTTTGTTGCTCTTTCGCCAGAAGCACATCGAGGTTCAATTCAGCGATAAATACTCCGGGTGCAATCTTTGCGGATGGTCGTTGACCTAAAAACCCAATCATCACGGCGTCAGAGAAAACTCCTACGGCAAGCGGAAGTTTATCGTGTTCGATTCGTCGGAATGAGAGCTCGGGGATCCCAAGTGATTCGATTATGCCTTTGGCGTCGAAAAATCCGAGCCAGGAATCTCCAACTTTGCGGTCAGACCTCCAAATCGGCGCCGTTGCAAGACTGCCGGACAGCAGAATCCCAAGGCGGCGCTCTTCTTTTCCAGCCGGCGGAACGAAAACGCGGCCGAGCTCGAAAATCGCGACGCGCTCTGCGCCCGCGCGAATGTTTCGCTCAAGCACCGCAAGCAAGCCTGAAATCAAACTCGGCCGCAGTGCGACATGATCTTCGCTCAACGGATTACGCAGTTGGACCGCGCTCCCGGCAAAAGCGATTGCCGTGCGCGGAATCAGTTTCGATGTTCTCGCTTCGGAAAGTCCGTAGGCAGCGAGCCGGTCGCGCAATGAAGATTCGAGATCGTGAGAACGATCGGCCGGGCTCGAAGGAGTGAACCGGCTTCGATCCGTGCCAGCAATTTTGTCGACGCCATAGGCGCGCACCACTTCCTCGATAAGATCGACCTCTCGCTGCAAGTCGCGCCGATAACTCGGGATTTTCCATGTCGCACCGTCGCCCAGGCGGCTTTGGCGCGCAGGCGATTTACTCTTGCTCGCTTTGCTCAGACCGAATCGCTCAAGAATTTCATCGATTGTTTTCGATTTGATCGCCAGTCCGACAACTTGATCGCATTTCTGGTAGCTCAAGGAGATATCCGGAGGATTCGCCGGAATTTTTCCGGCGGCTGCGATTTCCTTCGCCGGTTGTCCATTCGCGATCTCGCGAATCAATTCCGTTGCGCGATGCGATGCGCGCAAAACCATTCCGGGATCGACGCCTCGTTCAAAGCGATAACTGGCATCGCTCGGCAGATTTAGGTTCCTGGCAGTGCGGCGAATGCTCGCCGGCAAAAAATAAGCGGCTTCGAGTAGAACATTCCTCGTCGATTCGGTGACACCGGTTTCTTCGCCACCCATCACACCGCCAATTCCGATCGCGCGCTCATCATCGGCGATCACAAGGTTCTCCGGCGTGAGCGAATAAGCTTTGCCGTCGAGCGCGAGAAACTTTTCGCCATCGCGGGCCAGGCGCACATTGATTCCGCCTCTGAGTTTATCGGCATCGAACGCGTGTGTGGGCTGACCCAGCTCCAGCATCACAAAGTTGGAAATGTCGACGATGTTGTTGATCGAGCGAATCCCGACGCTCTCAATTTTTGCGCGCAACCAAGCTGGACTTGGCCCGACTTTTACGTTGTCGATTTTGCGCGCGGAGAAAAACGGGCACTCGGCCGACGCGGTGATCTTTACGCCGGATTTTCTGATATCGATTTTTGCCAGAGCGGCCGGCACCTTAATTTTCTTTTCCGTTAACGCCGCAATTTCGCGCGCGAGACCGAAATGGCTCAGCAAATCGCCGCGGTTCGGCGTGATTTCGACATCGAGGATGGTGTCGCTTGGAAAGAGATTGGCAATGGGCGCGCCGACTTTTGCCTCCGGGGACAAGATCAACAATCCGGACGCATCTTCGCCCAGGCCCAGCTCAATCGGGCTGCAAAGCATCCCTTCACTTTCAACGCCGCGCAGTTTGCTTTTCTTGATTTCCAATCCGTTCGGCAGCTTCGCGCCGGGCAATGCGAGCGGAACTTTGTCGCCGACTTTATAATTGGTCGCGCCGCAAACAATCTGGC
>WNFR01012965.1_pt1 | contig 10577 bp, 7 predicted proteins | sample 5400221 | NCBI WGS metagenome assembly WNFR01 (sample SAMN13153357, study PRJNA577476) | soil metagenome | isolation source: 40 cm soil under Madrone tree | place: USA:California | collected 2016-06-14 | reverse complement strand
AAACAGGTATCAATGCTTCAATGTTCTCCTCTGCCAACAGGGGCGTTCCACAAGCAACTTTCCCTACAAGCGGAACAAGGATGGTTCGAGCATGCGTGTCACTTTCGAGAAGATCCTGGACTAGGCGTAACCGACCGTCGCTCTTCCTCTCGATCCGGTGCACCTGTATTAGCTTTTCGACGATAACTGCTGCTGACCGAGGGGAGCGGTACCCTAACTCTCTTTGGATGTCTCTTACGGATGGGGACTTCAGATGTATTATGGAATTTCTGATAAAGCGAAGAGCTTTAGACTCATTGGCAGAGAGCTTTTCGTTCCGCATACATACAAGTGTATGCCCCTGTATGCCAGCGGTCAAGCCGATGACTGTTTTACTTTTCGATCGAACGAATCGTTGCTGATCTATCAGGCCTGATAAGTGCCCCTAAAACTCAATCGCCCGTTGAAGGAGAAATTTATGCTGCCGGAAACAACAATAGAGCGATCATTTCCGGGTTACGCAGCTTATAACGGTCGTGGTCGGGCAGAGTTTTATCAGCCAGCAGGCGCGGTTGAGGGACCGGTCTCAGCAAGGTTTGATGAGGACGGCAATTCGACCATCACCATGACGGTTGAAACCGTTGAGCCGCCGCAATTCGATTTGATGGAAGTCCTTACCCGCCCACGCAACGGATGTACGAGCCTGACAGTAGCATCACCTGAGGGGGTCTTCACAGCAAAAGAAGGCATCCATTACGGATTCAGCCTTGGAGCGGGCCCAACCACTGTAACGTTTCATCCCCTACGCTCGCGATTCGATTCGGCAACGACCGACGCCCGATACTGGTTGTTGCCGCTCTCAAATTTCGTTTCTCGGTTTCCAGCTTATGACATCGACCTTCAAGCCCACCCATTACGCTTACACCTTCCGGAAACGCAAATCGATTCAGGAGCGTACTACTCAGATCGCGTCATTATTTTCGATTCCGGCGGGCAGCTTGGCTATATTCAACCACTGCTTAACTACGAAAGCAGAGTCGATGATCTTCAAGAAGGCCGCGAGCGTCACCGTGTTACGGCGCTTATGATCGAAAATGTTGGATCGAACCCCGTTGGCGAGACCGAGTGGGAAAGCTGGTTTCCCTTTGATTTCTTTCGGTTGATGAGTCTTGCGACTGGCGTCTCTGTCGGGGCACCATGGATTGAATTTCGCGACGCCTCCGGTCACCTAGTGGACTGTAACAAAGAGATTGCTAGTGGTTCGTCGATCTAGCTGTTCGAAGAGGTGATCGAAATGGGCTTTTGGAGCTACTAGCAATTCAACTGTTACAGTCCACTAGTTAGCCGTGTTCATCGTAACTTTGAACTCGCCTCTTTCAATCAGGGGCATCGCGCCATAGAAGAAGGCATTAATTCCGGATTGGGATACCTCCTGACACGTTACCAGGCTAGTCCTAATCGTGGCGAACCTTTTCTAAATGTCGCGCTCAAACACGTCATTGGGGCAGCGAGCCATGACGGCAGCGTCGAAGATACCACTGTATATCTCTGCCGCGGACTTGAGGGTCTCTGCGATCGCTACGGGTTCAAAACACAGTACCTTCTGGAACAACTAGATGAGCCGCGGCGACGCGAAGTGATTGCCGCCCTGGAAGCAGCGATGCACAAAATTCGTGCGGCTGCTCGTTCGGCTAGTCGAGCAGGCTTTCAAGATCAGGCTCGTCTAATGGAAAGGATCGCCGACAGAGCGCGTTCGAACGCCGCTAACAAAGATGTGGATTTTGGACTCGCAGTTACTCAACTACTAAAGCGCTTTGGATTCCCAGATGCTGATATTATCGATGCTTATTATCAACGTACACCGCGTACTGACGGTATTCCGACATGGTCCTCAGTGCTTTCTCACTATCGCGGCACCATCATGCACCGCGGCCACTACAAGTTTTCAAACGGCACCCATGATATAGAAGATGTCATCAGAATCAACTACCATCTGCTCGATATTCTGATTAGAATCGTACTCAAGATTGTTGGTTTTGATGGCACCTATCAGTCGCCAGTCATTAGAGCAACTAATGCAGTACCTGTCGACTGGGTTACAAGCGATCTCCCGGCCGATCGCCTGGGATACAATACCGTGTGAAAAACACGGAGGGCCGCGTATTCGCTGGGTACTCATTAACCGACGAGTACAGAATTTCAGTCACACTTCTTCTTAAATGAAGGCTTTCCGCACAAATCCAAGACGTGACGCCTCACCTACCATTCGAGGCTTCGTCTATCAAGTGGACCTTACCATTCAGCGCTGGCTTGATCTAACGTCAGATAGCATTCTTGAGTTGGAACGAGGCGAAGATGTTGACACGATTCAAAACGCAATGCTTAGCCGCGGAACGAAACAGCATCGCCTGCTCGAGCAGATCAAAGCGCGGGAGCGAAGCGTAACCCTCCGCTCTCCATCTGCCTTGGAGGCACTGGCGTCTTTTTGCGAACACGAAGCCGATAATCCGCACCTTAACCTTCGCTATGCGTACATTACCAATGCCAAGATCGGTTCCGAAAGACGCTTGGCTATTCAAGATAAAATCCCACTCGTCGATCTGTGGAACCGGTTGAGTCGCGAGTCGGTCACAAAGACAGAGCATAAGAGACAACTGAAAATACTAAGGGACTTTCTTCTCGACGCGACGAAACCGCGAGATCTTAATTTGCGCACATGGACGGCTTTTCGTCGCCTTCTCAATCGTAGGAGTCTCGCTGAGTTTCATTCTTTCGTACGAAGAGTCGAATGGCTTACCAACCAGACTCCAACGGATGTCGTCGCAAGTCAGATCCAAAGTACATTAATCACAAAATACTCGATTGCTTCGGAGCAAACGCAAACCTTATATTCCGTTCTTTTTCTCCACGTCTTCAAAGTGCTTAGTCAGAAAGGCATTAAACAGTTAACCGTTCCGCAGCGGGATTCGCTTCTTGCCACACCCAGTCTCAGCGCTGCCGATCGGATACAGTTATCGCAGATCTCAAAGTACCTCACCGATTTGACCGCACGCGTAAACATTCTTGAGCAGGACGTATCTCTCTTGAAATCGCGCCCATTACCGACTCGCGCGGAACTCCGTGAAGCGTGTCATTCGGCGACACAGCGCATAGCCAACGGCATTGTTGAAGATCGTTCTCTTATTTCACGTCGAGATTTGACGGAAAAGCTGAATGCCTTTCTTTCATCGCGCGCGCGGTACTTTTTCGTTCTCGGCCGTTCCGGTGTCGGGAAATCGATATCGTTCGCGACCGAGGCTCTGGAACTGTCCAAAAAGGAAACCATAGTCTATTTGTCCACTGGCAAATCTTTCTCATTAGTTGATGCTGCAAAGACGATCGCCGACGAACTCGCACGGCCTTATCCGAATCTTTCCTGGCAAAACGTACTCACCGCGCTGACTGCTAATTCGGTGTTAGATCATTCCCCTTTCATCATCTTTATCGACGCTATCGATGAAGCGGATGACGTCGATCAAATTGCTAAGGAGCTTACCAAACTGCATCAATCGATTGCTGCGACCCCTGTGGAACAAGTCAAGGTGATTATTTCTTGTCGCGACCTTGCGTGGAATAGATTTCGTCAGCAGCGCTTAACTCCCCTTTATGAAACTCGCCATGTCGCGGGAAGCGGCCGAGCGGCAGTTGAAGTCGAACTTGATGACTTTACAACTCGCGAGCTCGACGATGCTCTAAGAGCAATAGGCGCGACTGAACTACTCAATGTCGGGCGATTCGGAGATTCCCCATCCCCACACGTTTCCGCCGTTCGCGAGATCCTTCGCCATCCTGCGACGTTCGAACATTACGCGGTGCTGAAGCAAAGTGACGCAACGCTCCCGATGCAAGAGATCACGTGGAGCTATTTGATTGAAAAGAGATTGAAGGCGGGCTTGGAGAGATGCGCCCGACAGTCTGGCGTTAGTGCCAGTGTGTGGGAATCATCGCTTGTCACTCTCGCCAAACTTGCATGGAAAGCAAAGAGCTTTGACTTTGGCTCAGATGTTATCGACGAAGCAATACTGCCGCTTAACGAGTCGACAACCAACGACCGTCTCTCGCCGCTCGAATCGCTTGTGGAAAACCGAATCCTTGATGAATCGGTAACCGCCAACGAACGGAAGTTTTCTTTTCCAATAAGCGACATAGGCGCGTACCTTCTCTCAAAGGAACTCGAACGGCAGGTTAGTGTTTCACATCCGACCAAACTACGTTCGCAGTTTGAAGAATGGTTGAAGGAAACTTGGAATTTCCATCCATTGCTAGATGCGATCCTGGCTCTCGCCGATCGTTTTTTCGAGGAACCTTATGGATCGCGTTCCACTGCTATGGTTGAGGCCATTGTTGAATCTCATCGATTTCACGATGGTTCGATCTTTGAATTGATGCGACCCCATGTTCTCAAGACAATCTTCGAAATAGTTGCGCACCGGGACGACATTCACTTCTACGACTACAGAGAAGCGGCATTAAAAGTACGATTATTTGAAGGGACGTTGGAAGAAATCCGGTCGCACTTGGAAGACGATAACCCGTTTACGAGAAGACTAGCCGCTGAACTCGCTGGCGCCCATCAAGACAAGGAGTCGATAACCAGACTTATCCAGTTCCTCCGAGACAAAGATCATGGTGTACGCGAAAGAGCGTACAAAGCAATCGGTCTTATAGGTACACCTGCGATCTCGCCCTTGCTAAAGACCATTCTGGGGACCAGTGTTTCAGTGAACTTAAAAAACAGTTGCCTGCACGCCTTAAGGAATATCGGCCAACGCAATTATGAGATCTCTGAGGTTCTTGCCACTACTCTTACAGCAGCCAAACATAATGAGCCCCTCCTGAGAAGTGCTTTTTTGACGGCCGCGTTCGTTAGAGATCGCGGTCATGCCAAAATCGCCGGTGCTTCTCTTAACCATGATTGGAAGATAGCTCAAGCGGCAGCGAAATACCTTGCAGAGGTACCGGACGCATCGGTATACCCTTCCCTGAAGAAAGCTTTATGTCCATCCAATGGCAACGAGGACCATAGTAGGAACTTGAGTCAGTTAATAGTAGCCCTCTTAAGAACCGATCGTGTAAAGGCGCGCCAAGATTTGCGCGAACTCTATAAAGAAGCGCTTTCAGATGGTCATGAGCTAACCGTCAATCAGGCAATCCATCTTAGCGAAAAGTTAGATATTCCCGACCTTCAGCCACTTATTCTCTCGCGATTAATTGAACAACTACACCTCGGATCACAAGGTAAGGTCATCTGGGAGAGCGCACGTGTTCTCGGCACAACGTGGCGAACCGATGAACTAGAAGCATTGGTCAGAGCGACTCAAAAGTTTGAGAAACGAGGGGTCGATTTGGCGAAGCTCTTCGTAGAAGCAATTATCCCAGGCATTGGCGAATCCGAAGAATTTCGTCTAGGCGACCGCTTGAATAGAACATCGGATCTGATCCCGGTGGTGAAGTGCCAATCAGAGCATTTCGTCCTGGAAGCTGCTCGCCTACTTCGTCATTCTGGGTTTTTGAGCTGTATGGACCTGTGTCGATGGCTCTGGATTGTCGGTGACAACAAAGTAGAAGCCGCATTGATCAGACGGTTTGAGAACCCTAGCGAGAAGAGAGAAGCCATCCACGAAAGATCCTATGCAGTACGAGCTTTGGGTACGTGCGGCGAAGATAAAACGGAAAAGTTGGTGTTGGACTATTTAAGAACCAAAGGCGAAGAAGTCGATTTGCGATTCCCTCAAGAAACGCTGTATCCGCTCTTGATCCGCAAAGTCATATATCCAAAAGATCTAATTGCAATCGCGAAGAATCCTAAATTGAATTGGTGGAGTCGATCGGCGTGTTTGATTGCTCTCAGTCTTGTCGACAAAAGCGGTTGGACGGACCTCTATGCAGCCGAAGCTTCGTCTAGCAGTAACGCTCCACGTCTTCAAGCTCAAGCCGCACGATCGTTGATGATAACGAGCAAACTGTCGATCATCCCGAAACTGCGTAACCTTTTGCGCAACTCGGAGAATTCAGCGGTTAAGGAAGAGGCAGCTGAAGGTCTGGCTCAACTCAACGATATCTCTTCTATTCACGAGATCGAGCGCGCCCTCGAACGTCTCGATCGTCCCGGCTTAGCGTCGGCTCTCTCTCTGTTTCGTGCGGAATCCTCGTTACCCATATTACTGAGGCGTTTGGCTTCCGCGAATTATGAGACTCGCTCGGGATACTTAAGGGCATTGAGTGCATTCTGGAATTATCCTGACGGTAGAGCTGCTATTCTTGATCAATTCGACAAATGGTCAAGCTATGAGGAACGCTACTTCAACAACCAAAGCGCGCTAATCGCCGGACTATGTCTTTACGAGCCGAACGTCATATTGGACCAGTTTAATAAGTCATTTGATGATGGGCACATCACACCCAATGCGAGAGAAGAGATGGCTTTATGGCTGGGGCGACTCTTTAATCGCAAAACCGCTGACAACAAGATCCTGCTCGAAACTGCGAAACGGTTAGTCTGTGATAAGCATGTCCCGGCACGAGACAAGGCCGTTCATACACTTAGGTACGCGGATAAATCCTTTTCTAAGGAACTCTTTCAGCAACTCTACAGCTCATCGAGTAGTAGTGATTGGGAGAGAGCTGCCGCGGCATACAGCTTAGCTTTTTGGGATTGCCCTCCTCGCCTCATTAGAACCGCGCGATTCGACAATTCATGGCTCGTACGCCGGGCCGGTGACGCCGCTTTCTCAAATCGCGAAAAACGAAAACATCTGAACAAACACCTCCTCACGTTCGAATCGGGAACTGGTCAACGACGTCTGTCCGCATACCTCTGCCTAATGGAGCAAGGCGACCAAACTACAATCTGGGAAATGCATGATGATGGTCACATGACAGGCATTGCCCAAACCTTTCGTGATCAATTGACGGGCGCGATTCGCCGTCGACTGACCTCAGAGCACAAGAAAAAGCAAGACGAGGAGAATAAGCTCGATGAATCACGGGGAGAAATTTGGTTTGATTGAACTTACTGCGCCTGTAACGATAAATTAAGTCTACTTTGCGGCTCACACAATCCCCTCTTCTAAAAACATTTTGGTCCTAAAAGAAAGTGAACCCTCAAGGCGATCATGAAACATTGTGCCTTGAGTGCAACGGGCGTATGGACTAGAATTCGTTCCAGGCTTTGATGGGAGCTCTTTGCGGCTATGCAGCACGCTGTAGCACGAGTTGCGACATGTCGATTCGATCGGGACGGATGTGGCTGCAATGACCCGATTGACAAATCCTCAGACTGTTTTTGCTTTTCTCATAAGAACCACTTCGCGAATCTTAGCAACCGCCAACTGTTAGAAAACGCAGCGCACACCCTACGCGCTACTTTCTACATTACCGATGATCGGAAAGTTCAACAGTCTACTGACCCTCGATTAATCGGGCCGGTCGATACGCTGTTTTGCGAATTACAGGCCCGAGGTTATCGACCAGGCGAGATGATAGGCGCCATCATAGAGGTTCAGGATAATTTGGGATTAAACGATGACCTTGACCGCGCTGTGGGTCAAGATCCGAAATGGCGCATCTTCGAACGAGTCATAGCAGGCATCCAAAAATTAACAGACTTTGGCGCTACGGTTATCCATAATGACCGAATCAAGGGGCTAGCTACTCGTAGAATGCGGCAGATCGATGTTAGCGTTCGCTTCAAGCAGGCGCAATCAGAATACCTATTAATTGTCGAATGTAAGCTATCGAAAAGAAAGGTTTCCGTAGATAAGGTTGAGGCTTTTATAACAAAGATGCACGACGTCGGCGCCGATCGCGCTCTAATGGTTACCAATACTGGATACCAGACCGGCGCCGTCGAGGCAGCGCGTGCTCACAACATCGACCTTCGAACTTTGACAGAACACGTTCACGACTGGACGACGGTTATTAAGAAGGATGTTGTTAGATTTCCGTTTTTCGCGGGCGCCGAATTCGATCACGATCCGCTTGATTCTACAATTCAAAAACAATGGCCTTCGATTAGCTATGAGGATATAAAGTTTTTCCGGACCGCTGAGCAGAAACCTCAAGTTACTTTCGCCGACCTAGTCAAAAATATTGCAACGCAGCTTTATAAGAGAGGCGAGCGACTACCCGCTGAAGCTACGGTTCCGTTCCAACTTCTCTGGCAAATGCAAATAGCTTGCTTCGAGCAATTGATCGAAATCCGTTCTGTCAAGCTCATGTTTGAGCCGTATTTAGTGAAAACTGAACGACGGCTGGATGTACCACCACGGAAATCACCGCCAGGATATTCCTGTACGTACTGTCCCGCTCGGAATCGACACGGTTCTTGAGCCTGGCTCCTATTACCAGACTGGACCTGGTAGTTTTTTCAAGTGCTTGGAGATTGCCGGCGAGGATGTTTTGTGGCTCGAAATGATTCCCCGAAAGGATGAGGTTGGCAACTCTTATCATCATGAGTTTGTGCAGAGTGTCAGGTGTGCCTGCTATTACTCACTCGTGACAGATCGTGGCGACCTGATACATCTCGAACATCTGTACAATCGCCTGCTTGAGCATCAAAAGCGACTTGAAACATGAAACTCGATAGTATCTTCGGCAAGCTCATTGCGATTACTCGCGGCATTTATCTCATGGCCCCTGCTTCTTACTCTCGCATTGATGTATTCACGCCTCCACGCTGCCGACAAGTGCAGTGGTGGTTCTCAAACAGCGCAATATCCGAAACAAGACAACTTGCTGAGATGATTTCCGCAATTACATGTCGACTACGCAACTGCGAATGTTCCTGCGATTCACTTGGAGATAGATCGAGTCTTGAAAGAAAACTTTCTTAACCGAGAATTGTTTGACCTTCGGAAGATTAACACTTCCAAGTCTTCGTTGTTTGACGCGGCGGTCGGAAATGCGAAGGACTTCGCAAGCAAATTGTGGGACAAGATTCTTGCGGCGGTAAACCAACTACAACCTACCTGGTTGATTCTTTACCCATTAAGAGGCGTGATCTCGCAGTCTCATAAAGTTGGATTTGACGGCCTCAGCGTGATGGCACCTGAGGACGCCCAAAAGTGGCAAAGCTATGAGGAGCGATACCCAAGAACAATGAGCTTCAATCCCGCAGAAGGATCTCCCGAGCGTTTTTCGGCCCCAAGTGTATGGGGTATCGAGTCGCCCACCGCGCGGCCTGATCGGCCGTTCACGTGGCTCATCTGTGAAGTGAAAGGACCGGAATCCGGCGTAACACGAATTGCGGCGGATCGTATGAGAACATTCCTCGCGTTACTGTTTGCGAGATGGCATCCGAGCTCCGCGGATGTTTTTGTCATTAAGAGTGACTTAGGGGAACACCGGTGCTCGTTACAGTTCGCGCCGCCTGGAAATCGCAACGAAAATGCTATTTCCTGCGGAAGCATCGGGCGATTAATGCCTTCCTTACCGATTGACTTTAGGATAGTAGAACAAAGCATCCTTCACATAAGAGATTGGTATTCTGCGCATTACTCGGCCGATGAAGAAAGGCAACGGCGCTCCATCACGGCTTCTCACTACGTTCACCGCGCGATCATGGCAGATGGTTTCGAGCGATTCATTCATTACTACATTTCGTTGGACGCGCTCTTTGGGGAAAGATACAAAGTTGAGGAGAGCATTAAGAATGCACTGCTGAGAATGTTCCCCAACGATCCGAATTGGACTTACCGCGCCGATCGTCTTTTTGACCTTAGGAACGCGCTGATCCACGGTGGAACTAGTTCGATTGACGGATGGAAGGATTTGAAAGCATACATTCGTCACGTTAAGACGAGCCCTCTGGCGGACGTTGGGTTGGCAGCAATGACAGCCCTTCGAACCTACTTTGACTAAGCCGTATCGAAAGACAGTGAAACTCAATCAGGTACAAGAAAGAATTCAGCAACTGTTTGGGATCTTTGTTGCAGAGATGAAGGCCGCGAAAGCTCTGAATCGCACTGGAACAAACCACGTATGCGAAACAATAGTCATGCCTTTGTTTGCACGCGTTTACGGGTGGGAAAACCTCAAGAACCTCAATTCCGCAGAATACTTCAACTATCCAGGCGTGGACCTCGGTGACTCAACAGCAAGGGTCGCGATTCAAGTAACGTCAACCGCAAGTAGCACGAAAGTTAAGAAGACGCTTACCAAGTTCGTAAAGCACGAACTCTACAGGCATTACGATCGATTGATTATCTATATCCTGGGTGAAAAGCAATCCTCCTACACGGGCAAGTTCGACGAGGTTATTGGCGGAAAATTCCGATTTGATAAGACCCGCGACATTATCGATTTTTCTGACCTGTTAAAAGTCATCAAGGATTTTCAACTCGAACAGGCGGAAACCATTCTTCATATCCTTGAGGCAAATATCACTGGCACGAGTTTACGCCCACCCACCCTTTCTCCACATCCATATCAACATGTTGAAGAGTATCTCGAAAGAAAGGTAGTCGAAACGAAAGAAGCTGGCCCTTACGCTCTATACTTGCTCCACGACGATCAAATGCAAGATCTTACGACCGTAGCCGAGCAGGACAAGAGAGTAA
>WNFR01012190.1_pt1 | contig 10577 bp, 7 predicted proteins | sample 5400221 | NCBI WGS metagenome assembly WNFR01 (sample SAMN13153357, study PRJNA577476) | soil metagenome | isolation source: 40 cm soil under Madrone tree | place: USA:California | collected 2016-06-14 | reverse complement strand
ATGCTGTCTTTTGTCGGATCGGCTTGGGAGCCCATTTTGGAAATGATTGTTCCGTTGACAGACACCCTTCCCTCGAGTATCCATCGCTCAGCCTCCCGGCGTGAAGCCAAGCCGGCCCGGGAGAGAATCTTTTGTAAGCGTTCCATTTTAAGACTGGAGTACCGGAATCACGGAGTAATGGAGTGATGCGTTTAAAACCCAATTCGGTTGCTCCGCTACGCAGCCGCCTCGCTCTCAGTCGTGCTCGTGATACGTGATCGTGCCGCTTTTACGAACACGAGCTACGAAGACGACTGACGAATCCTGCGCGCTCCCCGCAGCCTGCAGTCGTTGCTAGCAATCTTCGGCGCTTTCAAGCGGCAGTTCCTCGCCTGGCATTTCCGGCAAGTTCATCTCTTCCATTTCCTTGAGCGTGGGCAAATGCGTGAGGTCCTTGAGATTGAACAACTGCAAAAACTCGGGGGTTGTTCCGTAGAGAAACGGTCGGCCCGGCACGTCCTTGCGAGCTACGGCGCGAATCAAGCTGCGATCCAAAAGCGTATTGATGACACCGTCTACATCGACACCGCGGATCGCCTCGATCTCCGCTCGTGTGATCGGCTGTCTATAGGCGATGATCGCCAAGGTTTCCAGCGTCGCGCGGCCCATGCGCGCCGGGCGTCCTCCGAGAAGCTTTTTCACCCAATCGGCATTGACCTTCGCGGTCCGCAACTGGTAGCCCCCGGCGACCTCGACAAGCCGAACACCGCGCCGGTTGCTTTCCAGTTCCGCCCGTAATTCCTCCGCAACCGTCCGAATGGCGTCCTTCTCAACATCTTCCAGCACTTCGCCCAACTTTTGGATCGTCAGTGGTCCTTCGGCAACGAACAACAAACTTTCAACAATCGATCTTAGCTCTTCACGTTCCATGCTGGTCTTCCTCGGTATCCTGCATCCCAACAACCGGCACCTCTTCGATACCCGCTGCCGCTTCTAGCTGAATCGGCCCGGTTGACTCTTCTTGAAAGATCCTGATGGCTCGCACTTTGACAAGCTCCAACATCGCGAGGAAGGTAACGACTACTTCCATCCCGTTCTTCACATCGCTGAACAGCGACTCGAATAGGAGTTTCCCCTGGCTGCGCAACATATCGAGCAGCAAGGTCATCTTCTCGCGCACGGTTATCTTGTCCAGCATCACCTCGTGGACGACGTCCTTGGGCAAGCGATCGAGCACGCGCTTCAGTGCCGTTAAAAGTTCAAATACCGGAACCTCACGAAATCCCGGCGCGGGGATGTCTTTCATTCGAACTGGGGAACGGACGAACACGTCCCGCGTCAGTAGTTCCCTTTGCTCCAACTGATCCGCAGCATCCTTGAAGCGCTGGTATTCGAGCAGCCGCCGGACCAACTCCGCACGGGGGTCCGCTCCTTCCTCTTCGTCTTCTTCCTCGTCCGTTGGGGGCAGCAGCATGCGCGACTTGATGTGAACGAGGGTAGCCGCCATGACCAAAAATTCTCCCGCAACATCAAGATTCAAAGTCTGCATCACTTCCAAAGTCGCGAGGTACTGTTCGGTGATGGTCGCAATGGGAATGTCGGTGATGCTGACCTCATTCTTCTTAATAAGATGAAGCAGCAGGTCCAACGGACCTTCGAAGATTTCGAGTTGTACTTGCGTGGTCACAGTCCTACGGCTTCCCGTACCTCAGCCATGGTTGCGGCAGCTTTTTCGCGAGCGATTTCGTTGCCGGTTTCCAGCACAGCTTCAACCTGGCCGGGGTTCTTTTCATAGGACGCCCGTCGCTCGCGGAAGGGCGCCAGATCGGCGATCACATGTTTGATCATGATTTTCTTACAGTCGAGGCAGCCGATGCCGGCGGTGCGACAGCCCTGCGAAACGTAGTCGATTTCTTCCGGAGTACAATAGATCTTGTGCAACTGGAACGCCGGGCATATTTCCGGCTCACCGGGATCGGTACGTCTCACGTCTGCGGCTTGCAAAACCGGATAACCGAGAAACCCGTAGGTCGACAAATCCTTATCCGTCAACTCCTTGAGCTGGTCTTTGTACGTGGGGTTGCGCTCCAGCCATGGAACCGGCGTAATCATGGAAAAAAGCAAGTGCAGCTCCGCATGCTCTTTCACCCGAGATTGCCGAAAAATAGTCGAGTGATTTGGATCGAGCCCGACACTTAACCAGTCCGTCACCATCTCGATCGTGCTCTGCTTGATGCCCTGAGGCGATGCGTAGTCGGTGGTGAGCGCGTGCCAATCGGCGACAAAAAAGTAGCAACGATAATTCTCCTGAAGTCTTAACCAGTTCTCGAGTGCGCCATGAAGATGACCCAAATGAAGGCGCCCGGTAGGTCTCATACCGCTGACAATGGTATCCATAATTGCCGATTCTAGAGCAGCTTGAAGTAAAAGTTAACCAAAAATTCAGTCGGCGGTCCAATAATTTTGTCTAACGTGTGGGTCATCAGCAGTACAATGAGAATCAGAAAACCGTAGGGTTCAACCCGCGCCAACAGTGATGACTGGGGCTCCGGCAGCAACCCAACCGCCACTCTACCCCCGTCCAATGGAGGGAGCGGCAATGCGTTGAATACAGCCAGGACGATGTTGATTAACACACCGTTTTTTGCCATGAGCGCCACGGGCGCAAGAAAGTTTATCACGGCAGAGGAGGAAGCTTGGACAGGCTCCGCCGCGATCAGCGGCAGCCCGATCTTCAGTACCAGAATGCACCCCGCCGCTAATAGAAGATTCGTGACCGGCCCGGCCAATGCGACCCAGACCATGTCCCGCTTCGGATTGTAGAGATTCTGAAAATTGACCGGTACAGGTTTCGCATAACCAAACAAGAACGGAGCGTTGGAAATAATCAACAGCGCCGGCAACAGGACGGTTCCAATCGGGTCGATGTGGGCAAGCGGATTGAGCGTCAACCGGCCCATTCTGGCGGCGGTAGAATCCCCGAGTTGATAAGCGACCCATCCATGAGCTACTTCGTGAAAAATGATCGCAATCAGGACAGGAAGGGCCCAAAGAGCAATTTGTTGGATGGCGTCAACCAAAATCGTCTCGTTTACTTGCTATCTCGACATGCATACGGCAAGGCTGGTGAAAACACAAGCTAGCCATCGAAAACTGGAATACCCACCACTCCACCATTCCATTACTCCAGGTTTTTTTTCCGGTCGCCTTTCTCTCTTGGATGATATCGCTGGTGTACCTGCTTGAGTCTTGCACCGTTGACATGGGTGTAAATTTGCGTCGTAGAAATATCCGCATGGCCCAACATCGATTGCACGGAGCGAAGGTCGGCGCCGCCTTCGAGCAGATGGGTGGCAAACGAATGACGCAGGGTGTGCGGCGTGACGCGTTTTTCGACACCGGCTGCCAACGCATAACCTCGGATCAGTTTCCAGAATCCCTGCCGCGTCAGAGGGCGTCCCGAGCGATTGATAAATACGAAAGCGTTGGATTTGCCTTTGAACAGTCGCGGCCTTGTGTTCTTGATATAGGTGAGCAACTTTTGCTGAGCCCATTTCCCGAAGGGAACGGCCCTCATCTTCGAGCCTTTGCCCTGCACCGTTAAAAAATTCCCTTCAAAATCGATCTGCTGCATCTGCAAAGTGATCAGTTCGGAGACCCGCAGGCCAGTGGCATAAAGCAGCTCGAGCATCGCCTGATCGCGGACTCCGAGCGGTTCCTCCGAGTTCGGCTGAGCCAGCAGCTTTCGAACGTCGTCCCCAGAGAGCGTGTGCGGCAACTTTCTCGCGCTGGCCGTTACATGGAACGACGGTACAGGATTCTCAGTGATGATCTCTTCGGTTTCTAAAAAACGATAGAATCGCCGCAGCGTAACCACGTGTCTGGCTATGGAGCGCGCGCTCAGCCCTTTGGCTCGCATGAACGAAAAATAGGAACGGAAATTAGCGCTTGCGGTGTCTTTCCAGGATGTGATGCCCTGGGCGACAAGAAAATCCGATAATTGCATTAGGTCGCGGCTATAGGCCTCGACCGTATTTTTAGCCAGACCTTTCTCCACCGCGATCATGGTGAGAAAGGAATCAATGTGAGGACTGAGCGACTCTTTCATTCTGCGGGGCTAGGTTTGCGTGAAGGGAAAGACGAATCTCTTCGAGCCAAGCCGTGTCTTCGATCTTTTTTCCCGTCTCGTCGGTGACGTAGAAAATATCCGCCACCTGATCAACGTTGGTCGATATCTTTGCCACGTGGATAGACAGACCGAGTTGATGCAGCGCGTAGGCGATCGTAAACAGCACGCCGATCCGATCTTCCGTGAAAACTTCCAGAATGGTGAAGTTGTCCGATGCCTCGTTATCCACCTGTATAACCGTCGCCACCTTCGGTACATGGCGCTGCAGGAATGAGGAACGCTGGGAATTTTGCACTAGCCGGTCGACATCCAATCGACCTTCCAAGACCTGGTCTAGGGTCGAGCGGAATTTGGCCCACTTTTGCTCCGCCATGACAAGCTCGGAACGCCCTCGATGAGAAACGCGGAAAACGTCAAGAATGCGGCCGTCGCTGGAAGTGAAGATTCTGGCGTTCAGAATATCCAAATTCAAGGCCGTCAAAGTCCCGGTTATCGACAAGAAGAGCCCAGGGCGGTCCCGAGTGCAGATCACAATGGCACTGCAATCCCTTTCGGGGAAGTGTTCGACGGCGGTGACCGCGCCCTTCCCTGTAAATTTCTCCATCAATTCGAAGTGAGCCGGAACGTCATTTTCTGGCGTGGAAAGAAAATATCGTTCCGGCATCGCCTCCATAAAGTGATCCACGCTTTCCTCGGGATGATCTTTGGCCAGCTCCCGCCGGACCCGCCCCTGGATTCTTCTCAGTACCGCCCGGACATCTTCGCGTTGGAATTCCCCCTTCTCCACCTCTTCGAGGAGATTCAGCGTCTTTACATAAAGCTCGCCGAGCAGCGATCCCTTCCACGGATTCCAGACATCCGGTCCCACCGCCCTTACGTCGGCAAACGTCAAGAGATAAAGCATCTTTAGGTTGTTGACGTTTCCCATGGTTTTGGCGAAATCGAAAATCGTCTTTTCGTCCTCCAAATCCCGACGAAATGCGGTGTGCGTCATCAACAGGTGATGGCGCACCAAGAATTCTACCAGGGCGCCGTCGTCGGCATTGAGACGCATGCGCCCCGCGACGGGTCGCACCAAACCGGCGCCGATCTCCGAATGGCCGCCGCCGAACCCTTTCCCGATGTCGTGAAACATCAGGCTGAGATAGAGCAACTCGATTTTATCGGCGTCGCGGGCCAGTTGGGTAAGAAGAGGTAACCCGTCTTTGTATTCCCCGGCCTTAAGCTTCTCGATCTCTTGGATCAATTTGAGGGAATGCTGATCCACCGTGTAAATGTGGTAGGCGTCGTGCAGAACCATACAGAGCAGCCTGCCAAACTCAGGGATGAACGCCCCGAGAATCCCGCAGCGGTGCATTTCCAACAGGGTCTCGTAAACCCGGTCCTTCCACTTGAGGATCTTAAAAAACGGGATGTTCGCGGCAGCCGAACGACGAAACCGATCATCGATTAATCCGGTATGTTCGCGCAAAAGCTCCCGCGTTTCCTGACTCAGCTCGCAGCGGTGCTGCTGCATATCCGCGAACACTTCAATGAGATTGCTCGGCTCTAACTTCAGGATACTCGGCTTGGTGATAGAGAGCTGTCCTTGCGAAATGCGAATGCCATCGCGCACGGTTTTGGCGAAGCTATAAGACCTGCGAAAAATTGGCCGCGATCCTTCCCTGATGCGGTGAATGATCAATGACGTAAGGCGGCTTATCTGTGAGGCATGGAGATAATAATTGCGCATGAAGACTTCAACCGCCTTCAACGTCCCCTCGCCTTCGAACCCGAGCGCGCGGCTTACCTTTTCTTGTTCTTCGAACGTCAGCTGGTCCTGGTGTCTGCCTGTCGAAAAATGCAACTCGTTGCGCACCCGCAACAAAAAGTCTTGGGAGCCTTTCAGTTTGGCGACATCGCCGGCACTGACGATCGCCTTTAGGGCCAGCGCATCCAGGTCCTTGGCCCCCGTTTTGACGCGGCCGACCCACCGGGCCGTATGAATATCGCGCAGGCCTCCCTCGCCGTCCTTCACGTCCGGCTCTAAAAGATAGACTGATCCGCCATAGCTCTCATGACGCAGGCGATTTTCCGTGAGTTTTTCCTGGACGAATCGATTCACTCGCTTTTTGATCAAGCGGCCATCCACTGCCTTTTCAAACTCCTGATATAAATCGTAATTACCGCCGAGATAGCGCGCGTCCAGGAGGGCTGTTTTCACTTTCATGTCGGAGGCCGACAAGGCGATTGATTCTTTTACGGTGCGAGTCGCGTGCCCCACCTGCAGCCCGGCGTCCCATAGCGTGTAGAGAAGCCTTTCCGTTACGGCTTCCACGTAGGGTGACACTTTCCAAGAATACAGAAATAACAGATCGATATCGGAATAAGGATTGAGTTCCCCCCTGCCATATCCGCCCTGAGCAACGACGGTGCAACGTTGATTCTCGCTGGGATACCGTCGAATGAAGTCGTCGCTGACTTGACCAAAAAGGTGCCGGATCAAATGATCCATCATCGTCGAGTATGCGGATACGACTTCCAGGCCACCGGCGCCGGCTCGATGTCTTTCCAACAGCAACTCCCGTCCTCTTTTTACATAAGTCCGCGCAAAGCGTCGGAGATCGGAGTCCCCGCTGGTTTCGTCCAGGAGGGAAAGAGAAAGTGCGACTGCGTCCAAGCCGATATTTCCTACAGCGTCTTGGTTGCCAAGACGCTTTCTTTGTACTTCGCGATTCCCTCGTACAACGCATCGACCACCGCGTTCTGATAGCTTTCTTGGCTCATCGCGCGCCCTTCCGTTTTGTTCGTAATAAAAAGCATTTCCACTAAAACACTGGGCATGCGCGCCCCGACCAAGACATAGAAAAGCGCTTTCTTAACCCCGAGGTCCTTCACGTCGGTCAGTCTTTTCGACATGCTGTCTACTAACGATTGATGTAAGCGATGGGCGAGAGTAATGGAATCCTCCAGCTTCATGTTCTGTGTCATGTCGCTCAAGATAAACTGCAAGTCGGAAACGTTCTTGCGCAAGGTGCCGTTTTCCCGCGCCGCCAGTCTGAGCGAGGCCTCATCCGTGGTGTTATCCAGATAATAAGTTTCCAGCCCCTTCGCCTCGCCATTGGGACTTGCGTTCATGTGCAAAGAGACAAAAAGGTCAGCCTCTTCGGCATTGGCAATGGCGGTCCTCTCTTCTAAGGGAATGAACCGGTCATCCGTTCGGGTCAGGACAACTTGCACGCCCATTTCTTCTTTCAGTTTCTTGGCCAACTTCTTCGCCACGGCCAGAACAATGTCCTTTTCTGCGATTCCCCCGACGCCGACGGCTCCGGGATCTTTACCGCCGTGGCCCGGATCCAGAACGATCTTGCGGACTCCCAAGTTAGGAGGTGGATTGCTCTTTCCCCCCACCATCACTGTCCTCTTCTTAGTCTTGTCGTCAGCGGCGACTATCTCGCCGTTTTTCTGCCCTGGAACATCGATCACAAGTCGGTAGGGATCCGGCAGCAGGAACGTGTTGTGCTCTCTCAGAGTCGTCATATCAATGACCACGCGTACGACATCTGGAGTGAATTGGCCTACGCGCACTTGACGCAGCAGACCGTCCTCGACCGTAATGGGCTCCTTGGAATCTATGGCCAATTTGGCGTTAAATAGATCGATATAAATCCGCGGAGGCAGACCCTTGGACGGGTCCTCGTTGAGACGATGCGCTTGATAACGCACTTCTCCGGATAGCTCCATCATGACCCGAGTGTAGTTCTTCGACGAAAACAGGCGCACGGCCGTGACACGGGCGCGCTCCGGCAAGCCTGGCTGCTGCGCAGAATCACTGAGTTTCTCACCTTCAAGTCGGCTGCCACTCGTAGATTCGGGAGTTGGACTTCTGGCCGCATCCCTTTCCCGAACCTGGGCGAGAAGAGTTGAAGTCCCCGGACCGCCTAGGTAGCTCGCTCCTAACACCGCTAGCGCGCCAAAACCCATCAGACCGATCATTCTGCACTGAAGCATCGTCCTCATGAGACACCTCATCGTCTTGCCGCTTCTACTTTTTCGCTTCCTCTGACCATTGATAGATTAGATTGAGTGCTTCGATTGGAGATAGATGCGACACATCGAGCCTGGTAAGCTCCTCACGCAGCTTTCGCTCCACGGACCCGAACAGCGCCATTTGCACAGGCTCCGCCGCGTCGGCGCCGCTCTCTCCGGTGCCAGCTCTTTTCCCTTCGGCTTCGCCGCTCTCCAAGTTCTGCAGAATTTCCTTGGCTCTTTCAATGACCGGCCCCGGCAAACCAGCCAGACGCGCAACATGAATTCCATAGCTGTGGCTGGCCGCGCCTTCAACCAAATTGCGGAGAAAAATAATCTCGCCGCGCCATTCTTTGACGGAAAAGTTATAGTTCCTGATCCTTTCTTTGGTGCGAGCTAAATCGGTGAGTTCATGATAGTGCGTCGCGAACAGAGTTCGAGGCCGCTCCGGTAGATCATGCAGACGCTCGGCCACCGCCCAGGCAATGGAGATCCCGTCGAAAGTGCTCGTCCCTCGTCCGACTTCATCTAGCAAAATGAGGCTGCGCTGACTTGCATAGTGCAGGATATGGGCCGTCTCCTTCATCTCCACCATGAAAGTCGACTCGCCACGGGCAAGAGAATCCGCCGCGCCGATGCGGGTAAAAATCCGATCGACGACGCCGATTCGGGCCTCGCTGGCGGGCACGAAACCGCCCATCTGAGCGAGAATAACAATCAACGCCACCTGGCGCATATAGGTCGACTTGCCGGCCATGTTCGGGCCCGTCAGCATCAGGATCTGATTCGATGCCGGATCGAGAATGGAATCATTGGGTACAAAGGCGCCGCGTCCCAAAGTCGCTTCCACCACCGGGTGGCGCCCTTCTCTGATGATCAGCGCCAAGCCATTATCGATGCGCGGCCGGATAAAATGTTGAGACTCGGCGACCTCCGCAAGCGATAGCAGCACATCCAGCTGCGCCAGGGCGGCGCTGGTCTCCTTCAAAGCGCCATAGGAGGTCGCTATTTGTTCGCGCACGCGGGCCAATAAGTTCAACTCCAATTTCTCAATCAGCTCCTGGGAATTGAGAATTTTAGCCTCGTATTCTTTCAATTCCGGAGTGATATAGCGCTCCCCATTGGCGAGCGTCTGTTTGCGCATGTAGTCGTCCGGCACCGCTTTAAGATTCGACTTGGTTATCTCAATGTAGTAACCGAATACGCGGTTGTATCGCACCTTCAAAGATTGAATTCCCGTGCGCCGGCGCTCCGCGGCCTCGAAATTGGTCATCCACTCCTTCGCATGAGCGCGCAAACCGCGCAGCTCATCGAGCTCCGCGTCAAAGCCGGCGCGGATAAAGCCCCCTTCCTTAACCGACGAGGCCGGTTCATCGACGATCGCTCTTTCGATAAGCGATACGACTTCAGGCAGTTCAGCGATGGTGTTCTGCAGCGACGTTAAAATAGTCGAGCTACAGGGATTCAGTTCTCTGCGGATTCCTCCCATGCGACGCAACGTGTCGTGGATCGCGACAAGGTCTTTGGGCAGCGCACTACCGGCGACAACTCTTCCGCCAAGCCGTTCAAGATCCTGGACCTTACGGAGCCCCACTTTCAATTCCTGGCGCATTTGAAAATGATCCACCAGTTCCTGAACGCCCTCCTGGCGCTCCCGGATCGCCGGCGGATCCAGCAATGGGTAAAGGAGCCACTGCCGGAACCGGCGGGTGCCCATGGGCGTCAAAGTGCGATCGATGACCGCCAGCAAGTTGCCTTTTCGCTCGCCCTGATAGTTGTGTGTGAGTTCGAGGTTGATCCGGGTGGTTTCGTCAAGGATCAGATAGTTGGACGCCACATAGGGTTCCAGATCGTGCACTGCCTTTACGCATTCGGCGGCGTTATTTTCGAGATAGTTCACCACCGCCGAGGCGGCACAAATGCCGTCATGCCAATCCGCAGAGCCCGGCACACGGCCGGTCACAATTTTGTCGGCCGCGATCTCAGAGAAATAAGACTCCGCCAGCAAGGTCAGATGGATTGAGGGGAAGGTCTTTTTAAGACGTTCCGTCAGCGAGCGAGTGCGCTCGCTGACAAGCGTTTCGCTCGGTTTGATCCGGCTGATTTCGTCGAATAAAGATTGCTCTTCCGCCAGTTGAGTAAACCGAAACTCGCCCGTCGTGATATCCGTCAATGCCAAACCAAAGTTGCTGCGCCCTTCATACACTGCAGTCAAAAAGTTGTTGCCACGGGGATCCAGCGCATCGGTGGCCGTGATGGTTCCCGGGGTAATGACACGAACAACTTCTCTTTGAACTACGCCCTTGGCAGTCTTCGGATCTTCCACTTGTTCGCACACGGCCACTTTGTGCCCGGCATCCAGAAGTTTCTGGATATAGGGCGCTGCGGAGTGGTACGGCACCCCGCACAAGGGAACTGCAAAGTCTTCGTGCTTGTTTCGCGACGTCAGGGCGATATCGAG
>WNFR01009263.1_pt1 | contig 10579 bp, 9 predicted proteins | sample 5400221 | NCBI WGS metagenome assembly WNFR01 (sample SAMN13153357, study PRJNA577476) | soil metagenome | isolation source: 40 cm soil under Madrone tree | place: USA:California | collected 2016-06-14 | reverse complement strand
CTGATCGAGTGCAAGAGCGACACGCCGATCGCCGTCTCCTTCCTCGCCGAGCGCACCATCTTCCCGGCCTTCGGCATCGAAGGCGGGCGGGACGGCGCGCCGGGCGAGCTGCGCATCAACGGCGAGAAGACCGATCCGAAGAAGCAATACGTGCTGCAGGCCGGCGACACCGTCTCGCTCGCCACGCCGGGCGGGGGAGGGCACGGCGACCCGAAGACACGGCCTGATGCAGCGCTCGCAGCGGATGTGGCAGCGGGGTATGTGACGGAGAAGGCGGCGTATCGCCGTTGACAGTGACAACTAGAATATCGCGCAGGTGTACCTGCTTGGTGGCAGGTGCACGACTAATCAACCAGTCTAAGCAATCGTGCGCGGCAGCAGTTTTGTCTACTATCGCCTTAACGATGCGTTCGAGCGTGCCCCCTGCACTATAGACGGCCGGAGCAATAAAATGGACCCGGCCGTCCTTCAGCAATTTCTTCGATGCCTCCCGAGTCTTTGAAGTGTGAGGCTTATAGACAGCGATTGAATGACCGCCTTGATCTTTAACAAGTCTGAAGCATGGAATGTCAGTCTCGCCATCACCGATAAAAATCATATTTTCGAACGGCACTGGACGATCCGACTTCGGGACATACTCGTTGATTTTTGAGTGATCGTAGATGAGAAGATTTCCTTTGTTGATTCTGAACAAATACTGCGTTTTGGTCGTGTAATTCAGAGCGAGGGCTGGCCAAGTTGCGACGCCGTTGTGGCTGTACCAAAATGTCGATGCGTATATCGCTTTGAAATGCTTATGGATCTTCGTCCCCTCGACAATTTCTCGCAGTCCGGAAGAGATCAGGTAGTGGTCAACTTTGACTCCATGGTGTTGACCATAGTCGCTTAGCTTACCTCAGAAAGCAGTGTCGACGTGCCTAGGTTTCTCTAGCGTCAGTTGTCAAGAGCCGCAAAAAATCGCCGCAAGCCTAAAGTTGTCAAGGGATCGGAAGTAATCGAGCCTGCCATGCGGGATTGGGGAACGTTTAGAAATAGCTTGAAAGCACAACGATTTAGCGGTCGTCTACTTGGGCATAAATCTGTGAAATGAATTGGGATCCAATCTTATAGCTGGAGCTGTAGTCTCTGTTGAGGCACGGAATGGCTGAAACCGAGGAAGCTTTCTTGAGGCAGTGCGAAACACAAGGCATCTGCCCTGCTTGTCGTGGAGCGCTGACTAGTCGCGTTGGGAGCGGGGCTCGCTCTAAAGGCGTCTTTTGCTCCCTGAAGTGTTTTGGCGACTGGCATGCGGGCGACTTGTGGCGGAGACATCTAGAGCGTCTAAAGGAGCAAGGGGAACGGAGTTGACCATCATCGCGCCCAAATCTTTATTCCCTTCGCCCGATCGACAGCCGTCACGGCGCACGACTGGGGTGCTTCCATATCAACAAATCGCTAACATGGTTCGCGATCGTGAGATTTTGGCTCTCCAGAAGATTGAGTCTGACCAAATCCAGCCTGCCAGTCTGGACTTGCGCCTTGGCAACGTAGCCTATCGCGTGCGCGCAAGTTTTCTTCCCGGCGTCGGCTCGACTGTTGAAAAGAAGATTGCGCAGCTTGACGCATACTCGATCAACTTGGACGCGGGCGCTGTCCTTGAGAGGGGCTGTGTGTACGTCATTCCACTCGCTGAGGCGCTAGATTTGAAGAATGGGCTAACCGCCTTCGCTAACCCGAAGAGTTCCACGGGGCGCCTAGACATCCTCACGCGACTGATTACCGACCAAGGGACATCTTTTGACCTAGTTGAACGAGGCTATAGTGGTCCGCTTTACGTCGAAGTCGCGCCCCGCACGTTCAGTGTCTTGGTAAGGGCGGGGGATCGCTTAAATCAAATAAGGTTTCGCCGAGGCACTGGGCAAGTTGCAAAAAGCGAAATCGAAGAGCTGCGTGTCGCCAATAGGCATAGTGAGGATGGGCCTTCTAGCCAACCCCTGAGAGATCAGTTGGTTGGTGTAACAATCGACCTGAAAGGATCGAGGGAGGACAATCTCGTCGGCTGGAGGGCAAAGCGGCACACCGACAAAATCGATATAAGGCGTGTTGGTTTCTACGATCCGTTTGATTTCTGGGAGCCAATTTATTCACACCGCGAAGCCTCGCTGATTCTGGACCCTGACGCTTTTTACATCCTTGCGACTCGCGAGCCCGTGCGCGTGCCGCCACAATATGCGGCTGAAATGGTCGCCTATGATACGAATGTGGGAGAGTTCCGCGTCCACTATGCCGGCTTCTTTGATCCTGGTTTCGGTTGGGGAGAGGGAGTTGAGGATAGCCGCGCAGTTCTTGAAGTAAGATCTCATGAGGTGCCGTTCGTCCTGGAGCATGGCCAGACGATAGGTTGGTTGCGATATGAGCATATGGCTGGAGCGCCGGATCGAATCTACGGTCGAGGCATGAAGTCGAACTATCAAGGCCAGCAATTGGCACTTGCGAAGCAATTTCGTGAGCCTGATAGACGATCTCCTGAGCTACCTATGTAATCTGCGGGTTCGTACCGGTAGCATCCAACTGACTACTTGTAGCCGAGGAAAATCCACTAATGAAACTCGCTTTCTCCGCCGCCAGCCCCTATGTCCGCAAAGTCGTGGCCTGCGCCATCGCGCGCGGTCTCAAGGACAAGATCGAGATCTGGAAGATCGGCACGACCGATCCGGCGCTGCTGCCGGTCAATCCGCTGTCCAAGGTGCCGACCCTGGTCACCGATGACGGCATGTCGCTCTACGACAGCCCGGTGATCTGCGAATATCTCGACAGCATCGGCACGGCGGCCAAGCTGTTTCCCGCCGCCGGTCCGGCGCGCTGGAAGGCGCTCTGCCAGGAGGCGCTGGGCGACGGCATCCTCGATGCGACCCAGCCGCGCCGGCGCGAGATCGCGCTGCCGCAGGATGACGGGCGCAAGAGCTATATCGAGCTGCAGCAGGGCAAGGTGAGCCGCGCCCTCGACGTGCTCGAGAAGGAGGCGGGCTCGCTCGGCATGCTGACGACGATCGGCGAGATCACCATCGGCTGCGCGCTGGGCTATCTCGATTTCCGCTATGCCAACGAGCCGTGGCGGCCCGGCCATCCCGAGCTGGAGGCCTGGTACGCCAAGGTCGTGAAGCTGCCGCCGCTCGCCGAGACCATGCCGGTCGCCTAGCCTCCTTGCGGTGTGGCGGGAAAGTGGGAAGAATCTTCTAAAACCATTGTGCCATCGGCACCGGAGGCTTCCCACCTCGGTGGGAAACTGCAGGGAGTGAGGGAAGATGCCGGCGCGGACGGGCGAGCAGTTCTTGAAGGGCCTGCGCGGCGCGCGGGCGGTCTGGGTCGACGGCGAGCGGGTTTCCGACGTCGTCGACCACCCCAAATTGTCCGGCGCCGCGCAGGCGCTGGCCGAGATCTACGACCTCCAGCACGCGCATGCCGACACCTGCCTGGTGCCGGATCCGGAGAGCGGCGAGCCGGTCGGCGTCAGCCATCTCATTCCGCGTTCGCGCGAGGATCTCACGTGTCGTAAAACCGCTTTGCGGCAAGTCGCGGAATATTCGGTCGGGCTGATGGGCCGCACGCCCGATTACATGAACGTGACCTTCGCGGGCTTTGCCGGGCGGCCCGACGAATGGGGTGGCGCCGGCAACGAGGCCGGGGCGGAACGGCTGGTCGCCTACCAGAAGTTCCTGCGCCGCGGCGACCTCGCGCTCACCCACACCATCGTGCAGCCGACCGTCGACAAGGCGCTGGGCGATGCGCCGGTGGCCGGCAACGCCCATGCGCTGCGCAAGGTCGGCGAGACCGGGCAGGGCATCGTCGTGCGCGGCGCGCGCGTGCTGGCGACGCTGGCACCCTTCGCCGACGAGCTCGCTGTTTATCCGGGCGCGCCGCTGCCCGAGGGCGCCGATGACTATGCGCTCTCCTTTTGCGTGCCGATGGCAGCGCCTGGCCTAAAATTCGTCTGCCGCGACTCGGTGTCGACGCCGGCCAACCGTTTCGACCATCCGCTGTCGAGCCGCTTCGACGAGCAGGATGCTTTCGTGATCTTCGATGATGTCGAGGTTCCCCGCGACCATGTGTTCATCGACGCCAACCGCACCGCCTACAACACGGTGATGACCACGAGCTGGCCGCCCAACGTCCAGCAGCAGACCATGATCCGGGCCTCGACCAAGCTCGATTTCGCCTGGGGATTGGCGCTGCGCATGGCCGCCGCGATCAATGCCCAGGATCCCGAGACGATGCGTCTGATCGGCGAGATCTGGACCTATGCCGAACTGACGCGCGCCGCTGTGGCCGCCGCCGAAGCCGAGGCGCGCGAGTGGCCGGGCGGGATGTGGACGCTTTCGGCGGGACCGCTGCATGCGCTGCGCGCAACCCTGCCGCTGTGGTTTCCGCGCGTGAACGAGATCCTGCGCCTGATCGGCTCGCATAATCTCTTTGCCACGCCGACGGCGGCGCAGATGGCCGATGCCGAGCTGCGGCCGCTGATCGATCGCTATCTGCCCGGCGCCAAGGGCATGGCGGCCGAGCAGCGCATTCGCATCTTCCGCCTGGCGTGGGACTTCGCCGGCAGCGGGCTTGCCAGCCGCAACGAGCAGTATGAGCGCTTCTATCTCGCCTCGTCCGCTCGCAATTTGGCACGCCACCTGCAGTTCACCGACCGCAGCCGCGCCGACCGTCTGGTGCAGCGGTTTTTGGACGAGAGCTACTGACATCCGGCCGCGAACGCGGCAGGCTTGGCTCAATGCCATGAGCGTAGGAGGGGCCGATGAGTGATATCGACACCAAGCCGCGCGAGATCGTCGAGCCGAAGATCAAGCAGCCACCGCTCTACAAGGTCGTGCTGATCAACGACGACTACACGCCGCGGGAATTCGTCGTCCAGGTCTTGAAGGCGGTGTTCCACACCAGCGAAGACCAGTCCTATCGCATCATGATGACCGCCCACCAGCGCGGCGCCTGCGTCGTCGCCGTGTTCACCCGCGAGGTGGCCGAAACCAAGGCGACCGAAGGCAGCGAGGCCGGCCGCAGCAAGGGCTATCCTCTGATGTTCTCGACGGAGCCGGAGGAGTAGGGGCCTTTAGCCCGCGACGAGGCCTGCCGCCTTGACGCCCGCCATGCAGGCGGCTTCGTCCTCGTCGCCCGTCCCGCCGCTCGCGCCGGCGGCGCCCAGCACCTTGCCGGCTGCGTCCAGGATGAGGACCGCGCCGGTCTGAGGCAGGAATTTGCCCTGTGCCGTGGCCGCCAGCGCGCCGAAGAATTGCGGGTTGTCCTTGGCGCGCTGCAGCAGGGTGCGGCTCGAGGCACCCATGCCGACGGAGGCCCAGGCCTTGCCCATGGCGACATCGACCCGGAACATGCTGGCCTCGTCCTCGCGCTGGATCGCTTTCACATGGCCCGCCGCGTCAAGCACGACCACCGCCAGCGGCTTGATCTCGAGTTTGTGGGCTTCGGCGAGCGCTGCTTCGATGATTTTGTTGGCTTGGACGAGCGTCAGTACGGACATGTCATAACCTTTCTAGTGTGACTTTTTGAAAACCCATTCGGGTGCGGCGAGAATCAAGGCGTGCTCGACCGCCCGCAGTGGCGGATTGGAGAGCAGGCGATGAGCGAAATTCCGGCCTGTGGGAAAGAGCAGGCCCGGATCGTGGAGCCGTTCCGGCGGCGGACTCGCGGCTTCAAGGAACTCGGCGCGCGCCGCCGGATCGTCGATCTCCTGGGCCACCGTCCTGCAAACGATGTCGAGCCCGACGCCGCCCGCGGCCGCCAGGTCGACCGCGTATTCGGCGAAGGGACCGATGCGCTGGGTCAACAGGTGCTTGATTCGCACCAGCGATGCTTCCCGCGTCAGTCTAGGGGCCGTGCGTGCAGCCGGGTGACCCGGAGCGTGGAGCCCTGCTTCGGGATGCAATGTCTCGGCCAGCGTGCCGCCGATCAAAATGCAGAGGTGGCCGGCCAGGCGGTCGGGTAGCGCGATGCGCTCGCCATCGTCGTAAACCAGGACTTCGCCCGCTTCGATGACGGCTTCCGGCTTGAGATCAGGCGCAATTTGCAGATCGCTCTGGTGATGCAGCGTGCGCAAGGCGATCGTCGTCGAGTCGAGAAGGCCGACCACCGTCGAATAGCCGGGCGGCGTCGCATGCTCGCGATGGAGGCCGTACCACAGGTGCCGCAGCGCACGGCCTTCCAGCGTGGCGCGCTGGGTGAAGGTCCGGATCCAGAAATTGACGCGATACCTCATGGCCGGCTGTTCTTCCTTGTCCGGCATGGTCATGACCTGGAAAGGCAGCAACCGGTCGACGCTGAGCGGCAAGACCAGGATCGGCAGGGACCGATCGACTTCGGGAAAATCGCCAATGATGTCCGCGGCGAGTTTTTGCAGCCGGTGCGGTGCGATTGCCATAGGCACATCGAAGCGGGCTTCCACGCGCAGGGCGCGATCGTGCGGCAGGACTTCCAGCATATTGTCGGCGAGGCGGGCGTTGGGCATGACGACCGTCGTGCCATCGGCCTTGCGACCCATCACCGAGCGCCAGTTGAGCGAAGTGATTTCCACCGGTTCGTTGTTCACCAGGATGCCATCGCCGACCCGCAGGACGCGGTCGACCGCGAGGCCCGAGACCAGGCTGCCGAGCATCGGCTGGATGCTCAGGCCGACAACGGCGGTGATCAGCGTCGTGAAGACCAGGATGCTGCTGAAATCGAAACCGAAATGGGCCAGCAGGACCGCCGTCGTGACGAAAGTCAGGATAGCGATGACGAGACGGCGTTGCAGCTCCGTGGGTTCGGTGTGCAACATCCTCTCGAAGCCGTAGCGCAGGAATATCTGCGTCACGAGGACGATGAACAGGGCCGCGGCGGCGACCGACGCAGCGAGGTTGAGCGCGGCGGGAAGGGCGCTGGCGCCGAAGATGCGATGGGTCGCGGCGAAGCTGTAGGAAAGCCACAGCAGCGCCGTGATGGCGGCAAGAAGAATGCTGGCGAAAAAACGCGACACGATGGCGCCTCGACTCAGTGCTTGCCGGCGGAATCTTCGGCCGGGAGGCGCATGAGCGCCCTGGCGAGACTGGCGCGCAAACGTTCGATTGCCCCGGAGACGTTGCGAATCTCCCGCGCGCCCGAGTTGGGAAGGGCCGCGCGCGTGTCGCTCGTCATGCTGGCGGCGTCGGCCGCCTTCGCCAGGGCATTCAAGGGCCGCACGAGGAGCGAGTCGATCGACATCGTGAGTGCGACGTAGATCGCGATGAAGAGGAGCAGAAGGCCGCCGGCGAGGATCATCGCGATCTCGCCGGTCTCGCGCAGCTCCTCGGCTGCCGGAACCGTCAGCGACTGGATGGCGACGACTTCGCCGAGTTTCCAGCCGAAGCCGTTGTTGGGTCCGTATTTCGCGATCATCGCCGGCGGCGCCCGTTCAGGCGTGTCGTGGCAGACGAGGCACGGCTCCTGGGGCCTGATCGGCCGGGCGACGTAGTAGACCCGGTGCATTCCCTCGCCGCGAACGCCGCTGATCTCCGCGAGCTTGGGATCGTCGCGGAACTGGTTGATCAAGGCTACTTCGGCCGGGGTCGGCAGGTCGTTCGGATTTGTCGGCCGCAAGGCCGGCTCGCGATAGGTGTAGCCGGGATAGTGCTCCTGGACGATCCGGTACACCGATTGTGCCGCGAAAGCCGGCACCATTTCCTCGTGGAACTTGGCGTCGGTCATCGCCCTCAAGACCGGTGCGACGCTGGTGTCGGTGTAGCTTCGGATGGCTGTCGCGGTGGTCAGGAGGCGGCCCGCTTCGGTTGCGGTATGCTGAACGGCGCGATCGTGCAGGATGGCGTAGAAGCCTCCGGTTCCGGCGATCAGGGCAACGGTGAAGGATAAAATCAGCACGGTGCGCACGATGCCGTTGGTATTGAGGGTCATTCCTATCCTGTGATCTACCTGGCAGCGCGACCTTACTTCAGCGGTGGGGCCCGTGTCATTTTTGAAGAGATTGTAGATAAGTCATTGGGTAATAGAGATATTTCCGGGCGTCCGATCTTGCTTTTCCGGGGCTTTTCCCGGTTGACGGGGACCCATCGGATGCCTATTTTCCGCCCGCTTCGAGATTTTCCCCGGCCAAGCCGGGGCTTTTGTTTTTGGGAACGACCATGAAAGTCCGCCATTCGCTGAAGTCCGTCCGGACGCGCCATAAAGATTGCCGCATCGTTCGCCGCAAGGGCCGCGTCTACATCATCAACAAGACCAATCCGCGCTATAAGGTCCGCCAGGGCTAAAAGCGGCGGAGCAAGCAGTCGTGAGACTGGGCGGCGGGGCTTCGGCTTCCGCCGCCTTTTCGTTTGGCGTATGAGCGAAGCATGCAGATGCCGCCGCTCGACCCAGACATTCTCCGCCGCCGCGAGAAGATCGTTGCCGCCCTTCGGGTGATGGTGCCGGGCGAGGGCGTGATCGACGATCTGGCCGGCATGCGGCCCTTCGAATGCGACGCCCTCTCGGCCTACCGGCAGATGCCGCTGGTCGTGGTGCTGCCCGAGACGGTGGCCCAGGTGGCGGCCATCCTCTCTTATTGCCAGGATCACAAGGTCAAGGTCGTGCCGCGCGGCGCCGGTACGTCGCTGTCGGGCGGCTCGATGCCGGTCGGCGACGCTATCCTGCTCGGCATGGCCAAGTTCAACCGCGTGCTCGAAATCGACTACCCCAACCGCTGTGCGCGCGTTCAGCCGGGCGTGACCAATCTCGGCATCTCCAAGGCGGTCGAGCATGAGGGCTTCTACTACGCCCCCGACCCCAGCTCGCAGATCGCCTGCTCAATCGGGGGCAACGTCGCGGAGAATTCCGGCGGCGTGCATTGCCTGAAGTATGGCCTCACCACCAACAACCTGCTCGGCATCGAAATGGTGCTGATGAATGGCGAGGTGGTGAAGCTGGGCGGCAAGCATCTCGATTCCGAGGGCTACGACCTGATGGGGCTGATGACCGGCTCCGAGGGACTTTTGGGCGTCGTCACCGAGGTGACCGTGCGGCTGCTGCGCAAGCCTTCGACCGCGCGCGCGGTGCTGCTGGGCTTCCCGACCGAGGCGGGAGCCGCCGATTGCGTTGCCGCGGTCATCGCCTCAGGCATCATTCCCGGCGGCATGGAGATGATGGATCGCGAGGCGGTCAAATGCGCCGAAGCCTATGTCGGCGCCGGCTACCCGCTCGACGTCGAAGGCCTGCTGATCGTCGAGCTCGACGGGCCGGTGGTCGAGGTCGACCATCTGGTCGGGCGTGTGGCGGAAATCGCGCGCGAGCGTGGCGCGACCACTGTGCGGGTGAGCCAGGACGAGCAGGAGCGGGTGCTGTTCTGGGCCGGCCGCAAGGCTGCCTTCCCCGCGGTCGGCCAGATCACACCCGATTACATGTGCCTCGACGGCAGCGTGCCGCGCGGCCGTCTGGTTGAGGTGCTGGGTGAGATGCGGCTGATGTCGAAGAAGCACGGTCTGCGAGTCGTCAATGTCTTCCATGCTGGCGACGGCAATCTCCATCCGTTGATCCTGTTCGACGCCAACGATCCGGGAGAACTACACCGCGCTGAGGAATTCGGCGCCGACATCTTGCGCCTTTGCGTCAGGGTCGGCGGGGTGCTTACCGGCGAGCATGGCGTCGGCATCGAAAAGCGCGACCTGATGGGCGTGCAGTTCACCGAGATCGATCTCGACCAGCAGATGCGCGTGGTTCCCCGACATCCCGCGATTCTAATGCGCAATCGCCTCGACCGAATTCAAGGCTCAGAATCTCTCTCCCATCACATGGGGGAGGTGGCCCGGTAGGGCCGGAGGGGGACGGGACGAGGTCTTTCGACGGCGTCATATTTCCGCGACAGGCAATACTAGGGGCGGCCAATGCATTGGTTAATCGAGTATTGGTGCCGCCTCGACTGATCCTGTCCCCCTCCGCCCTTCGGGCACCTCCCCCATATGACGGGGGAGAATCATGAGCGGGAGCCGATAGAAGCTGAGGTTGAGCGATTCCGCTTCAGAAAATCTCGCTCCAGGAGCAGTAGAGACCATAATAGTCGACGCGAGCCGACAGGCTTATGATGCGCGGTCGTCAGGAGAAGAAGTTGGGCTTCGGTCGTCCCTTTCCCGTTATTTTCCGTTTCTGCGGTGCAGCAAATCCCGTTTTCAGTGGGTTCTGCCTCTCCGTCCCGTTTTATTTCTGTTTATTTAACGGGAACGCAGGTGCGGGATGACAGGCGCAATCAGGCCCCGTGATGCCAGGGAATTGCGGCAGGCGGTGGAGTGGGTGCTGAACGCCGGCACCACGCTCGACGTTCGCGGCGGCGGCAGCAAGACCGCGCTCGGCAAGCCGATGCAATGTGCCGAAATACTCGATGTCTCCGGTCTCTCGGGCGTGGTCGATTATGCGCCGGAGGAACTGGTGGTGACGCTGCGCGCCGGCACGCCGATACGCGAGGTCGAGGCGCTGCTGGCGCAACGCAATCAAATGCTGGCCTTCGAACCACCCGATCTCGGACCCTTGTTTGGGCAAGAAGCGGGGCAGGGAACGCTGGTCGGCGTACTGTCGGGCAATCTCGCCGGGC
>WNFR01008180.1_pt1 | contig 10579 bp, 9 predicted proteins | sample 5400221 | NCBI WGS metagenome assembly WNFR01 (sample SAMN13153357, study PRJNA577476) | soil metagenome | isolation source: 40 cm soil under Madrone tree | place: USA:California | collected 2016-06-14 | reverse complement strand
CACAAGAAAGCCGTTGTACTCGCGCCCGGATCATTCGACCACGTGGATCCCGCTCATGCGCAGATTCATACGCAATTGCTGGCCGCAGGCATTCAGGAACTTCGCAAGGAATTGGGGGAAAGCAACTCCGCACCGATTGGCATCTTCTGCCTCTCGGCGGCTCCATTTCACCCCGGAGAGCCAGGTCCAGAAACCGCCGACCTGCGGCGTCGTATTGATGCTCTTCTCGCGCGTGGCGCCGACGTGCTCCTGTTCCGCGAACGTGAGCTCTACGCGATGACAGCCTTCGTGAATCGCTACACAACGGCTCCCCTGCGTTTCGTCGCAGGTCTTTCGTTGTTGATCCGAGCCTTTGAAGACCCCTACGGCAGTCTGGAAGGCAGACGTCTGGAGGCCCTCTCGCGCCTCTTCGCGCAGAACGTCCGTATCTACGCCTATCCCATGACCGCGGCGGATTTGCAGGAATGGATCAAAGGTTTTTCGGCCAACGGCTGGGAATGGAGCGAAACGAACGGTTGGGTTTCCGCCGAACAATTGCGCCTCGCGCCTCCCCTCGGCCACCTCTACGCGTATCTTCTCGCGACGAATTTCCTCGTTCCTATGGAGATTCCCGTTGCTACCGCCGCCGGCGAGATGTCGTATGGGGCGGCTTAACCCGCGGAGCGAACCATGAATCGGCGTGAATTTGACGGCAAGCATGTCCTCGTTACCGGCGGCACCAAGGGTATCGGCGCAGCGGTTGCGACTCGATTGCGTGAGGGGGGTGCGACGGTCCTCACCACAGCCCGCACGAAACCAAGCGATCTTGCGGATGCGAATTTGTTCGTAGCATCAGACATTACCACGGCCGAGGGCTGCGCGACCGTGGCCGATGCGGTTCGCGACCGCCTCGGCGGAATTGACATCATCGTTCATGTCGCCGGTGGCTCGTCAGCGCCCGCTGGCGGCTTTGCGGTGCTCGACGATAACGAGTGGCAACGCGCGCTCGACCTGAATCTGTTCCCGGCTGTCCGGCTGGACCGGGCACTCTTGCCGATGATGCTGGTACAGGGCTCCGGTGTGATCATTCATATCACTTCGATACAGTGTGTAATGCCGCTGCACGAAGCAACCATTGCCTATGCTGCTGCGAAGGCCGCCCTCGCGAATTACAGCAAGGGTCTGTCCAAGGAGGTGAGCCCGAAAGGCATCCGCGTGGTTCGAATTTCCCCGGGTTGGGTTGAGACAGAGGCTGCCGTGGGCTTGGTGAACGAGCTGGCGGCCAACAAGGGGACGGATTATGAGGGCGCTCGCAAGACTTTAATGGACTCGCTTGGCGGCATCCCGATCGGACATCCAGCCCAACCGAGAGAAGTGGCGGATCTCGTCGCTTTCCTTGCATCTTCTCGTGCCGCCTCTATCACAGGTGCGGAATATGTCATCGATGGCGGCACTGTGCCCACGGTGTGAAGACGTTACGCCGGCGCCATGCTGATAATGAGATGAGACCATTCTTTCAATGAAAGGAGACAAGATGTCCACCTCGCACCCGCAGTCCACGGCGCGAATCGAAGGCTCACCAGAGACCCATTTTTGACCCAATTGCCGACATGCCGAATTATGGTCGCTGGCTGCCCGGTTCAGAAGCGTTCGGTGGAACAACAGAGATATCGCCCTATCCGGTCCGTCTCGGCACAACCTATCTCGACGCGGGACCGGCCGGTCAGAGGCCCGGCTCCGTCACGGGGCTTCCCAAGTTGGAAGGAAGCAAAAATACGACGCAGGAAGAAAGTCAATTAGTTTAACAAGTAAGTGGTCGGGGCGCCCGGATTTGAACCGGGGACCTCCTGCGCCCAAGGCAGGCGCGCTACCAGGCTGCGCTACGCCCCGACAAAGCGTGCTGCATCTATTCTAGTGTACTTCGCGATAGTGCCGCCACTTTAACCCGTAGAATGATTTCATCGCTCGCGAGAGGCTTCGGGCTGCGGCCCCTCCACCATTTACACCCACTTCGCGCGGGCTCGCTGAACGTGCTAGGGTTTGTTGAGAAAAGGAGGAGTATGCCAGCGCCGATCGAACTCGAAGTGAACGGCAAGAGATTCCCCGTTCAATACCCTCCCGACACCTCCCTGTTGACGGTGCTCCGCGACGAACTTGGCCTGACCGGCAGCAAGTATGGCTGCGGAGAAGGGCAGTGCGGCGCATGCACTGTCTTGATTGGAGGCGCGCCGCGCCGCTCGTGCCAAGTCCCGGTCAGCGCTGGAGTGGGAAAATCAATTACGACCATCGAAGGGCTGGAAAAAGAAGGCCTCCTGCATCCCGTGCAGCAGGCTTTTCTCGACGCAGGCGCCTTCCAGTGCTCTTTCTGTACACCAGGAATGATTATGAGCAGCGTCGCGCTCCTGCATATGAAGCCCAATCCAACATCCTCCGAGATTATTCAATTCCTGCAAGGGAATATCTGCCGTTGCGGGACGCATCCGCGCATCATCGACGCGGTGCGTCAAGCCGCAAAAACGATGCAAGGGGGTCGGCCATGAGCGACTCCACGAACAATCTCTTCCTGGAACCGGAGCGCTATGAATTCCGCGCGGCCCCCATTCATCACTTCGAATTGGATCGCCGCGACTTTTTCAAACTCCTCGGGGCGGGCATCGCCGTTTTCGCTGTTGCGAGGAATTCCTCCGCGATGCAGGAAACGGCTCCCGGGCCGGGCTCTTTCCACAGCCAAGAGCTTCCCAAAGAGATCACCTCCTGGCTGCACGTCGGCGAGGACGGCACGGTGACTGGATTTACCGGGAAAGTCGAGATCGGCCAGAATATCCGCACGTCCCTGGCACAAACCATCGCCGATGAGCTGCGCGTCCCTTTCGAGAGCGTGCGCATGGTGACGGCAGACACCGCACTCACGCCGTTTGACGCCGGCACCTTCGGCAGCCGGACGACGCCCACGATGACACCGCAGTTTCGCCGTGTGGCCGCCGCCGCGCGCGATTTGCTAATCGGCGTTGCGGCGAAGGAATGGAACGTTGCAGCTGAGGGGCTAATCGCCGCTGATGGAAAAGTCAGCGATCCCGCTTCAGGCCGATCGCTGCGATATGCGGAGCTCGCGCGCGGCAAGACGCTGGCACAAAATCTGCCTGCGGAAGATCCCGTCACACCGTCGGCGCAATGGAAGATTGCCGGCAAACCAGTTCCAAAGGTCGATGGCCGCGCCTTCGTTACCGGCCGTCACCAGTACACGCCGGACCTGCGCCCGGCCGGGATGCTCTATGGCAAAGTCCAGCGCCCGCCTTCGTTCGGCGCAAAGCTCCTTTCTTGCGATGACAGCGCCGCAAAAGCGATGCCTGGCGTAGTGCTCGTCCGCGATGGCGATTTCATTGGCGCAGCCGCGCCCACCGAGCGCGAAGCACAAAACGCCGTTGCTGCCATGCGCGCGCAATGGAAAGAAGTACCGCAGATTTCGAACAAAGAACTCTTGGCGTATCTCAAGGAAAAGGCCTCGAGCAGTTCCGAAGCTCGCCATCGCAATCAGAAAGGCTCCATGAACGACAGCCTCGCGAACGCCGCGCATCGTTTGGACGCGACGTACACCGTTGCCTATATCGCACACGCCCCGCTCGAACCGCGTGCCGCTGTTGCGGAATGGACCGATGGAAAACTGACGGTTTGGACCGGAACGCAGCGGCCCTTTGCCGTCCGCGACGATCTCGCTGCCGTATTCCATATTCCCGAAAGCAGCGTTCGTGTGATCGTGCCCGACACCGGTTCGGCGTATGGCGGAAAGCACACCAGCGACGCCGCGCTGGAGGCCGCTCGCTTGTCCCGCGCGGCGGGGCATCCCGTGAAAGTCGTTTGGACGCGCGAAGAAGAATTCACCTGGGCCTATTTTCGTCCCGCCGGCGTCATCGAGGTCAAGAGCGGTATCACCGCAGCCGGCACGCTCACGGCGTGGGAATTTCACAACTACCATTCCGGTTCGTCGGGAATCGAAACTCCCTACGACGTTTCGAATCAGCGAACCGAGTATCATCCAGTTCCCCTGGTATTGCGGAGCGGCTCCTACCGCGGGCTGGCCGCAACAGCAAATCATTTTGCCCGTGAAACGCACATGGACGGGTTAGCGAACCTCGCCCAGATGGATCCGCTCGAATTCCGTCGCAAAAACATTTCTGACTCGCGTCTGCGAGCCGTGCTGGACGCTGCTGCAAAATCTTTCGGCTGGCCGCGAGAGAAATCGCAAGAAGGGCAGGGCTTCGGACTCGCCGCAGGATTTGAAAAGGGCGGCTACGTTGCCACCTGCGCAGAAGTGGCCGTCGACCGCACATCCGGCGCCGTGCGCGTCGTTCGCCTGGTGGAAGCATTCGAATGCGGCGTCATCATCAATCCCGACGGACTGCGCAATCAGGTCGTTGGCGCAATGATTCAAGGTCTGGGCGGCGCGCTTTTCGAATCCATCGAATTCGAAAACGGCCGCATCAAGAATCCGCATTTCGCGAACTATCGCGTGCCGCGATTCCGCGATGTTCCTGAAATCGAAGCCGTCTTGCTCGATCGCAAGGATCTGCCGCCCGCTGGTGCCGGAGAAACGCCCATCATGACGGTGGCACCAGCCATCGGCAACGCCATCTTCGACGCCACCGGCGTTCGCCTCAATAGGCTACCGCTGGTTCCAAACGGTTTGCGCCGATCCTGAGATTTTTGTTGGAGGAGTGACCGAGAGTTAGACTGTCTTGTCTTTCGAATAGCAGATCGATTCGAGGTTGCACTCCACGCATTTCGGCTTGCGCGCATAGCAAATGCGCCGCCCGTGCCAGATCAATTGGTGCGAGAATTGAATCCACTTTTCCCGCGGAATAATTTCCATCAAATCCTGCTCCACCTTTTTCGGATCCTCATTTCGCGTCAAATCCAGCCGCTTCGATAGCCGCAGCACATGCGTATCCACCACGATCCCGCTCGTGATCCCAAACGCCGTGCCGAGTACCACGTTCCCCGTTTTTCGCGCCACGCCCGGCAGCGTCAGTATTTCTTCCATCGTGCGTGGCACTTCTCCGCCGAATCTCTCAAGGATCGCCTTGCTCGCGCCCATCACGGACTTCGTCTTGTTCCGGAAAAATCCCGTTGGCCGGATCTCCATCTCCAACTCGCTCGGCGTGGCATATGCGAATGCCTTCGCATCGGGATATTTCTTGTATAGTGTTTCCGCGACCTGATTCACGCGAACGTCCGTGCATTGCGCCGAGAGAATTGTGGAAACCAGCAACTGAAATGGATTCTCATGCCGCAACTCGCAGGTCGCGTCCGGATACGCTTCTTCCAGCCTTGCGAGAATCGCCGATACACGTTTAGGATCGGTCCCCGCAGCGTGCCCGGTCCTGTCTACCTTTGCTTTCCGCGAGGGTTTCGGCGCGTTTCGGTTCGCCAACGCAGTGCGCTTTTTAGCAGTTGTTTTTTTCTTCGTTTTGCGTGCCATGGGAGACAAAACTATAACATGGTGGAAAGTGCTGTAAGCAATCTGCGGAAAGCCTTCCCGCGGTGACTGAATTGATTTTTCTCTTCCGCGGAAAGCTCCGCGAACGTTTTCTTCAGGGCAGGGAAGTAGAAGACTGGGTCATAACCGAATCCTCCCGTACCGCGCGGTGATTCCAAAATTTCCCCGTCCACGCGATCCGTCACTACGGCAATCGCCCGTCCTTTCTCCGCCAGCGCAATCGCGCAAACAAAATGCGCAGCGCGCTCATTTCCCACCTTGCCCCGCATCTCACCTAAGAGGTTTTCGATCCGCTGTGAGTTCGTCGCTTGCGGCCCTGCATATCTCGCGGAACGCACTCCTGGCGCGCCACCAAGCGCCGGCACCACCAGCCCCGAGTCATCCGCAAACACCATCCCGTCCCGAAGCCGCGAATAATGCAGCGCCTTTCCCGCCGCGTTTTCCGCAAATGTCGGAGCGCTCTCCTCAAAGGTCGGCAATTCATCGAACCCCGGCAGCACTTCCAATTCAACGCGAAGCGACGGCGCGGCCACAGCCGCGAGCACGCGATATTCCTCAAGTTTCCCTGGATTCGACGATGCCAAGTACAGCTTAGCGGGCGCGAGCACTGAATTTTGCCGGTAGAATGGCGCGCTGTTCATCCGTCAAGCGGCGGATGCCCGCGGCCGCCAGCGCCAGCAGGTCCTGCATCTCGCTTCCCGTGAACGCGCGTCCTTCCGCGGTAGCCTGAATCTCCACGAAATGCCCGCTGCCCGTCATGACCACATTCATATCCACTTCAGCGCGCGAATCTTCCTCATACGCCAAATCCAGCAGCGCGCGGTCATCAACGATTCCCACGCTCGTCGCCGCCACCGAATCCATCAACGGCGACCGCTTCAAAATTCCCGCCGCCACCAGCCGTTCGAACGCCAGTGCCAGCGCCACGAACGCTCCGGTAATCGACGCCGTCCGCGTTCCGCCGTCCGCCTCAATCACGTCGCAGTCCACCCATACCGTGCGATCGCCCATCGCTTCCTGATCCGTCACCGCGCGCAGCGACCGCCCGATCAATCTCTGAATCTCCAGCGTGCGCCCGGATTGTTTTCCCTTCGTCGCCTCCCGTGGGGTCCTTTCTTCCGTCGCGCGCGGCAGCATTCCATACTCGCTCGTAACCCATCCCTTTCCGCTGCCTTTCATAAAATGAGGCACGCCGTCATCCACGCTCGCCGTACAAATCACGCGCGTCTTTCCCAGTTCGATCAATACGCTGCCTTCGGCCGTGGAAATATAATCCGGCGTAATCTTCAGGGGACGCATCTGGTCCGCGGTCCGGCCGTCAGCTCGCACTCTTCCTCCCGCACTCATCTTCCGCACATTCCAATCTTCTACGGCTTGCGCTCAGGCTGCGTCAGTTTGCCGGGCGCTTTCTCTGGTGTCAACTTCCCCGGTGCGGCCGCTGGCGCAGTAGCCGGTGCCTTCTCCGCGCCCGCCGCAACTGTGGGCTTCGCAGGAACAGCAGCCGGCTTCGTTGCGACCACGAACGCACCCGTCAAGTCGAGATGTCCCGCCAGCGTCTCCACTTCCTGCCCGTGAATCAGGATTTTCAGCCGCCGCACCTGCGGCACGTTCGCTTCCAGCGTTCGCGCGATGGAATCCACTGCCATCTGTTCGCTCGCAATCCCTGAAGGCACCGACGTCGCCAGCGCTTCCGAGAAATCCGCGATCCCCGTTCCATCCGGCAACAAATAAAACGCCAGCAGCACCGCATCCGGCGGCAGCGTCCGCAGCTCTACATCCACCGGCCCCGCCAGAAGCGTGTTCAGCACTTGCTTCGAACGCAGCACCGGATCGTTCGCTAGCGGCAGCTCCACCGTCACCGGCACGAGCGTCGAATCCATCGCGTCCGATGCCCAGAAAAGTTTTGTCTTTACGCGTGGATCGCCCGGATTGACTGCGATCGGTTGCGCCAATTCCCGCCGCGCCTGCTCTTCGCTCTGTTGCTGCAATCGCGCTGCGCGTTTCACTCGCCTCCGCAGAATCGGAAAATAGATCGCTGCGCCGAGGACCACAAAAATCAATCCGGCAATCAACAGAAATTTCCAGCGCGGCGTCACGGCAAAGTCCCCGGCACGTTCGCAACCACATACGAAGGTTTAAACGCCGCCGCACCGCGCGCGATCGCATCCGCTACTCCCGGCGCCATGCGGTCCAGTTCCGCGCGGTCCTCCACGACGATGCTCGAAATCTCTACCGCGATCGCCGGCGCCGCTGTCGTTCGAAGCTGCCGCACCGCCGCTGTCTGCGCCGTGTCCGGCGAACCTTTGAAGCGCTGCACCAGCATCCCCTGCACCAGATCGCCGAACTTTTTACTTAATCCGAGAAACGGTGCCTGCGCCCGGTCCCACGGAACCAACCCGTTCGCTTCCGTCACCGCCGCCAAATCTGAATTCACATACACCCGCACCGTCCCCGGCAATCCCGTTGACGAAATGTGCAGCGTTACAAACACCGCGCCGCGCTGCGCATTGGCAATCACAGACCTGTCGTCAAACGATGGATTCTCATTCCCCTGCCGCGTCAGCACCACTTGAAATCCCGCGAGCTCCAGCGCTCTGCGTACCTGCGCCGCCAGGTCCAGCACGATCTCGCTTTCGCGAATTCCGCCCGTGCCGCGCGCTCCCGGGTCCGTTCCGCCATGCGCCGGATCCAGCACCAAGATGTTCAGCCCGCTCTTTTGTGTCTGCGTTCCAAACGGAGACGCAACCTGCGCCGAAGCTCCGGCCTGCGGAGAAGTTCCGGCTGGTGCGCTAGGCGCCTGCGCGGAATGGACCATCGCCGCGCCCGCCAGCGCCAACGAACCCGCGCCTGCCAGAAGAAAAATCCGCATTCGAATCACATTTCGCACGTCAAGCAGCATATCAAATCTGTCGGCCAATCCATGCTGCTGCAACTTCGTCCCGCAACGAAAAAGGGACGGCCTCTCGGTCGCCCCTCTTATCCTGAATGGTATTGCCCGCGAAACTAGCGCTTCGGAACTTGCTCGATTTTCAAAGGTTTGAGGTTTGCCTTTTGCAGGGAAGCATTCACGCTGACAATGTCCTCTTTCTTCAGCGCAGTCCACCTTGCCAGCGCCGCCTGCGCGCTCGCCTCCCACTTCTCGCTTGCCGTGGCCGCATCCGCCGTCGGCGCAGCATCCGCACTCTCCACGATCGCCAGCATTCCCGTGAGCGCCGCCGCAACTTTTGGCAGAGGCGGATTCGCTTCCCCCGGCACGGCCAGTCCAAACAACCCGAAATAAGCGTCGCTATCCGCCTCGGCCGGCACTTCGATCTTTTTTTCCAGCGTCGCTAGAGCTTGCTGCAGCTCCGCGTTTCCGCTGGACTCTTTCTTGCGCGCGTCAATCTGTTTCCGCAGTTCGCCTGCCTGCTGCATCGCGGAGGAAACTTCCCCCAGTCTCGCCGCAAGTCGTAAAGCCAGCTCAAACTGCCGCATCAGCTCCGCCTCCGTTGCTTTCACCCGCGGATCCATCTTGATCGTCAGCGGTTGCGAGCTGCTCTTGCCGTTTGCAGTGAGCCTGACAATATAATTGCCCGGTGCCGCCAGTGGTCCCGTCGGCCCCCAGTAGGTTGCGTGAACGCTCTGCGGCAGCGGATACCGCAAGTCCCAGACGAAACGATGCATCCCCGCCTCCGCGGAGAGCGCCTGAGGATCGCGTACCCACTGCATCGGAAACTCCACGTCCTTTGGATCGGTTTTGCGCAATTCGTCGTTGCTCGCGAATCGCCGCACGAGTTTTCCTTCCGCATCAAGAATTTCCAGTTGCACCGGGCCGGAAGCTTTTTGCCTCAAGTAATAGTCCACCGCCGCGCCGTCCGGCGGATTGGAAGCAAGCGCTTCATCCATCGGCACCGGCGTTCCTTGATCGCCGCCCGGCCGCATGCGGTACGCCGCTCCCGGACGAAAGAGCCAGGCATCCGCCGCGGAAGCGTGTGCGTCCATCTGCCGCAGCGGCGTCACGTCATCGAGCACCCAAAACGATCGGCCGAACGTCGCAATCACCAAATCGTTGTCATGCACCACCAGGTCGCGCACCGACGTCACCGGCAGATTTAGTTGCAACGGCTGCCAGTCGTCCCCGTCATCAAACGAAACGTAAACGCCTTTTTCAGTGCACGCATAGAGCAGCCCTTTTCGAACCGGATCTTCCCGCACGCAATTCAAAAAACTTCCGTTAGGTATTCCATTCGAAGCACTCTGCCACGTCTTGCCGAAATCTCGCGTGCGATAGAGATGTGCGCGGTAATCCTCCAGCCGGTGCCGGTCCACCGCCGCATACGCTGTCCCCGCATCGGTGTGCGACGCCTCGATGTGCGTCACCTTGCTCCACGGCGTCAAATCCGCCGGTGTCACATCGCTCCATGTTTTCCCTTCGTCCTGTGTCAATTGCACGAGCCCATCGTCCGTTCCCGCCCAGATCTCTCCCGCCCGCACGTACGACGGCCCGATCGTGTAAATCACCCCGCGTCGTTTTCCTTTTGGAGCGTTAGCCGCCGTCGCCGCGTCCAGGTTCGCCGGCACTCCCGGGTCCTCGCGCGTGAGATCCGGGCTGATGACTTGCCACGAGTGCCCGCCGTCCGCCGTTCGAAACAAAACCTGCGACCCGAAGTACAGCACATGCTTGTCGATCGGCGAAAACACCAGCGGCAGCGTCCACGTCCGCCGGTACTCGCCCGGATGCGCAAGCGTCGGCGGCATCTGTTGCACCTGCTCGTCGCCAAAATCCTGACGCGCGACAAACCCTCCATACTCCACTCCCGGATTCAGCGGGTCCGGCGCGATGTATCCATTCTCATCTCCCGCTTCCATCGGCCGCCAATCATGAAAATTCAGGGAACGATACCTGCTCCGGCTCGGCGTCGCCGCGGAACCGCTGTCCTGCTGCGCGCCGTACACCCAGTATGGAAAACGATGGTCCGTAATCACGTGATAAAACTGGCCAGTCGGCTGGTTGTACCACGAACTCCACGTCTCGCCGCCGTTGCGTGTCACCAGCGTGCCTTGATCGCTGCTCAAAGCCATTCGTCGCGGCTCGTCCGGATCGATCCACAGTGCGTGGTAATCGTC
>WNFR01008177.1_pt1 | contig 10581 bp, 5 predicted proteins | sample 5400221 | NCBI WGS metagenome assembly WNFR01 (sample SAMN13153357, study PRJNA577476) | soil metagenome | isolation source: 40 cm soil under Madrone tree | place: USA:California | collected 2016-06-14 | reverse complement strand
TGCTCGATGATATTGCAGCGCGAATTCGGAAAGCGATTGTTGAAGATCGTCGCGCCGAGATCATGTATCACGTTGGGCGCCCGGGCGAAGATGGATTTACGGAAAGGATTTTGGCGGCGTGGGGCATCGATGGTCACAACTCGCACACGAATATTTGTTCGTCGGGCGCGCGCGAAGGGTATCAATTATGGATGGGGCTTGATCGTCCCAGCCCTGATCATGCAAACGCGAAAATCATTCTGCTGATCAGCGCGCATCTGGAATCCGGGCACTACTTCAATCCGCACGCGCAACGAGTAATCGATGCAAAGGCGAGCGGCGCGAAGCTAATCGTCTTTGACACTCGTCTCTCGAATACGGCGACGCACGCTGATCATTTCATCGCGCCTTATCCGGGATCGGAAGCGGCGATTCTTTTGGCGATTGCGAATTACCTGATTCAGAACGGTCTTTACAATCGAGAGTTTGTGAGGAGGTGGTGGAATTGGGAAGAGTTTTTAGCAGAGAGGTCAGAGGTAGGGGACCAGAGATCAGAGGTCGGAGATCAGAGGTCAGGGTCAGAACAGCCGCGCAGCGGCGAAATGTTTATAGAAACCGAGTCGCCCAATAGCGACACAGATTCCGATCAGCGCGCCGATTCTATAAATATCTCGCGCCTACGGCGCGATGAAGTGTCCGACAAACTTCAGTTTGTCGAAGAGCCGGGCGCCGAAAATTCCGCGCGCGACAAACTGAAGTTTGTCGGACATCAGAGCTTCGAAGAGTTCGAACACATTCTCAAACAACTCTACGCCGAATACACCTTCGAATTCGCAGCTCAAGAATCCGGGGTCGACGCAAAAACGATCGAAGAGATCGCGAAACTCGTCGCTACCGCCGGCACACGTTTCTCGAGCCACAACTGGCGCAGCGTGACTTCGGGCGTCAGTCACGGATGGTCGGTGGCACGCGCGCTGTTTATGCTCAACGCTTTGCTGGGCGCGGTCGCAACCGAGGGCGGCGTCTTTCCGAATGCGTGGAACAAGTTTGTGCCGAAGCCGATCCACACGCCGCCGCATCCGAAGATGTGGAACGAAAAGACCTGGCCGCGCGAGTTTCCTTTGTCGATGAACGAGATGTCGTTTCTGCTGCCACATCTTTTGAAAGATGGGCGCGGCCGTCTCGAAGTTTACTTCACGCGCGTTTACAACCCCGTGTGGACGAATCCTGACGGCTTCTCGTGGATCGAAGCGTTGACGGACGAAAACTTGATCGGCTGCCACGTGGCGTTGACTCCGGTATGGAACGAAACGTCTTACTTTGCGGATTATATTTTGCCGATGGGCCTGGGGCCTGAGCGTCATGATATTCATTCATACGAAACGCACGATGCACAGTGGCTCGGCTTTCGCCAGCCGGTGATGCGCGCCGCGCGGCAACGGAACGGCGACGATATTAGCGACAGTCGTGAGGTAAATCCCGGCGAGGTCTGGGAAGAAAACGAATTCTGGATGGAGTTGACGTGGCGCATCGATCGCGACGGCGCTCTCGGCATTCGTCAGTTTGTCGAGTCAAAAAAGAATCCCGGAACCCGTCTCGGCGTTGATGAATACTACGGATGGATTTTTGAGAATTCCGTTCCGGGATTACCTGAAAAAGCCGCTGCGGAAAATTTAAGGCCACTTGAATTTATGCGACGTTATGGCGCGTTCGAGATCGCAAAAAAGATTGGCGCGATTCATGAACAAACCATCGCCACTGAAGAACTCGAAGACATTCGCGAGGATCATCTTGGCCGCGTTTTCACGCGCACAGCGAAACCTGCTTCGCCGAATGTGGTTCCCGTTCCCAGTCCCGATGGTGACCCAGAAGGCCGTCGTCTCGCCGGCGTAAGAGTTGATGGTGAAATCAAGCGTGGCTTTCCCACGCCGAGTGGTCGCTTGGAATTCTTTTCAAAGACGCTCGCCGATTGGGGCTGGCACGAATACGCGATTCCAATCTACATCAAGAGTCATGTGCACCCAGACAATCTCGAAGAGGATCAGACGATTCTAATTTCGACTTTTCGCCTCCCGATTCAAATTCACACACGCAGCGCGAACGCAAAATGGTTGAATGAAATTGCGCACACGAATCCGCTCTGGCTGCATACGAGCCATGCCGCGAAGCTGGGCGTGCGAACCGGCGATCTGGTGCGCGTCGAGACCGAGATTGGATATTTCGTCGTGCGCGCCTGGGTGACCGAAGGAATCAAACCGGGCATCGTCGCCTGCAGCCATCACATGGGCCGCTGGAAGACGCACGAGAACGGACAGAAACAGATGATGGCCACGGTAAGACTCGATCACGAAGGCGATCAATGGGGACTGAAACGCGAAAGCGGCGCCGGACCTTACGAATCGAGCGATGCCGACACTTTGCGCATCTGGTGGAACGACGTCGGAGTTCATCAGAACCTTACCTTCCCCGTTCACCCCGATCCGATTTCAGGAATGCATTGCTGGCATCAGGCCGTGCGGGTGCGCAAAGCGGAGCCAACAGATAAATACGGTGACATTCATGTCGACACGGCAAAATCGCGCGAAGTCTATCAGAAGTGGCTCGCCCAGACCCGACCGGCTGATGAGTATTCACCGAACGGCGAACGCCGGCCCTACTGGATGCTGCGGCCTTTGAAACCTGCGCGCGAGTTTTATAAATTGCCCAATCAACCCAAATAGGAGCATCCTATGGTTAAGGAGTGAGAGCATGGGTGAAGTAAGAGCTAAAGTAAAGCTGACGAATGCCATTGACGAAGGTTTGGTTCGCAGAGGATTGTTGTCGCAGGAACAGGTACGCACGTATGAGACTGATGCGTTGGTCGATACCGGATCTATCTCGCCGGTGTTGCCCAGTTTCGTGGCTCAGCAACTCGGATTGGCGATTGTCGGAAGACGAAATGCCGAACTCGCTGACGCGAGCGTGATAATAGCGGAGGTCACCGAATCTGTAGGCATCGACGTCCAGGGACGAAGAGTCGATTTGCAAGCCCTGATAACGGGTAATGAAGTCATCATTGGTCAAACAGTACTGGAAATGATCGACATGCAGGTCGACTGCATGAATCAGCGGCTAATTCCGAATCCCGCGCACCCCGACCAGCCAATCATTAAGCTAAAGTAGCAGAAACGTTTCACTCAACTGCGACCCCCAAGCCTTACTGGATCCCACGACCAGCCGAAACCAGTGCGAGAGTTTATGAGTTGGCGAGGAAATGAGTTCGAGGCACCCGGGCTGGAAGATCTTCGTCTGACCTTGGTTAGGAAGGCAACCTTTGCGATCATATCGACTCCTAAGATTCACCTGAGTCCCGCACTCGGAACCTTTTGCACTAAATCGGTGTCATAAGGTCAATTTCTTTTGAAAGCGCGGATGTCGAGTGCATCATCCGGATTAAAGTCCCGTTCCTTCTGAAGAAGGGAGCCTTTCGTATGCGCCAATCAAGATGCTTGCTTCTCTGGCTATGTCTCAGTCTGCTTTCCGGTGTTCAAGACGCTAAGGCCCAGACCGGCGCTGCGTCGCTTCAACTCGGTACTCCGATCGAACGCACTCTGGCCGCGGGCCAGTCACACCGCTACACAATCAAGCTGGAACAGGATCAGATCGCGCAGCTCGTAGTTGATCAGCGCGGGATCGATGTAATCGTTCGTGTGTTTTCGCCTGGAGGGCGGCGGCTCGGCGAGTTTGACACGCCTAACGGAACCGAAGGTCCGGAAAACGTAACCGTGATCGCACCGATCGCGGGAGCGTACAGCATTGAAGTGGCGCCATTGAGCGGATATGAGAATCCTTCGGGACGTTACGAAATCAAGGTGGTCGAATTACGAAAGGCCACCGATCAGGAGTTGCAGTCAATAAAAAATCAGGAGGTCATCAAAGCCAAAGGCCTGGCTTTACTCACCGAAGCAACTCAAAGCTTGCCACAATTGCGCCGCCCACAAACACGCGCCGGGTTCCAGATAAAAGCCGCGCAACTGCTTTGGACTTCTGATGAAAAACGCGCCTCGAAACTAATGGAGCAGGCAATCGAGAGCGTCAAGGAATTCATCGCGAACGTCGATGAGAATGACCAGAGTTATTACGAGAGTTTTCAAACCGCAAACCAACTCAGACATCAGGTAGTCGAGGCGCTTGCGCCGCATGATCCTGACCTGGCGTTGAGTTTCCTGCGCGCAACTCGCACGCTTTCGAATCCTGATCGTTCGCGAGGGAGCGCTCGGGTAAATGAGGAACTTCAACTCGAACTATCGCTGGCGAGTCAAATAACGGCCGTGGATCCGAAGCGCGCATTTCAAATCGCTGAGGACGCGCTCAAGAACGGTTATTCAGCAAGTGCGATTGACACCATCCATAGATTGCGTTCGAAGGATCCCGAGTTGGCGGCGAAGCTGGCTCATGACATTGCGGCGAAACTAACGAGCGAATCTTTGCTCAGGGTTCCTGAGGCAGGGTATCTGGCGAGCAGTCTTCTTTATCTGGCCCGAACGATGAGAAGACCGCAGATGGCTGCGGGCGATGGAACAGCGAATTCGGATCTGATTTCTGAGGACGAGTATCGAGATCTATTTCAAAAGGTTCTCACGGAAGCGCTTTCTTATTCTCCGCCGGGCCCGAATATTTATTCTCCCGAAAGGGATGTCGCACAAAATCTGCTGAATTTGCTCAAGCAGATGAAAACTGATTTGCAAAGCTATGCTCCCGAACGCGTCGCGGCTGTCGAAAAGAAGTGGACGGAACTAAATAATATGGGTGGCGCCCAGGCTGAGCTGTGGCAGAAATATCAGACCGCAATTAACAATGGCACGGTCGAGGCCGGACTTGAATCCGCAGACCAGGCGCCGCGAGAGATGAGAGATCAACTCTATCAGCAGCTTGCCAACAGGGCCGCGGCAGCCGGTGATCTGGCGAGAGCGCGGCAAGTATTGACCGAGCACATTGCTAATCCCATGCAGCGTCAGCAGGCGTTGAGGAATCTGGACCAGCAGGCAATTTACGGCGCGATGGCCAGGGGGAAAGTTGATGAAGCATTCCGCATCCTGGACGCCTTTCGCCCAACCAGCGAACGCGCTGCGATCCTGGGGCAAATCGTCAATCAGATTGGCCCAGGGCTTAAGAGATCGGCCGCGGTAGCTTTTCTGGAGCAGGCGCGAAGTATGATCAGCCCATCGGCTCAAGCGCCAGATCAGCAGCAGATGCATGCTCTGTTTGAGATTGCCCGAGCCTTTTCACGATTTGACTCGACCCGCGCTTTCGAAATTGTCGAGCCGCTGATAGATCAATTCAACGAGATAAGCGCGGCGGCGGCGGCCATGGATGGGTTTGGCCAAAAGTATTATCAAGATGGCGAGGTGATAATGCAGAACGGTAACGCGATAGGAGAAGCGGCAAATCAGCTTGGCACGGCTCTGGGCAGTTTAGCGTTGGTCAATTTCGAGCGAGCAAAAGCAGCGGCGGATCGTATTCGTCTTGTCGACATTCGAATGCAGGCTTATCTGACTATCGCTCAGCAAACCATTGAAGCTGGTAAAAACACAGGCGCCGAATAAAGACGCAATATCTCCGCTGACGATCTTCCAACCCCAAAACAGCTTGCCGCCTCGCGGTTTTTGCGAGAAAATCCCTCCCGAATCAAACGCATCTTCCGAATGCCGGATTTGAAAATGTATTTCAAGCAATTCTATCTCGGTTGTCTCGCTCATGCTTCTTACTTGATCGGCTCAGATGGTGAAGCGGCGGTCGTCGATCCGCAGCGCGACGTCGATCAATATATTCAAGAAGCCGGGGCGCAGAATCTCAAGATTAAATACATCGTTGAGACTCATCTGCATGCGGATTTCATCAGCGGTCATCGCGAACTCGCAGCGCGCACCGGCGCCAAAATCGTTTTTGGGGAGAGAGCCGAAGCCGCGATTCCGCACCACGCGGTGAAGGAAGGCGACGAGCTAACGGTTGGACGAGTGAAACTGCGCTTCATGGAAACTCCGGGCCACACGCCGGAAAGCATTTGCGTTCTCGTTATCGACACTGAAGCCTCCGATCAACCGCAGAAAGTTTTGACCGGCGACACGCTTTTCATCGGCGATGTCGGCCGGCCGGATCTTGCGGGCGCGAAAGGTTACACGCCGCAGACAATGGCCGCCATGATGTATGACAGTTTGCGCGAGAAGCTCTTGAAGCTTGGTGACGCAGTCGAAGTCTTTCCGGCACACGGCGCGGGATCGATGTGCGGCAAGAATCTTTCAACGGAAACATCCTCCACGATCGGCCAGCAGCGTAAGTTCAACTACGCACTTCAGCCGATGAGCAAAGATGAGTTCGTCAAAATGATGACCACGGATTTGCCGGAGGCGCCCGCCTATTTTTCAAAAGATGCGGAAATTAATCGCATCGGCGCCGCATCCCTGAACGGACTGCCTCGGCCCGCGCCGTTATCACCCGCTGAAGTTTGCAAACTTGCGGCGCAAGGTTTCGTGATTCTCGATGTGCGCTCGGCCGGAGAATTTGGCGCAGGGCATGTTCCGGTTGCACTCAATGTTGGGCTCGGTGGCCAATTCGCGTCCTGGGCCGGCTCGCTGATTCCGATGACTTCGTCGATCGTGATCGTCGCCGATTCCGAAGCGCAAGTGGACGAGGCACAGGTGCGTCTGGCGCGCGTTGGTCTGGAAAGTGTCAAAGGTTATCTCGCCGGGGGAATGAATGCCTGGCAGGAAGCGGGGCTCGAACTCGCACTTGTTCCACAGATCAGCGTGAACGAGTTGCGGGAACTGATTGAGACGCGACCTAATCTGCAAGTCATAGATGTACGCCGGCCGGCAGAGTACCAAAGCGGCCATGCCCCGCGGGCAGTCAGTGCGCAGCTCGCGACGTTGCGAGAGAAGCTTTCGCAATTGAATTTGCGGCCGACGGAGCCGGTCGCGGTTATCTGTGCGGGCGGCTTTCGCTCCAGTGCCGCCACCAGCTTGATGCAGCAAGCCGGTTTTACTAATCTGCTCAACGTCACTGGCGGCACCAAAGCCTGGATTGATGCCGGGTACGAAGTTGAGATGCCGGCTTGAATTTCCGACCGAAAAGAAACAACTTTACCGCAGAGGTGGCAGAGGTTTTCGAGCGGAGGAACGCAGAGAAATCCTCGGCGACCTCTGCGTGATCCTCTGTGACCTCTGCGGTTAAGAAGTCGCAAGTCGCTCGCAACGTCAAAAGGACCAGCCCCAATGAAATCAACTCAATTCGACCGCCGCAACTTCCTGTCACTAGCTGGAAAAAGTCTCGGCCTCGCCGCCCTTTCATCATCGACGATCGCGTCGCTCTTGAAAGAGATTCATGCAGCGACAAAAACGATTGCTCATTTGACGCCGGAACAGGCGGCGATGGATGAAGACTACTGGTCCACGATTCAAAACGCCTTCACCGTCACGCGCGGCATCATCAATCTGAACAACGGAGGCGTATCGCCGAGCCCGCGCATCGTCACCGAGGCCCTGGTGCGTTACATCTGGCAGCAGGAAGACGCGACCGCCTACACGATGTGGCAAATTCTCGAGCCGCAATCGGAAACCATCCGCACCGGATTGGCTGAACTGTTCGGCTGTGACCGCGAAGAGATTGCCATCACGCGCAACGCCTCTGAGTCGCTCGAGACACTGCTCTTGGGTCTGGATCTGAAATCGGGCGATGAGGTTCTGACGACGACACAGGACTACGGACGTATGCTGACGACTATTCGCCAGCGCGAGCAGCGCGAAGGCATCAAGCTAAACCTGATCAAGATCCCGATCCCGCCAAAGAACATCAACGAAATCACGGCGGCGTTCGAACGCGCCATCACGCCGCGCACGCGTCTGATTCAGATTGCGCACCAAATTAATATCACCGGCCAAATCACGCCGATCAAAGCTGTCTGCGAGATGGCGCGGGCGCGTGGCGTCGAAACGATTGTCGACGGCGCGCATTCCTTCGCCCAGTTCTATTTCAAACAATCGGACTTGAGTTGCGATTATTTCGGCACCTCGCTTCATAAGTGGCTCTATGCGCCGAAAGGCACAGGGCTGCTCTATGTGAAGCGCGACAAGATCGCGAAAGTGTGGCCGTTGTTCGCTGCCGAAGAAAAGCAAAAGTCAGACATTCGCAAGTTCGAAGAGATTGGGACGCACTCAGCGGCGCCGAAGTTGGCGATTGGCGAAGCGTTGCTGTTTCACAACGGCATCGGCGGTAAACGCAAAGAAGCGCGGTTGCGTTATCTGTCGCGATACTGGATGGATCAGCTCAAGAACATTCCGAAAGTTCGCTTCAATACGTCGTTCGATCCCGCGCAAATGTGCGCTATCGCGAACGTGCAAATCGAAGGGCTGGATCAGGGGAAGATTGGCAGCTATCTATTTAGTCAGCACCACATCTTCACGACGCCGATCGTCCATGAGGAGTTTCAGGGACTGCGCATCACGCCGAATCTTTACACAACGCTGCCGGAGTTGAATCGTTTCTGTGAAGTGATGGCGACGATTGCCCGCAAAGGTTTGCCGACAGCTTGAGGATACTCGCAATCCAATCGAATTTATTCGGCAGTTGGTTCTTGACGCGCGTTCACAGTGGCCTACATAATCGAACCCGCAGCACAGACTTGAGCCTTGAGAAAGATTCAATGCCGCGAAATCACATACTGAAGTGTATGGTACTTCTTTGATTTGATCGGAGGACACTAACAGCAGTGAGCGAAGAATTGGAGAATAGCTTACAGCAAGCGGTCGAGACTTATCTCGGCCAGCGCCTGGGTGCGATTGAGGAGCAGATTTCGCAGCTACAGACGGAATTCGGTGAAGCCTTGACTCGTTTGCGAGAGAGCGCGGCGAGCGAATCTCTGAGCGGAACCTCGCTCTCGGCGTCGATCTTTGCTCATTTTCAAGCAGCGCGCGCTCAGCAGTTGACTGGGGCTGCGGCCCTTGAAAAAGCGCCAAGCTCCGGAGAGACAGCCGCGATCAAGCGCGCGGTCGAACAGATCGTAAAACAACAGTCGCAGGCGGAGGCTCTCAGCACCCTGCTGGTGAACGTCGCCGGATTTGCCGAACGAGTCGCGCTGTTTGTCATCAAGAACGAGCAAGCGATCGGATGGCGAGTGTGCGAGTCGAGTGATCCAACCAATCTCGAGGCAATTCGCGGGGTCGTCTTGCCGCTGTCCAGCGAGAACCTCTTGAGTCAGGCTGCGCATTCACGCTCATCGTGGCGTGGCGCGCCGGAATCGCATTCCGGGAATCGAGCTTTGATCGATCAGCTTGGCGGGAATCCGCAGAATCTCGCTGCGGTTCCTCTGCTCGCTCGGGGAAGAGTTGTGGCAGTGCTCTATGCCGATTCGGCGTCTTCTGATCCGGACACGATCGGTATGGACGCAATTGAGCTTTTGGCTCGCGTGGCGGCGATGGCTGTCGATCTTGTTTCCAGCGGCCATGTACAAGCGGCCCCCGTGAGTGAAACTGAAGCGGCGGCGCCGCCAGCACCGGCTGTTTCAGAAATGGAAATGCCCGCGGCTGCGGAAGCACCGGCAGTCGAAGCGGAAATAGAGGTTAAGCCTGAGCTGGCCTACGTTCCGCAGGTTGAACCTCAAGCGCCGCGAGTTTTCGTCGAGCCAATTGTTGAGCCGATAGATGAACAAGCTGTTCCTGAACCGTTGAAGGCAAGAGTCGCTGAGTCCGTCGAAGAATCTCTTCCCGAAGTAGCGCCCGAAGCTGCTGCCGAAGAGAAGACACAACTCGCAACGCAACCAGAGCCGCCTGCTGAGATCGAGGCTGCGCCGGAAGTTCAACCAACTCCGCCACTGGTTGAGACGGAACCTGCGCCAGAACTGCAACCGAGTCCCACTCCGTCGGCGCCGAGTTTCCCGTCGCAGTATGCTGCGCCTTTGGGAAGCGGGCGACGTTATGGCGTGACCGAGCCGGAATTACCGCTTGAAGTTGGCGAAGAAGAGCGTCGATTACACAACGATGCGCGCCGCTTCGCTCGTTTGTTGGTTTCGGAAATCAAACTCTACAACGAACCGAAAGTGAGAGAGGGCCGCAACAATGGCGATCTTTACGATCGCCTGCGCGAAGACATCGACCGCTCCCGCCAGATGTACGACAAGCGGGTTGCACCGCCCGTCGCCGCCCGCCACGATTACTTCCATCAGGAATTGGTGAACACTCTAGCTGAGGGCGATCCGGCAAAGCTGGGAGCAAGTTACCCTGGCGCATCCGCGCTGTAGCTAATCTAATTAATTAAAACACTAGCCCGAATCCCACAACCGCCGGCTTGCGCCGGCGGTTGCGGATGCTTATTGACCGGAGCGTCGTCGGTATTCATTGGAAACAATGAATGCTTTGACCATTTCGGCGGCGACGTAGTTGCCGTTGAATTGATTGAGCTTCGCGAGCCAGAAGTTGAAGCCGGCGAAGTTCAAGTCGGGGGCGGCGTCGGGATTTCTTCTCAGGTAGCCGATGTACTGCATCAAGACAAACGCCCGGTTGAATTCGCGTTGTTGCAGCAGTAGGTTCTCGGCAATCTTCATCAGCACGTCGGCGCGCAGAGCAGGGTCCG
>WNFR01009861.1_pt1 | contig 10583 bp, 10 predicted proteins | sample 5400221 | NCBI WGS metagenome assembly WNFR01 (sample SAMN13153357, study PRJNA577476) | soil metagenome | isolation source: 40 cm soil under Madrone tree | place: USA:California | collected 2016-06-14 | reverse complement strand
GATTTCTTCGTAGAGCGCCCGATCATTCTTCAGCGCTTCCTTCGCCGCATCGCGGCCTTGCGCGAGCTGGGTGCCTTTGTAATTCAGCCACGAACCTCGCTTCTCGATGATTTGTTTTTCCAACGCAAGATCGAGAAGTGCGCCGGTCGATGAAATTCCCTCGTTGTACATGATGTCGAATTCGGCTTCCGTAAACGGGGGCGCCACCTTGTTTTTCACAATCTTGACCCGCGTGCGGTTTCCCGTGACGACGCCGTCTGTCTGCTTGATCGCGCCGATGCGGCGAATATCGACACGCACGCTGGCGTAGAATTTCAACGCCCTGCCACCTGGCGTCGTTTCCGGGTTGCCGAACATCACGCCGATTTTTTCACGAATTTGGTTCGTGAAAACACAGCAAGTTCGCGCTTTTGAAATCAGCGAAGTGAGTTTACGCAAAGCTGCGCTCATGAGTCGTGCCTGTGCTCCTACGGTTGTGTCGCCGATCTCGCCTTCCAGTTCCGCCTTCGTGACTAGGGCGGCGACCGAATCGACGACAATCACGTCGAGAGCGTTGGAACGCACGAGAGTTTCGCAAATCCGAAGCGCTTCCTCGCCAGAGCTGGGTTGGGACACGAGCAGATCGTCAAGATCGACACCGAGCCTCTTCGCGTATGCCGGATCGAGGGCATGTTCGACATCGATGAACGCGGCAAGACCGCCGCGCTTTTGGGCCTGAGCTATGACCGTGAGTGTAAGCGTGGTTTTCCCGGATGACTCCGGACCAAACACTTCGACAACTCTCCCTCGCGGAAATCCGCCAACGCCAAGAGCGCGATCGATCAGAATGTTGCCGGTAGGGATAACGTCGATGTCGACGATCTTTTCGTCCCCAAGGCGCATGATGGCGCCGTCACCGTAATCCTTTGCAATTTGTTGAATCGCAAGATCGAGGTTTTTATTTCGCGCAGCAGTCAGTTTGTCTCCGCCGGTTCTCTCTTTATCCAATGACTGTAATTACTTCTCTGCCGACAATTCGCCAAGCGGAAAAGCTTTCTCGGAAAAATGAAAAGGCCGTGAGCTTAGCCTCCACGGCCTTTCCAACGTTCTAGAAACTAGTGTTTAAGAAACAGTAATTTTGCGCGGTTTGATGTGTTCTGCCTTCGGCAGCGTCACAGCGACAACGCCTTGATCGATTTTTGCACTGATCTTATTAGCGTCGATCGATGGATCGAGCTCGAACGTTCGCAGATAATTCTCCGGCCGCGATTCACGATGAATCAACGTGCCTTCCACTGCGGGAAGAGAACGGTCAGCTCGTTGTTCTCGATTGAAATCTCGAGGCCTTCTTTGTTTATTCCCGGCATCTCCACTTCAAGCGTATAGCCGTCGCCGGCCTCCACAACGCTCGCGGACGGCGCAACGAACTGCTCGTTCTGTCCGCGATCGGCGTCGCGATTTTCACGGACCACTGTGTTCATGCTAATTTCCTTTCCTTGTCCAAATTTGCCCGGCGACCTTCGTGCGCGCCGGAGTTGATTAATCGACGGTGACCTGAATTTGCTTCGGCTTTGCTTCCTCAGCCTTCGGCAACGTTACAGTCAGGATTCCATCCCGGTAAGTTGCGCTCACCTTGTTCGCATTCACCCGGGTCGGGAGCGCGATGCTCCGGCGGAATTTCCCGACGTAGCGTTCGGTGCGTTCCGCTTTCTCACCGTTTGAAGTTTCCCTCTTTCGCTCACCGCTGATTGCCAATGTTCCGTCGTGGAGGGAAATTTCTATGTCTTCCTTGCGCATTCCGGGAAGTTCGATCACCGCGACGGCATTGTCGTTATTCTGGTAGAGATCGAGCGCCGGAGACCAGCCACTAAAAAGCTCTCCCCGCCGTGCAAAGCTCGACCAAAACGGCAACTCGAAGAGCGAATTGAGATCATCCCTCAGGCCGCTCCATTGATCCAGTGAGGGCCACGCCATGACTTCTGGGCTTTGATAACGAATTAGACTCATAGTTTAAACACTCCCTTCTAAGTTTTTTGTCGAGTTCTCATAAGCTTCGTTCATGCCAGAGAATACCCTGGTTACATGCATTCTTGTAAGTAACAGAATGTGTTGATTTGACGCTATATTCTTGGCACGTGGCTCGAAAAAAATGTGACATATTTGCACAATCGAGCGTGTGAAAGGCGTTGTCGGAGCGGACACACTCAACTATGGATTTTGCCGTGACAATAAGGGCACAACGAGATGAGCGATTTATGCGCGCGGCGCTGAAAGAAGCGGAAAAAGCACAAGGACACACGAGTCCCAATCCGGCTGTCGGTGCGGTTCTTGTGATTGATAATCGGATTGTGGCAAGAGGCCACCATCGAAGAGCAGGCCATGACCACGCTGAGGTCGAATGCCTTCGCAACTTCGCCGACGACGTGCCTGCTCGCGCCACGCTTTACGTTACTCTGGAGCCCTGCTCCACGGTTGGTCGCACGGCCCCCTGCACGACCGCGATCATCAGGGCCGGTATAAAGAACGTCGTTGTCGGGACGGCAGACGTAAATCCTCGTCACTTTGGGAAAGGCATTACGCAGCTACGAAATGCAGGCGTCAAAGTGCGTGATGGCATTTTGGCCGAGGAGTGCGCGCGCCTTAACGAAGGTTTCAATAAGTGGATTGTCACTGGGCGACCTTTTGTGATTGCAAAATGCGGCATGAGTCTCGATGGCCGATTGACACGGCCTCCCGATGAGCCTCGCTGGATCACAGATTCTGCCGCTCGTCGTAACGCGCACCAGCTTCGCACTCGGGTAGACGCAATTCTTATCGGAGCACAAACGCTTCGTGTGGACAACCCGCGATTGACCGTGCGTGGTATGCGGCACGCGCGACAACCATGGCGAATCGTGCTGACCCGATCTGGAAATCTGCCATCGCACGCATGTCTGTTTTCCGATCGGCTATCAGCACGAACACTGGTGTACAAACGCAAGTCGCTCGGTGCTGTCCTCAAGGATTTGGGCAAAAAAAATGTGACAAGCGTGCTGATTGAAGGCGGTGGAGAAGTGCTCGGTCAAGGGCTCGATGCCCGTCTAATTGATAAGCTCCAGCTTTACCTGGGTCCGATTTTGACAGGAGGACCCGTAATCGCATTTTCAGGCCGCGGAGCCAATGCTGCGCAGACTGCAATCCACCTCGACGCCGTCTCTTACCGGCGGATTGGCAAAAGCATCTGTGCTACAGCTTATCCCAAAACCATCTCCCCCGAAAAAATTCAGAAACTCCTCGTAGTACCTACTGTTTAATCAGTGGGAGGAAAATTATATGAATTGGAAAAAACTTCTCTTAATTGGGTTGGTGGCAAGTGGATTTGCTTTTACAGCGACGCCGCGTTCGGACGCTGGCGTGTCGGTCGGAATCGGATTTGGGTTCCCGGTTGGGTATGGCTATGGCTACCCGGGCTACGGATATGGCTATTATCCGTATGGGTATTATCGACCGTATCCGTACTATGGCTACTATGGGGGGCCTTCATTCTACTGGTCCGGCGGGCATCGAGTCTACTACCGCCACCATCGTCACCATTACTACCGCCATCGGTACTACTAAGCTGACGTAGAAGAGTAAAATCCGCTGAGCTGGCTCGGAATCCGAGCCAGCTCATTTTTTTATGACAAGAGCCAGTTTTTTAGCTAGGCGTAGCGCGCATTATCGATTCCTCGGGAGGGTTAAACTCCCCTTACTTGCGAGATTTGGGCGACTCCGTGGGTTTCGCTGTGGGGCCGTTCGATTGCGGAGCTTGGAATTCTTTTTTTAACTGTTGAATCAAAGCTGGCAGTTGCTGCTGTCGCTCAGTCTCGATTTGCTGCCGGAGCCCTTGTTCGATTTTGCGGCGCTCTTGAATGTAACGGGACTCAAACAAATCACGCCTTTCTGGATCCAATAGGAGGCCGGAATCGTGTAGGGCAGCTTCAGTTTCACGTCTGATTCGCTCTCGTCGCAAATTCTCTCGCTCGCGCATGATCTGGCGCTCCTGCGGGCTCATTCGCATCCAACGCTCGGCATTTCGCCGGAAAATTTGCCGATCCGCCGGCGGAAGCGAAGACCATCGCTCACGCACACTCTGTGCCGGTGGACGCCGGGCAGGTCCAGCCCCAGGGCCTGGGCCTGCCCTTCGCCCATTAGTCCGCTGCGGCTGCGCTTGTGCCAAAGCGCAGGACGAGGCGAAGATCGACAACGTAATGATTATCTTTACAAAGTTGGCTTTTCGTCCCACAGGCTGTTTTCATCCAAAACGAGCAATTCATCCAGATCAGCGACAACTTCGTAATCTTGTGGATCGATTTTTGCCACCACATCTGGCTCTCCCTCGGAGGTCTTCTGTGACACAGGATGATGAATGACGATTGCCGTTGCCATCAGGGCAATTGCCACGGCAGATGCCGGGATGAGTCTGCGCAAGCCAAGCCACTTTCGCATCCGCTCGGAGCGGCTTCCGTCTTGCCGGACTTGTCTCGCAATGTTGCGGGCGAAAAATGGCGAAAGCTCGGGCTCGGCCGTGTGGCCGAGGAGGTCCCACAATTCCTGGTCATCTTCACGTTTCATATTGTCTCCGTGAAATTGAACTGATTGCAGCTCTGAAAGTTGCGCTCGGAAAGAATTCCGAAAGTCCCGATATTACAGTTCAGGCGCCTCAAGGAAACCTTCAAGCTGTCGGATACGGGTCGGATGGCGCATCTTTCGCAGCGCTTTCGCTTCGATCTGGCGAATGCGCTCCCGCGTGACCTGAAACTGCCGGCCTACTTCCTCGAGCGTTCGGCTGTATCCATCCACCAACCCAAAGCGTTGCTCGAGCACTTGACGCTCGCGTTCAGTCAGAGTCTCGAGCACGTCCTTGATCTTCTCCTTCAACAAAACGATGGCCGTCATATCGCTCGGGTTTTCGGCGCCCTTATCCTCGATAAAATCGCCAAAATTGGTTTCTTCGCTCTCGCCCACGGGCGATTGGAGAGAGATCGGCTGCTGGGCCATCTTTAAGACCGCGCGGACGCGATCCACCGGCAATAGTACCTCTTCCGCTACCTCGTCCGGCGTAGGCTCCCGACCGTATTCCTGGACGAGCTGTTTTTGCACACGCATCAACTTGTTGATTGTCTCAATCATGTGAACCGGAATCCGGATGGTGCGCGCCTGATCGGCGATCGATCGTGTGATGGCCTGGCGAATCCACCATGTCGCGTACGTCGAAAACTTGTAGCCGCGCCGATATTCGAACTTCTCGACCGCTTTCATTAGTCCCATGTTCCCTTCCTGAATTAAATCGAGAAACGAGAGACCGCGGTTGGTGTATTTTTTTGCGATCGAAATAACAAGGCGAAGGTTGGCCTCCACCATTTCGGTCTTGGCTCGCAATGCCTGGCGCATCCAACCTTTCAGCGCCTGGTACTGCTCGGCATATTCACCAAGCGAAAGCCACAGGTTCTTTTCCAAGTCGCGAACTCTGTTCCCGAGTTGCAAGCGTTTTCTCTTCTCGCGCGGACGTTTCGCTAACTCGGTTTGAAGATAGAGTGACGTGTGATAGGCCTCATCCGCTAGGTGAACAAATTCTTCTGTTACTTTCTGCTTGAAATAGAAGTGGGGGTAAAACCTTTGCAGCGAAGCGATCGCTCTCTGCACAGATCTGAGCTTCTTTGTTTGTTTTTTTGAAGAGTTGCGCAGTTGGCAGTATTGTTGAGTAATCGAGGCACTCGATTGTTCCACCTGTTTGCACAAGCGCGGAAGCTTCTTCATGTAACGTTCTCGGCTCTCGATTTTTTTGTCGAGAATGACGCGATCAAACCTTTCGCGGCCCTCGGCAAGTTTCCTGGCAAGGTCAAGGTGTGCTCGGGCAATAAAGCCAAACCGGTTGATGTGCTTTTGCACCATGTTTTCGGCTTCCTCAATCCGTTTGGAAATTTCCACTTCCTGCTCTCGGGTCAGCAGAGGGACTTGGCCCATCTGCTTGAGATACATCCGCACCGGATCGTCAAGAATATCGAGCTTGGCTTCGGGTTTCTCTTCCTCTTCTTCCTCTTCCTCTGCGTCTTTTTTCCCGTCCTTATAGCGATCCACCTCCGAAGCTTCGATAATGTCGATCTCCATGCGGCGCAGCCGGGTGAGAATGAGATCGAGCTCGTCGGCGGCGGTGATCCCCTCTGGCAACGCCTCGTTCAGATCGTCAAATGTGAGATAGCCTTGTTCTTTCGCCAGTTTAATCAGTTCGCGAATGCGGGCCTGGATTTCAATCGCCGAATGCAGATGCGCCACAGTCATTTCGCTTTGCTGCTTCGGCCGCGGTTCGACACCGCGTCGCCGTCCTCGGACGAGAACAATACGCTTGGGCTTGAATGCGGCGATTTTTGGCTGTCTCTTCAGGCTGTGTCGGAGCACGGAAGCCTTTGTTATTGAACGACGGCGAAGCTGTTTTGTTTTAAGTCGTCGCGGCGACGACCGTCGAATGCCTCCCTTTCGTTTCGAATGCCTGGCCAAGATTGTGCGGTTAAGGATTTGACTGAGACTTTCGATCTACCGTCCGGGATCGACAACTAATTGTCGGCCGCGCGGGCAGGCTCGGAAAGCTCGTGGAGTTGCTCTTGCAGGTCAAGGATTTGTTTCTGCAAATTCACTACATCGCCGGTGCTGAGCTGCGGAAGTTTTATTCGGTCCTTCGCCACTTCGAGCTGACGGCGCAACACGCTTTGACGAACGCCGAGCCACCATTTCCCCACCATCGTTCCGGCATTAGGCGGCATTTTTTGCAACAACCACGAAGAAACCAGTCCTTCGTCTGCCGGGGAGAGAGTGGCCATAAAAGTATTGAGCGAGGCTGCCTCGGTTGGGCGCAAATCGCTTTCGAGAACGCGGACTAAAATTTCCGCATCTGGCACTTGCTCCAGAATCTCGCGCCAGTTCTGCCCGCGAAGAAATTCTCGCGCTGTCTCATCTCGCAACGCCAGTAGGCAAAGCATTGCGACATCATGGCGAGGACTTGGAGAAGCCTGAAAGCGCGGAGGTTCCGATGCAGGAACCTGTTCGCGCTTTTGTTTTGGCAGGAGTGTTTCGAAATCCGTATTGGAGACACCAAGCCGCGCGCTCGTTTTGCTCACAACCTCGCCACGTAAAAGCGGGTCGCGCACCCGCGAGATCGTTTCAGCCATTTTGCGCGCAAGTTGCATCTTCGCCCCTAACGAATTCAAATCCGTAGTCGCGACTTCGCGCTTTATCCAATAGTCAAAGAAATCGCATGCCGCCGCGACGCGTTTCTCAAATTCATCTTTTCCTTCCAGCCGGACGAGCGAGTCAGGATCTTCGCCAGCGGGCATCTCCGCAACGCGCACGATCAAATCGTTTTGAAGCAGTGCATCGAGAGATCGCTCAGCCGCCTTTTTCCCTGCAGCGTCCTCATCGAAACAAAGAACCACTTCGTTCACAAACCGCTTTAAAAGCCGCGCCTGGCTCTCCGTAAACGCGGTCCCCTGCGGCGCGACGACATTCGTGATGCCTGCTTCGAACAGACTGATCAAATCAAGCTGGCCCTCACACACAATCGCGCAGTTCGCCTCGATCAGTGCGCGCTTGGTCTTGTCGAGACCAAAAAGGACGCTGCCCTTTCGAAAAAGCGAGGTCTCAGGCGAATTTAGATATTTTGCGCTTTCTGTTTCGCTTTGCAGGACACGTCCGCTAAACGCGATAACTTCACCAACGTCGTTGCAGATCGGAAACATAATCCGCCCACGAAAGCGATCGTATGACGTGTGACCAGGAATCCCACCTGCATCATCCCTGGTTTTGACCAGACCGCTTGCAATGAGATCGCGCGTGTTATAGCCGCGCCCGCGGGCCCAACTGCCAAACGCATCCCATTCTTCAGGCGCATAACCGAGCTGCCATCGTTTTGCGATCTCTGCCGTGATCCCGCGGTCTCTCAAATATTTTCGCGCCGGCTCCGCGAATTTCCTCTTAATCAGATTCTCGTGAAACCAGGCGGCAGCTTCCCCATGAACCCGCAACAAGAGGTGGCGAGCTTCAATGTGTCGATCTTCGGCCCCGATTGGCCCCCGTTCTTCGATCACCGGGATGCCGCCGCGGGCCGCGAGTTTGCGTACGGCTGACGGAAAATCGATGTGCTCATAATCCATCACAAAACGGAAGACGCTTCCGCCCACACCGCATCCAAAGCAGTGGAAGGTTTGTCGCTGCGGGCTAACATGGAACGACGGCGTTTTCTCCTGATGGAATGGACAGAGCGCCTTGAAATTTGCCCCTGCTCGTTTCAGCGGAAAATAGGAGCTAATCACTTCGACGATATCATTCGCTGCGGCAATTTGTTCGATGGTTTCGGATGGGATTGTTCCCATGAGGTGTTCGATTTTTCGCTCGTTTGGCTTGGGAAGCGATGTCAAACTTACGCGGTGCACAGTTGCTTTCCAAATAGGAGAAAAATATTCTCGATCTTCGCCTTAATTTGCTGCTTGCAAGCGACAGTTCAGGCGCGCGACATCATTCATAAAGGCGATGTGGTTGTGGTCCCTCTCCGCGGCGAAGTTTCACCTTCGCTCCTGACGTTTCTCCGTCGAACCGAAAAGGCAGCCGAAAACAGCGGGGCGTCGGCCATCATTTTTGAAATGAATACTTACGGCGGACGCCTCGATAGTGCCGCAGAAATAACGGGCGCGCTTAACCGCGCTACCATCCCCACGTACACATTTATCAACTCAAATGCGGGTTCGGCTGGTTCGCTTATCGCGCTCGCGACCCAACATATCTATATGGCGCCAGTGAGCGCGATCGGCGCAGCGGCCCCGGTTCTACCAACTGGCGAAGACCTCCCCGCCACAGAGCGGGATAAGACCATTTCGTATTGGTCGGCTCTGATTCGAAGTTCTGCCATTCGTAACGGCCACAATCCAGATGTTGGCGAAGCGTTTATGAACAAAGACAAGGAGGTAAAAGTTGGGGAACGCCTGATTCATCCAAGGGGAACACTTCTGACCCTGAATGCGCAGGAGGCGACGGAGCGGATCAACGGAAAACCGTTGCTGGCAGATGGCATCGCCAATTCGATTGTCGATCTAACGCAAAAAGCAGGACTCAATGGCAATATCGTTTCGCTCGACCCGAGCGGCTTCGAGCAAGTTGCGTTGTGGATCACCGCGCTTGCACCATTGCTGTTGCTAGGAGGAATTATCGGCGCCTATCTTGAATTCAAAGTCCCCGGGGCAAGTTTGCCGGGAATTATTTCAGCGACTTGTTTTGCGCTATTCTTCCTCGGTCATTATCTGGCCGGCCTTGCGGGCTGGGAAGTGGTTGGGCTTTTTGTTTTGGGTATAGTGCTGGTCTTAATCGAGATCCTCTTTTTCGCTCATAGCACGATCGTATTCGGAGTTATCGGTGTTTTTCTAATGCTAACGTCGTTGCTCTGGGCGATGATTGATCGTTACCCTGGCGAAACATTTCTTCCGACGGGCCGCATGCTCGCTATTCCACTGCTCAATCTTTTTCTCGCGATAGTGGCGGCAGTGATTATAATCGCGATCCTCGCTCGCTTCCTGCCGCGCACGGGGCTTTATCGTCGATTCGCTCTCATGACGTCAAATCCGCCAGGGCCTTCCCTTGTCGGCGCGCCGCGTCAATTTGTTACGGCAATCCAGCTTACGCCCGGAACGCTGGGCACAGCGCTTACGATTTTGCGACCTAGCGGAAAAGCGCGCTTCGGCGATGACGTCGTAGATGTTGTTACCGGGGGAGAATTTATTCCGCCACAAACGCCAATTACCGTGATTCAAACGGATGGAATGCGAGTCGTCGTGAAGAGCGCACTGGAGTGCTGAACCGCGTTTAGCCACCAGCCACCATCCGGACAAATTCGACGCGATCGCCTTCGGCTAATAATCGCTCCCCCCATTCCTGTCGGCGTAGGGCGAGGCCATTGTGCTCCACCAAAATTGATTTCTGCGGCAATTGGTAACGTTCCACCAGATCCGCGATCGTTTCCGCGTCGCGCGCCTCCGCCGTTTCGCCATTAAGTGAAATCGTCACACGCCGCAAAGAGCTTGGTCCCAATCTTTCCAAACTGGTTCGAAACCGCGACGCCGAAGGACCTCTGCTATCTCGGCCGGCGAACGCTCGTCGCTGATCTCAAATTGCCCAGTGGCAAGCTGGTCTTCTCCATCTTGGAAATCAGGAGCAACGATCCGACCGCGGACCGTGCGGTGCAGATGTCCACCGCCTTGTCGAGTATACCCGCCGGGTTCAGTGTGACTGCCAGCACTCATCATCGTCACGCCTAAATGAACGAGCGAGTCGCGGAAGGATGAGCGCTCGCGTGTACTGAGCACAATTCCCACTTGCGGGAAACTGATGCGTAACGCACAAACTAATTGCGCTAATTCGCGGTCAGTTAATGAAAAGAGCGGCCGAAAACCCCCGGCAGCGGGCCGTAACCTGGGCAGGCTCACGCTAATTTGCGCCTGCCAGCAATGTTTGAGCAAATATTCCAAATGCGCCGCCAGGGCGATCGCTTCTTGCTGCCAGGGAGATAACCCAAAGAGCACACCGATTCCGAGCCGGCGAAATCC
>WNFR01008174.1_pt1 | contig 10584 bp, 9 predicted proteins | sample 5400221 | NCBI WGS metagenome assembly WNFR01 (sample SAMN13153357, study PRJNA577476) | soil metagenome | isolation source: 40 cm soil under Madrone tree | place: USA:California | collected 2016-06-14 | reverse complement strand
CCGTGGTGGTCCGTCGAGATAAGGAGAGGTCCAGCTTTCTTGTAGCCCTCCCACGTTGCGACGACGGTGCTTGGCTTCTTAGGCCCGCCGCGGTGGTAGACGAATTGCTCGACGCGGTTGTCTTTACCGACGTAGAGGTCCCAGGTGTCGCCGGGCGTGTAACCGCCGTCCGAGGGATACTTCACCACGACCAGCTCGGCCGAGCCATTGCCCTGCGGCAATTGTTGCATGCCTTGATCGGTTACGGTGGCGCTGGAGTCCCAGTAAGCATGGAAGGGGAATAGAAGCCAGTAGTTATCGTTGGTGAAAGCCGGGTCGATGTCGTCCCTCACATTCGCGGGTTGGCTTTTCAGTTGAGAGCGAAGGTATGTAGCCTTTACGGGCTTGCCGTCCTTATCTTTTCCTTCATAGGAGACTTGCCCGGTTTTGGGTTCCCAAACCCACGAACGGGAGACATTCACTCCGGGGAACTGTGCGTTCCACGTATAACGGATCGCTTCAATTTGCCCGAACGAATCAAGGCCATAGGTCTTGGCAATTCGTTCGGGAACGGAGCCATAGCTCTTGGCAATCTGTTCAGGAGCAGACGAGCGCTTCTGCGCGCAGGAGGTTGCAGCAAGGACCAGCACTCCGAAAACCAGGAAACGGATCGTCTTTGAACGGCCTAACTTTGTCATGAATTCCTCCTCAGTGAATCGTAGAGATTACTTGCTGATTTCCACGAGCCGGAACAATAATGGGTACCACTCTCACAGATGGATTATCACTTATTTCGTAGCGCTTGTGTAATCGGTTTCCAAGCGTTCATTGGTCGCACCGGAGTAGATGAAAATAAATCAGTCGGGGGAAAACAAAAATGAGTAATGTTGATAAGAGTTTTCGCGGGAACGCTGAAAGACAAGCCGGCGCGCGATGCGCACTATCGATGCTCCGAATAGTTTTAGGCGCGCTCTTTATCAGCGTGTTTTTTGAGAATTTGAATAAAGGGCTCTATAGCGCTTCTGGTTACGCTGGGTTGATTAACTACTACATGGAAAAGGGCCATGCACCTCAGGTGCTAAAGTCAGTTATGTCATTTATGGTGGCGCACGCAAACGTTGTTGGACCGATGCAGGGCGCAACTGAGATTTCATTTGGGATTCTCTTGCTACTTGGATTGTTGACTCGGCCCGTAGCTTTGGCAGCCTTTCTTTTTCTGACGACCTTGTGGGTTTCGGAATGGGGAACGGCGTGGATTTGGGAGCTGCTTGTGCCGATGGCTGTCGCTCTCGCGCTGGTTATTGGCAGCGCCGGAAGGACATTTGGAGTCGATGCATTGCTGGCAAAGAGATATCCCTCGAGTCTTCTTTGGTGAAATTGCGCGAGTCCAGACTATATTGGCGGATCATTGTGCTCTTGTAACGTTTGCTCTCGCTGCACTGCGATGCGCCCTAACGTAAATAAGATGCGAGCGGCTGCTTTTATCGATCCGAACACGGTGCCGGCAATCTTTGATTGTCCGCCTGCTCTGCGACGATAATCGACTGGCACTTCCAAAATCCGCAGACCCGCGCGCGCCGCTTTCATCTGCATCTCCAATGGCCAGCCGTAGGTCTCTTCGTGCAAGTGCAATCGCTCTAAAGCATCTCGGCGAATCGCGCGAAACGGACCCATATCAGTGGATCGGACGCCGTAAAGCGCGCGCAGAATTAGTCCGACCATGTAGCCGGCAAACACTTGATGAAAATTCATGCTGCCTTGCTCTCGTTGCCCACGCGTGCGAGACGAGATCACAAAATCATGTGTTCCTTCGGTTACCGGCTGGATCAGCTTGCTCATGACTTCGGGGTAATCGCTGCCGTCGCCGTCGAGGAACACGACAATCTCGCAACGTGGAGAAATTGCCCGAAGACCCGTGCGAAAGGCGCGGCCATAGCCACGGTTGGGTTCGTGAACGACGCGCGCGCCGGCGGCGCGCGCCACTTCCGCGGTGCGGTCGGTGCTGCCATTATCGACGACGATAATTTCGTCGGCGATGTTCCGCGGAACGGCACGAATCACCTGAGCAATCGCATCCTCCTCGTTCAGCGCGGCAACGATCACCGATACAAATGTCTTCGAATCGTCTGGATCGATTTGTTTAGTCATGTGTCTTCAGGATCATCTGCCTTCAACCGCTGGCACCTTGATGCTCAATTTCGCGCGACGCTTCCAAAGTGAAAACCCGAGCAAGAGAAAGAACGGCACGAACATCGCAACTTTGATTTTGAACACAGGATCGTCTGCCCAGTACAGCCAGGTGAGATAAAGAAGAAAACTGCTTAACGTGAGGTAAATCACGGGCACGGAGGGAACAAAGCACAGAAACGGCACGAGCCAGGTGAAGTACCAGGCAAAATGCGGAGCCAACAAAACTGTAAATGTGCACGCTATAATCAGACAATTAGCCAGGGATCGATCATAAGTGTCTCTTTGTCTTGCCAGTATCCACAACGCGACGATTGCCAAAATCAAAATCGTAAACACTATGAAAGCCCCGGTGGGAACGCGAAAGCCAAGCGGCAATCGGCGAATCGCTGCGAGAACAAAGAACTGTTCGCCGCTAAACATACCTCTCTCTTGTGCGTATCCCGGTAAGAAACCAATTACTCCTCGCGCACCCACACGAAGATAAGGCAGGTAAGCAAGAATGATGGCCAGCGCAAAGACCAACGGCATCTTCCAATCACGCCGTTTATACAGAGCAGGAAGCAGAACGACAGGAAATAGTTTCACAAGGGCGGCGCATGCCAAAGCCAACCCTGAAGCAGCTTCAGCCTTGCGACGGCGCGACAAAAGAGCGAGTGCGATGAACGCGATGGCGATCGCATCAAGATGTCCACTTCCGGCGAATTCCCAGACCGTCAACGGGTGCCACGCATAAAGCAGGATGCGGTGACGTGGCAGGCCGACCAATCCGAGCAATTGCAATACGGCCCAGATCGCGATTCCTTCAAACAGAATCACAGTGATCTTCATCCAAGTGACCGACTCACTCACGCGCGTTGTTACAAACCAAATCGCTTCGGCTACGGGCGGATATATCGTAGGCGCGTAATTGTGATTTATGCGCGGATAGATTTTGTCATCCCGCAAATGTTCCAGCGCCGGATCGGCAGGGGCGTAGCGATACGGATTTACTCCAGCCGCTTGAACTCGGCCATCCCAAACGTACCGATAAATATCGTCAGAGAGATAAGGCGGCGCGAAGAGCAGGCTCAAACGAAACAGGACGGCAAAGACTAAAACGATCAGCAATGTCGAATGACTCGGTTGAGTTCTGATCACCAGGCAACAGGCGGCGATATACAAGACGCTGGCAATCAAGACGAGCTGCAAAAACCAAACGATGTCAGCGGTGGAATGAGCTCGGAGACTCCACAAGTAAACTGCCAATAAGGCGCAGCCCAGAACGATCAGCAGAAGATTTGATCGTTTGCGCAAATTGGTCGTGGTGTTAGTAGCTTTCGTCTCGCCTAATTCGATCATTCGGATGCATGCGAAAGCCGTCGGCCATGGTCCCGTTTCAACAAATTCCCAAGATATTTCCGAGTGAATGGCGCGGCGTATGGATGGTAACCCTTTTCGCTAAAACGGTTGGAAGAAAAGAACTCGCGGCACAGACGGTCAAGCGTCACCGCGTCGTCAACGTCATACCACTTCGGTAGCACGACAACCGGCAGAGAAATCCGTCTCGCGCGCTCGAGAGTGTGCGCAAGAACCTCGGACGTGCTCCAGGCGATGCGATCGAACAGAATTTGATGTGGATTTTTCAGTCCAATCAAATAATAACCACCATCTTCGGCAGGGCCAAGGACTAAACGATCTCCTTCCGGTTCTAATGCTTCAATCGCTGAAAGAAGAATGGCTGGAGGAAGGGTGGGACTATCTGAATTAATCAAACAGATCGAGTGATATCCCACTGACAGTAAATCTGTCGTCGCATTTAGCAGTCTATCTCCGAGCGATCCGCCGCGTTGGGCCAGAAGTTGGAAACTCTTCGGCACTATTCCATCGAACGATTTTCTTTCTTCAGCCGGCGTAAAGACGATCACGCCATCCGCCGCCTGGTCGCTCACATTACTTGCCGTGTCGCGCAGGAAACAGGCACTCAAAACCGATGCTTCCTCCGAGGTGAGCGGCGGCGTCAGACGCGTCTTGACGCTTCCGGCCGACGGCGCCTTCGCCATAATTCCCAACGCGCAACGGTGCACTGACTTGGTTGCTGTCATGAAATTATCAGTCACTCTCATTTAGAGGACTGTTACCAGCAGGCACCGCAGAGCGCCAGGAGCAACATCGAGAGCACTAATCCTCTAATGGACTCGGCCGACACCGTAAGCACCGAATCCGTCACACTCAGGTTGGTCCATTTGAAGCTCGCTCGCTGAAAGTTTGAACGTGCAGTTTAAGTCCTCAGCTATTTCTGATCAATGATGCAGTCTAAATGCCTAGTTGAGCCGTTGATGAGTAGTGTCCCAATTTGAGATTGTCTTAGTGCATTCTCAGTGTTCTCCGTGCCTCCGTGGCGATAAAAGTGCCAAAACCAGTTCACCACGGAGACACGGAGAACACTGAGACATGAAACTAACAGTTTGCGCTACTGCGGGAGGCCGATGCGTCGTATGAGATCAGCGAAGCGCGGGTCCGAGCGCAGGCTGTCCCATCTCGGTTCCACGTTGAGCCAATGCATTTGAAACGAGTGTTCTTCGTAACCCTTTTCGAGCCAGGCAAACGCCTGGTCCTTCTCGCCCAGTCCCGCGTAGATGAGCGCTATACTGGCCAAAGGCACGTATCCTTGGGCGGAGCGTTGTTTGAGTTCATCGACCATCGCCAGCGCCTCGCTTTTCTTACCTGTAACCGCATAGAAATGTCCGAGACCACCTCTTGTGAGTGACCATTCATTGCCTCCCAGAAGCGGAATCGCTTTTTTGAATTCAGAGATGGCTTCATCATACATTCCCTTTTGCTCAAAAGAGGCCGCCAGGAATTGTTGAGCCGGAGTGAAGTTCGGTTCCAACTCCAAAGTCCTGTGGAATTGTTCGATGGCCTGGTCGTAGTTGCGGCTGTAGTAGAAACCTATTCCCAACTCAAAGTTGATGCCAAGGGAAAGTGGGTCCAGCTCCTGGGCGCGTTTTCTCTCGACGAGCGCTTCCTTACTCCGGCCCTTTGCCTCTAAAAGCCCTCCGTACCATTGGTGAGCTATCGCATAGCGCGGGTTCAGCTCGATGGCACGCTTTAATTCCGTCTCGGCGCTGGTCCAATTCCAATCATATGCTGCCAGGACGCGCCCAAGTGACGTATGCGCTTCGGCAAGTGTCTCGTCCAGTTCGAGTGCACGCAGCGCAGCCGCCTTGGCTTTAGGCATTGCGTCCCTTGGCGGTAGAGCGCTAGCTGGGACCACATAGCAGTCAGCCAGACCGGCATAAGCCAGTGCGAAGCCGGGGTCCTTTTCAATCGCTTGATTGAAATACTCGATTGCTTTCTTGAGCGCTCCGACCGCACGTTTGTTCCAGTAGAAGCGGCCTTTCAAGTAAAGCTGATAAGCCTCGTGTGTCCCTCGAAATCACCGATCTCGTAAATTGTGAGAATGTTTGGATGGTTAAGCGACGAGGCGGCAAATGCTTCCTGTCGGAAACGTCTGATTCGTTCTTCCTCAGCAGCGCTATAGTGGGAAAGTAGTTTCACTGCCACCTGCCGATTTAGTCCCGGATCATGAGCCAGGTAAACCCTGCCCATTCCGCCGGCGCCGAGTAGTTTCACAATCTGATATGGTCCAATGGCGGTTAGGTCGGGCCCTCGCAGGTTCTCGTTCGACAACAGGCGCGTGGCCTCCTCGACCGCAGGACCCCAACGAGACTTTCTGGTACATCGTGAGCGATTAGCGATTCCACTTCTGCGCGCAGCTGCTTATCGCCGGCGCAAGCTTCATCGAGAAATTCCGACCGTGCACCCGGCTCACGCTCGAGCGCTTCAGCGAAGATGCGGTCAATTTCCTGCCAACGTTTGGGAGTGGTCATGTGTGCTGGCTCAGTTCTCGTCGCAGAAAAGCTTTCGCGCGTCTCCAGTCGCGTGTGATTGTGTCCGCGGAAACGCCCAACACGGTGGCGGTCTCCTCTACACTCAAACCCCCAAAGTAACGCAGTTCCACCACCCTGCTCTTTCGCTCATCAACTTGCGCGAGAGTCGTAAGCGCGTCGTCCAGCGCCACTAACTCAGAAGCGCGTTCGTCGCTAACCACGGCCACTTCGTCCAGAGAAATCGTCCTGCCCTCGCCGTGTTTCGGGCCCAGATGTTTGCGCGCCTGGTCAAGCAAAATGCGCTGCATGATCTGCGCCGCGATGCCAAAGAAGTGAGCTCGGTTCTGCCAGTCTACCTTTTGATCGATGAGCTTTAGGTAAGCCTCATTAACCAGCGCGGTTGTCTGCAACGTATGGTCCTGCCGCTCGTGGCTCATGTAACCTTGAGCCAGCCGGTGCAGCTCACCCTCCACCAAAGGGCGCAGCTTATCGAGCGCCGACCGATCTCCGTCGCTCCAGGCAACGAGCAATTGTGTCACTTCCCGTGAGGGTGTTGCCGACATAACTTACTTCATTCCTTCATTTGATACGACCCGGCGGTAGCTGGTTGGTCTCACTCGCAGTCACTCAGGCCGTGGGACCACGGCCTGAGTGACTCCGTTCCTTTTCTTCACACCTGCGGTTGGTTTTACTAAGGATCACTCTTTGATCTAGACCACGCGACTCGTGATTGCTCAGTACCGATTGGAGCGTGCGCTTTTCCAGATCCGGCCAGAAGATGTCCCAGCGCGCGATTGCCGATCTGGCTTGCGAATTTATGAGCACCTACTTGTGGCCGCAGCCTTTGCAGAACCTGGAACATTGGGCTGCCTTACTGATTTTTGCGTGTTCATGCGAGTTTCTTCACTCGATCAATTTCGGTGTCGCGGACTTTGACGTCATCACGGTCAAATCGATAGGGCAGCTGTTTGATCTTGGCGATGAAGTAGGCGGCGAAATCGCAGACGCGTGGCTGATCAGCGTTTCCCTCTTTTGCCTCAGCACTTCCGCTGTAAAGACCCGCCAAACGCTGGATGTTAAGCAGTGGAACCAACTCCACGACCGCTCTCTGACCGCACGCCACCAGCGTCCGTCCGAAGGGACCCAACTCATTCATGTTCAAAAATGCCCATGGATTCAAATCTGTCGTCACTTGGTCCTTGAGCGCCGCGACAAAGATACTTGCTACTTTCCCAACTCCAATGACACTGAGGAACTTTGTCTGATCCCGGTGCAACAGAATCTCGCAAGCATGGAGACGAGCAAGAAGTGAGGAAGAGTCGTCTTCTATAACAGCCAATAACGATTCGGAGGTCACACGGAAACTGTTCAGCTCGAGCTCCGAAAGCGTTTCGAGTTGTTGAGCAATCTCACTTATTTCCGCCGGCGTCGTCATTCCTTTGTCAGGGCCGTGCCATCTACGGAGACTTCTTTGCCGGTATTGGGGCCGTCGACAATCTTGACCTTCCATGGATCCGTAGCTTTGGCACCCTTACTCATGACCGATACGCGGTTAGTAACGAGCAACTTGATTTTGTCAGCGCCAGCTAATACTTCCATTTCTTTCGAAGGTTTGAAGATCTCAACGGTCGGTAGGTCAATCGTCTCTAAGCCGCCACTTGTCTTCGCGGCATTCCACTTAGCAGCAGCGGCCATAAACGCAGCAGAAGGCGTTCCCTGCGACAGGATCTTAAAATCTACCAGCTTGAAAGTCGCAGACGCGTCACGTTCCCAACCCCATTGAACTGAGCCATAGTAGGAATTCTTCTGCGCTCCCTCGACTGCCAATGCGGTAGTTTCGAAGACTTGTCCTGAGTTCTTCTTCCCAATCGATCCGGGTCGTTGGGGCACGTCGTCAAGCTCGGCTGGTTTTACGTCCCAGTTTGCACCTGATTTCTTTCTGTAGCCCCATTGTCCAAGGCTCGCGGCGGTATATTTAACGCCTTTTAGACCTGAGGATTTCTCGTAGTCCGTTTTCTCTTTTGCCGTCATTTCGGCAACTTTTGCCCCAACATTAGCACCCTCCAGCGTGTCCTTCTTAGCACCGGCGCCGGCTGACGCAATGTAAATCGGATTACGCAATGCGGCCAACTGATCGATATAGGAATCCTTACCGGCGCCGCTTGTGACGGCCTGTTTCTTTTTGGCCTCATCAGCAGGATCCAAAGCACCTTCTTTAGTGGGCTTAACCGATTGAGTCAAACCAATCTTCGTGGCATCTACCGTATTACCTGGAGTGAAACGCAGATACATTTCACAGCCGACACCTTCGTCCTTATTATTTGTCACTTTGCTGTAGTAAACATCTTCAAATTCGCCGTAGGCAGTACTGAGCTTCTTCATTTGAACTGCTGCCTGATCTGATCCGAGCTTCATTTTAGTACCACCATGAGATTGCGATGCTGGGTTGTGCGGCGCAATCTTGTCGAGCAGTTCCTCGCTTGATTGTCCTCTCACCACGCGATCTGCGACTGCATCAGCATGTCGTTCATAGGCATCACCAACCTGACCAAAACCACCGGCCGGCTTTACTCCCGCGCGTTGCTGCACGACGTGTGCTGCCTCATGTGTGGCTGTGTGAAGATCCGGAGCGCTGGCAAATGCAACGTGACGGTCGGTGGTGTACGCGCTCGCACCGATGGCCTTTGCAGCGTTAGCCGCGGCCCGACCTTCGTGGGCGCGAGCATGCGATATGTCGTGACGACCAAACGCTCGTTGTATTTGATTCAAAAAAGGAAACGCTTTTCCACGTCCTTGTGTCCCGCCTGTTGCCACTTCGTAAACAGACCTTTTGTCAGCACCGCGTCCCGAAGATCGCATCAAGCGCTGGACTGCTCGATTCCCTAACATACGCTGCAAAGCATGAAAGCGAGTGACGTGTTTGGCCTGTGTCGCAGACTTCGAACGCGATTGATTCTTCGATACTTGATATTGCTTGTTAGCTGCACTAGACATTGGACTATCCTTCACTTGGTCGGCAGAGGTTTATTACGCGTTCCACCGCCCATATCCTTTACGTCTGCAACATAGATTTGTACGGTGGCTACCGAACCCTGGCCGTTAGCGTTCAGAACGTCTGCCTCTATCAACCCCTCAGTGGAACCCTTTACAGCCCGATTGAATGTCAGCTTTGTACCTTTCGCCAACCTTGTTGGTCCGGTGGTGCCATTCACATACTGAACCCAAGCGTCTCTCGTGTTGCCCCCAGCTGTAGGATTTACTTCGAGTGTTCCCGTAGTTGTCGACTTGTTCCAAAGTTTGGCTGCTTCGATGAAGTTTGCAGTCGGCTTGGCTTTGGAGGCTTGGGAAATGTCAGACGTATCTTTGGCTTCCACTTTTGGATTCGCCTTAGTTCCTCCAACCTTGTATCCCCATTTGACTGAACCATAGAATTTGTCCTTGTCAGCACCATCGATGGCGAGCGCGGTGGTCTCGAACATCATTCCATAGCCCTTCCTCTTAATACCTTCAGGTTGATCGCTAATGCCCGCTGAGTGAGGCGTCCTCTCCGCGTCGCTCTGGTTTAGCTTGTAGCAGAAACCGAGTTCGTAATGAGTATTCGAGCCGACCTGTGGTGTGGCGCCGCTGGTGACGTTGGAGTCAGGCGTATTCTTCAGTTCTTCTTGTGGGCCAAGATTCTTCGTGTCGAAATAGATTGGATTATTCGTCGCCCCTGACGAGTCAATCGCGTAACCTTTACCTTGCCTTCCCCGAACCATTCTCGCCGCAATCGTTGGGTTAACAGCGTAAGGAGTCCCCGACTCATTGAAGGCTTTTACACTCTGAGTCAATGCAATCTTATTGGCATCCGCTTTGTCTTTGTTAGGATGAAACTTGAGGATGATATCGACGCCACTATCGTTTAGAGGCTCAAACTTCGTTGTTTCAAATTGTCCGTAATCGTTTGGTCCAACCTTGTCAGGAACTTTCTTGTTGCACTGCACAACGGAAGATTGTGGATGGTTGTGTGAGGCAAAGTTGTTGAGCAACCCTTCGCTCGACTGCCCTCTGACGACGCGATCTGCAACGGCGTCTGCGTGTCGCTCATAGACATCCCCAACCTGGCCGACATTACCGGCGAGTTTGACCCCAGCGCGTTGCTGAACGATGTGTGCTGATTCATGTGCGGCTGTGTGAAGATCCGGCACACTGGCGAATGCAACGTGATGGCCGGTCGTGAATGCGGTAGCGCCTATCGCCTTTGCAGTCGTTGCGGCACTTGGGCCTTCGTGGGCGCAGGCGTTTGAGACGTCGTGACGTCCAAAGGCCCGCTGTATCTGGTTGAGAAAAGGAAGTGGTTTGCCGCCGCCTTGTGTGCCGCGCGCGGCCGCCTCGCGAACAGACTTGGTACCAGCCCCATGGCCATGAGACCGCATCAAGCGCTGCACGCCTCGATTCCCAATGGTGCGCTGCAGCGCATGAAACCGTTTGTCGGTGATGTTCTGCTTCGAAGACGTCGCCTGCGACTTACTCGCCGATAGTTGATACTGCTTATTGGCGGCGTTAG
>WNFR01010142.1_pt1 | contig 10585 bp, 9 predicted proteins | sample 5400221 | NCBI WGS metagenome assembly WNFR01 (sample SAMN13153357, study PRJNA577476) | soil metagenome | isolation source: 40 cm soil under Madrone tree | place: USA:California | collected 2016-06-14 | reverse complement strand
GCACGTTATGTTCGCGCGCGAGGACGGCGATTTGATATGTGCCGATCTTGTTTGCAGTGTCGCCGTTAGCCGCGATGCGGTCAGCTCCGGTGACAATCGCGCTGACGTTTCCGGTTTTCAAGAAGTGACCCACCATGTTGTCGGTAATCAAGGTAAGCGGGATGTTGCTGCGATGCAATTCCCATGCAGTAAGGCGAGCGCCCTGTAAATAGGGACGCGTTTCCGGCACAAGGATGTGAAGCTTTTTCCCTTGCTCGACCGCCACTTGGATCACACCAAGCGCTGTGCCAATGCCTGCGGTAGCGAGCGCACCTGCGTTGCACTGCGTCATTACACGGCCATCCTGCGGCATGAATTCCGCGCCAAAACGTCCAATCGCTTCATCGGTGGCGCGCTTCTCGAAATGGACAGCCTTAGCTTCCTCAACCAATGCGTGCTTGATTTGCGCAAGATCTGAGGTTTGCACGGAAAGTTCTGCGAACCGGCGCTGCATGCGATCGAGCGCCCAGAAGAGATCCATCGCCGTCGGCCGGGTCTTGGCCAGAGTTTCGATAATTACCGGAAACTCCGCGCGCAAATCTTCCAGGGACTTTGCCGGGGAATTCTGTACACCGATGGCGACGCCCATGGCAGCGGCAACGCCGATTGCGGGCGCTCCGCGAATCACCATTTCACGAATCGCTTTTGCGACCTCCTGGTAAGTCGTATAGGTGTAGAAAATTTCTTCGCCCGGGAGCCGGCGCTGATCAAGCATCACCACGCCACGGTCCGTCCATGCAATCGGTTGCGCTACATACATTCGGTTTTCATCTCCGCAAATTTCTATTGTAAACGACCGGGGCTCAGCCGCAAAAAACGCGCCTAAGGATGCGGCGGCATCTTGGTGAAACCGTGGGTGGCCAAGATCGCGGTAACGGCGATCATCGAGTTATATCCCAGATGAAGCAGATAGCTGGCCAACACGGTTCCGGCTCTTGCGCGTGCCAAGGTAAAAATTATTCCAACCGTGATCAGCATGACAACCAAGCCCCATGTCCAGCCAAGCTGCGGCGCGTGCATCAGGCCGAACAACACGCCCGTGATCACGATTCCGGGCGCAACGCCCAGACTTTTCGCTTTATGCGACTGCTGACAATCGCCACACACAAAGACAGCCCAATGCCAGCAGCGAAATAAAGCCAGGGATTGGAAGGCGCGCCTGAGGCAGGAATGAGCTTTCGCCAGCCGAACGTATGCCAGAAAGGCAAGTTCTTCAAAATCGGAATACTGACATAGAGAAACAAGAGAATCAGCGCGTATAACAGGACGTTTGCCGTGATGGGAATAACCGGCTTGGATGCCGCCAGGTGCTCCAGATCTTTTTGCGACAGATGAGCGTTGTGCGATTGCGACAGCAAGTAAAGGGTTGCGCCAACCTGTGTGACGATGAAGCTTACAATTCCGAAAATCAAGAACCCAGCAAAATGAGGCCAGCCCCAAGGGATGCGCAAGTCCTCCGGAACATCCGACTGGTACGGCGGAGGCGGCGAGGGCGGAACGCCCGAAAAGGCAATCGGATCACCGAGCGGCTCGCCAGCCGGTTCCGGAGTTCCGACTACGATTTTGCCGGCGAGATCCTCGAGGGAATTCTGAGCGTCGTTCGATGGGTCAACGGGAGGGTCTGGAGCCAGCGGTTTCGGATCGTCAAAAACGCTCATGCTTTTTTCCTTGCCGAGCGCGACTCACGAGCCCATCCAGAGACCAGCGCGGCTGCCACTAACGGAAACAGAAGTTCGTGATGTCCTGTGATGGCATAGCCTTTCGAATGCGAGGAACCGCTCTTATTCGATGACGCGGTCGGGCGCTTTACTACATTCTGCAGCGGCCGGTAATGCTGAATAAAATCGAAGTTGGCGGTGGTAATCGGCAGTAAGCGCACACCGAGATTTCTCACCACGGACACCGCCTTCAAAAAAATCTCGGGCAACAGCACCGCCGAGCCCCAATTCAGATATACGCCGCCCGGATGCATTCCTTTCACCAGGCTGCAGAACAGGCGAAAATCGTGATGCGTGGAGGCTCCCAGAGACGCGCCATCCGCCGCGGGATGCATGTGCGGAATGTCCGTGCCGATCGCGAGATGAACGGTCACCGGTAAGCGAAGCTTGTATGCATTGAACAGGACGCTGGATTGTGCGTTTTGCGGTAGCAATCGGCGCCCGGCGAGGAACTTACCCGCAGCTTCTCCATACCCAATTCCGGAAAACGCGGCCGTGCCCGCAATCCGGTTCAGGAAAAACCCGGTTTCCGTCGCCATGCCGAATTTACCCTCGCTCAGCCCAGCTTCCACATCTTCCGATGTCTGACCCGATAAAGCGATTTCAAAGTCATGTATCAACGCCGCGCCGTTCATCGCGATTCCGGAAACGAATCCACGACGCATCAGGTCGACGATGAGCGGACCCAAGCCGGTTTTGATGACGTGACCGCCCATCCCCCATAAAATTGTCCGGTCCCGGCGTTTTGCCAGTTGAATGGCTGACAGCACGCCGCGAAGATCGCCTGCCGCCAAAATTCTGGGAAGCGTATCAAGGAATTTTGCGATGGCCGCATTCCCGGAGAAGGGCTTGGCAAAGTCGGCTACCGAGACCTTGCTTTTCCGCGACGCCAGCGGATACGTCGCGACATCGCCGAGGACAAGAGGGTGCACCTGATAGACGGTATTCATTCTGGACAATTCACTCTAAACGGGAAGTTAGATGAGCGCAAGAAACAGCACCAACGAATCGTCCTGCGTCAAACAACAATTCAGCACAAAAATCTGCCGGTAGGAATAACTCCACCGAGCGACACAATCAAAGGAATATCCGCGAAGCAGGAAATTACGATGCCGCCCAGCCGCCAGTTCCGGTCGCGGGGCGAAGTTCCTGACATCCAGTGCACAAAAGGAAATGAACCCGGGACGATCAACGCGGCCATGATGGACCATTCGATCCAGCGCACCGGCACGTAAACCAATACGTAGGTCAGGATGTTCTGAGGAAGACCGTCCCCGATGTGAGAAAGCACAAATGTGCTGGTCAACCAAATACCGACCCCAAAGAAGAAGCCCATTAGCAACCGAAAAAAGCCGTAGACCAGCGAGCGCCTATACACGTCGTTCCTTGGCGGCCGATAGTTTCGCAGCCCCCAGTAACACCAGAAGCTGTATGCCAGCAACTTTATTGCGGGATAGAGAAGCGCAACCATAATTCGCAACCGTCACAGAAAAAGTTTTCAGCTAACCACCGGCTCCGTTCGAACCGGCCGGGACGGAAAGTACGCGCGTTAATGCCTGGCCAGTGTACGACTTTTTGCTGCGTGCCACCGCCTCCGGCGAGCCCTGCACTACGATTCGGCCGCCGCCCTCGCCACCCTCCGGGCCAAGATCAATGACCCAGTCAGCTTGCTTGATGACGTCCAGGTTGTGCTCAATGATCAGCACGGTATTGCCGAGGGAAACCAGTCGCTGAAGGACGTCCAGCAATTTCCGAACGTCATCGAAGTGCAGTCCCGTCGTGGGTTCGTCCAGAATGTAAAACGTCCTTCCAGTCTGCCGCTTGGAGAGTTCGCGCGCCAATTTAATCCTTTGCGCTTCGCCGCCAGACAGAGTGGTTGCAGACTGGCCGAGTTGCACATAACCGAGGCCAACTTCCACGATGGTGGCAAGTTTCTGCTGAATTTGCGGAATGTTTTCCAGCAGTTTGAGTGCGTCCACCGCTGGCAAGTTCAGGATGTCGCTGATCGAGTGGCCTTTGAAGCGCACCGCAAGAGTTTCCGAATTGTAACGACGCCCGCGGCACACTTCGCACATCACGTAAACATCGGGAAGAAAATTCATCTCGATACGGCGGAGGCCATCGCCCTGGCATGCTTCGCAGCGGCCGCCCTTCACATTAAAGCTGAAGCGGCCCGGTTTGTAGCCTCGCTCGCGCGATTCCGGCAGCATTGCGAATAGCTCGCGAATCGGCGCAAACACTCCGCTGTACGTGGCGGGATTCGAACGCGGCGTGCGACCGATGGGAGCCTGATCGATCTCGATGATTTTGTCGATGTGCTCGATTCCCAGAACCGTGTCATGAGCGCCCGGCGGTTCCATCGAGCGGTAAAGTTTGTGCGCCAGCGCGCGATACAAAATATCGTTTACCAGCGTGGACTTGCCAGAACCCGAAACGCCGGTCACCACGGTAAGCAAGCCGAGAGGAATCGCGACGTCAATTTCCTTAAGGTTATTTGCGGAAGCACCGAGAATCTGAATGGATTTTCCGTTAGGGCTGCGCCGCACTTCCGGGACCGGAATTTTCGCGGCACCGGAAAGATATTGCCCGGTCAGCGATTCCGCGCTTTCCGCAATTTGCTGTGGCTTTCCCTGCGCCACCAGATATCCGCCGGCATTGCCCGCGCCAGGGCCAAGATCCAGGACAAAATCGGCGCGCCGAATGGTGTCTTCGTCGTGCTCCACTACGAGCACGGTATTACCCAGGTTGCGCAGCGTTTCCAGCGATCCCAGCAGCCGATCATTGTCACGCGCGTGCAGGCCGATCGAGGGCTCGTCCAGCACATACAGAACACCGCGCAGCCGCGAGCCAATCTGCGTGGCCAACCGGATGCGCTGCGCTTCTCCGCCGGAGAGCGTTGCCGCTGAACGGCTCAGGCTCAGATAGCCCAACCCAACCGCCAGCAAGAACTCGATTCTTTCCGCCACTTCTTCCAGCGGACGCGCGGCAACCTCCGTCTGGCGCGGCGTGAGCTGCGAAATAATTTCGTCAACGGCCGGCCTGGCCGCGGCCAGTGAGAGCGCCGTGAAGTCGGCGATCGACCAGCCCGCCAGCTTCACCGCAAGTGATTCGGGACGCAGGCGCTTTCCAAGACACGCACTGCAGAGCGTCGCGGACATATATTGCGTCATCCATTCGCGATACGAATCGGAATTGGAATCTTCAAAATTACGCTCAAGAAACTTCAGGACGCCCTGAAACCGGAAGGTTTTTGTGGATTTGGCTTTCGACTTCTTGGCATCGTTGGCGGAATAGCCGGGGGCACCAACCGGCGGATAGCCGTACAAAATCAGGTTCTGCGTCTTGAGGGGAAGTTTTTCGAACGGCGTGTCGAGATCGAACCCATGGGCATAAGCCGCCAGCTCCAGGGTGCGTTTCAAAATCGCAGAAGCGGATCCCGGTCCCAGTCCGCCATCGAAAAGCGGACGCGTCCAATCCGTGATTACCTTCGCGGGATCGAAATCGTACTTCGAACCGAGGCCATTGCACGCCGGGCAAGCGCCGTACGGCGAATTGAAGCTGAACGAGCGCGGTTCGAGCTGCGGAACGCTGAGGCCGCAGTCGGGGCACGCCAGCTTTTCCGAAAACGTAAATTCTTTCCCGCCCACCACCGCAATCGTCACCAGCCCCGAAGCCAGCTTCAAAGCCGTCGCAATGGACTGCTCCAACCGCGAAGCAATTCCCTGCTTCACCAGCAAACGGTCCACCACGACTTCGATGGTGTGATTTTTCCTTTTGTCGAGCGGCGGCGGATCGTCCAGTGGAAAAAGTTCGCCGTTGATTCTCACGCGAACATATCCGTCCTGGGAAAGTTTTTCGAGTTCCTTGCGGTATGCACCTTTGCGCCCCCGCACGATCGGCGCAAGGATCATCACGCGATCGTCGGCCTTGCTTAAATCGCCCGCGAGAATGGCCTGAACAATCGCTTCGCTCGACTGGCGCTTAATTGGCTTTCCGCAGTTCGGGCAATGCGGCACCCCGACCGAGGCGTAAACCACGCGTAAGTAATCGTAAATTTCAGTAATCGTGCCGACCGTTGAGCGAGGGGAACGCGTAGTCGTCTTTTGCTCGATGGCAATCGCTGGCGAAAGCCCTTCGATCACGTCCACGTCCGGGCGCTCCATCTGGTCGAGAAACTGCCGCGCGTACGCCGAAAGCGACTCTACGTAGCGGCGCTGGCCCTCGGCGTAAATCGTATCGAACGCCAAAGACGACTTGCCGGAACCCGACAATCCCGTAATCACCGTTAGCGAATTCCTGGGGATTTCCAGGCTGATATTCTTGAGATTGTTCTGTCGTGCGCCGCGAACAATAAGTTTGGTAAGACCCATGATCTAAACAAGCCCCTCCACAGGAGCCCCTGGCACCCAGTGAGCACACTGAGGCCAGAATAACTTTTAACCATAGCAGGCGTTATTCGTGCGGGTCAACCTGCTCTCATGGACCCACATGGACCCAGGCTTTCAAGCTCTCACCAGTAAGGAATTGACAAAAAAAGGCTACAAGATTCACCCTACAAGTAAATTTTCACGGGGCTGGCGCATTTTTTACAAACATTCCACACGCCTCAGTGTTGCAGCCAAAGGAGTTAGCGATGGCGCAGGATTTGCATAGTCAAAAGATGTGGGAGGAGTTAGCCGAGGATCCCTTTAGGGGATTGAGGGCTGGGCCGGCTACCTTCTCCCCATTTTTGTTCCTGCCGACAAGCGAGAGTCCGAACGGGCTTCCCCTAAACTCTAAAAAACCTCAAAAATGGCGATTTCGGATCCAATGCAGAAGTGCGCCTACCGAAGAGAAAGCGAAAAGAAATAAGAGAGACCCTCTGAAGTGGAAAAATGCCGAACGCTAGGAGCGAAGCAACCGCGAAGACGACGGTTGGCTTAGCTGGCTTCGGCTCGGTTCAGCGTGGCGCGTGGAATAATCCGCCAGCGTAAGTCCCAGCATAATCGCCAGCCAGAAAAAACCAGCTACGATGACCAGCTTGGTTCGTCGCGCACTGTATTTGCCGTGCATGAAAAACAGAATCACCAGCGTCATCTTAATGGTAGCAATACCGAGGGCTGCAACGATGTTCAGGCGGCCTAGATCCACTTTCGCGGCTTCGACTGTCAAAACCGTGCCTACTAGCAGCGCCGTAAGCACGGCTGCGTAGACTTTGGGGGAAACAATATGTTCGGAATGTTCTGCCACGCGATTCTCCGCTCAGGCCAAGTGCCGGTTGATCAGATAAAGCAACGGAAATAAAAAAATCCAGACGATATCAACGAAGTGCCAGTAGAGACCGATGTTATCCACTGGAGTGTTGTAGTTCGCATCGAACCTGCCTTTGCGTGCCTCCAAAATAAGCCACAGCAACAGCCCGGCGCCGACGATCATGTGTAGTGCGTGCAACCCCGTCATTCCAAAATAGAGGGAAAAGTACAGCTGGGCGTGGGCGTTCAAGGCAGCGGCACCGACTTCTTCAGGATTAGCGGCGCCTCGCTTTTTCGCTTCGTCCGCTTCTACTTCGATGCCTTCCTTAATTTCCTTCTTTTCGTCGTCCAGATCCTTATCTGAGAGATCACAGGCGGAGGGATTCTTGGAGCAGTAGGTAATGTCGAAGCTGTGGCCAGGAATCAAATGGTGATCAAATTTTTGCTTGTATTCGATGACCTTGATGCCCAGGAAGACGGAACCCAGAGCAAGAGTCGCTATCAGAAATAGAGGGACTAGTTTTTTGTGACTAGTCTGAGCCGACCATACCGCCATGGCCATGGTGAAGCTGCTGGCAATTAAGACGATGGTGTTGCCAAAACCGAGCGGCAAAGACAGCATATTGCCGCCAATACCGAATGCGGTCGCGTATGCATGGCGATTGATTGAGTATGTGAGGAACAGGCCGCCGAAAAATAAGATTTCGGTGACCAGAAAGACCCACATTCCAAGCGTTGCGGTTTCTTTCTGCTGCTCCAGCGTCTGAAATTGTCCAAACAGCTCTCCGGTGCGGTGCACTCGGTGTTCCTCTTTTCTTTCTCTCGCCGCCAGCCTCGCAGCCGGCACTTAGAAGGTGAACGCCCCGTCAGATCAGCAAATCTTTCTCAGTCGTCGCCGTGCGCCGGTATCGGCTTTCTTGCAACCGCGCCACTCAAGCCCAACTCAGGCCGGTGCTCGAAGTCGTAAGTCTCCCAATCCACCACCGGCGTTTCGTGAAAGTTCTCAGTCAGCGGCGGAGAGTCGGTAGTCCACTCCAGCCCGGTGGCTGGCCAGGGATTTTTTCCCGCAACTTTGCCGTAACGCATAGACCAAGTCAGATAAATCATCGGCATCAAATAACCGAGCGCGAGAATCGAGGCGCCCGCCGTGGACATAACGTTCAGCACCTGGAATTCCGGCGGATAGTCGTGATACCGCCGCGGCATTCCCAGATAGCCCAGAATAAATTGCGGGAAAAATGTCAGGTTGAAGCCGACAAACAGAACGATGGCTGCGATCCGCGCAAGAAATTCAGGGTACAAGCGCCCGGTGATCTTTGGCCACCAGTAGTGTATTCCACCCAGATAACCCATGATCGCCCCTCCGACCATGATGTAGTGGAAGTGCGCGACCACGAAGTAAGTATCGTGCAGGTGAATATCCAGGCCGAGACAGGCGAGAAACAGTCCAGTGAGGCCGCCGATTGTGAACAATCCGATAAAGCCGAGGCCATAAAGCATTGGCGTGTCGAAGGCAATCGAACCTTTATAAAGCGTGGACGTCCAGTTGAATACTTTGACCGCCGATGGGACAGCGACGAGAAACGTCAGAAACGAAAATGCTACGGCCGAATACGTCGACTGGCCGGTGAGAAACATGTGATGCGCCCAAACGATGAACCCGATCACCGCGATACCGATGCTTGAAGCCGCTATGAAGTCATACCCGAAAATCGGTTTGCGCGCGAAGGTGGGAATGATTTCGCTGATTACACCCATGGCCGGCAGAATCATGATGTACACGGCGGGATGCGAGTAAAACCAAAACAGGTGCTGAAACAGAATCGGGTCGCCACCGTAAGCCGGATTGAAGAAGCCCAGGTGGAACATTCTCTCAAGGCCAGCCAGGAGCAAGGTGATCGCGATGACCGGAGTGCCCAGAACAAAGATGATGCTGGTCGCGTAGTGCGACCAGACAAACAGCGGCAAGCGCATCCAGGTCATGCCCGGAGCACGCATGGTATGAACCGTGACGATGAAGTTCAGGCCTGTCAGAATCGAAGAAAAGCCGTTGATAAAGATGCCGATCACCGCCGGCGTCACGGCAGAGTTCGAATAGATGCTGCTTAACGGCGTATAAAACGTCCAGCCCGTATCCAGACCGCCGGTGGCGAACGAGTACAGAACAAAGGCTCCGCCAACCAGATAAATGTACCAGCTCAACAGATTGATTTTCGGGAACGCCAGATCCTTCGCGCCGATCATGATCGGTATCACGAAATTGCCCAGCACCGCCGGGATCGAAGGAATCAGGAAAAAGAAAATCATCGCCACGCCATGCATCGTAAACAGCTTGTTGTAGGTTTCTGGCGTGACCAGATAGCCGCCGGGCGTCAGCAGGTGAATGCGAATCAGCGAAGCGAACAGGCCACCCACGAAAAAGAAGAACGTCACCGAAATCAGATACAAGATCGCGATCCGTTTGTGGTCCGTGGTCAGTAGCCAGGAGCGAATCCCGTAGGTCGCGTTAAGATAGTGCTCACGCGGCATCTTCTCGCTCTCCGAAACGTGCAGTTGTGTGGTACTCATGCTATTTATTCCCCGTTGCGGGCGCAGCGGCGCCGGGCTTGGTTGGCGGCGGCTGGTCCTTCAACGACTTGATGTACGCCGTAAGATCCACAATCTGTTCTTCCGTGACCAATCCCTGAAAACTGGGCATAACCGGCGCATAACCCGCAACAATTTTCGCGTTTGGCTGTAGGATCGATTCGCGAATGTAGTTGTCATCCGCCAGGACTGTCGATCCATCGGCAAGCTTTACCTGCGACCCGTACACTGCGTTGTAGGATGGGCCGCGGCCCTTGCCATCCGGAAGGTGGCAAGTGTTGCAGGCAAGGTCGGAGGTGAGCTTTTGACCGATGGCTACGGGATCACTCAAACCGGAACTCCCCGCCAGCCATTTGGCATATTCATCAGGCTCCATCACCGTGACCCAGCCTCCCATCACCGCATGATCGGTCCCGCAATACTGCGAACAGAAAAAATGGTATTTTCCAACCTTGGTTGGCCGGAACCACATGGTGTTATAGTGCCCGGGCACCACATCCATTTTCACCCGGAACGACGGCACGGAAAAATCGTGGATCACATCTTCGCTACCCATAATCAGCCGCACGTTGCGGCCAACCGGTACGTGCAGCTCGTTGATCTCTTTGCGCCCATCGGGTTGTTGCAGCTTCCACATCCACTGCTTGCCAATCACATAAACGTCAAGCGTATCCGCTGGAGTGTGCCGGTAATCCACGTAAATTGCCGCGCCCCATCCGAACATCGCCAACAAAAGAGGGAACGGCAGCGCGATCCAGGCGATTTCCAGGCGCAGGTCTCCGTGGATGGGCACTCCGATTTCATCCGGCTTTTTGCGCTGGTATTTGAACATGAAATAAGTCACCGCAGCGCAGATCACCACCGCAAAAAACACACACACGGCAATCATGAAATAAACCAGATTGTCCACTTGCGGAGCGAAGTTAGAGGCTTGCTCCGGAGATAATGGCATTTGCGACTGCACGATCAATCCGCTCCTTGGTGGCTCAAATTCGTTTGCGCCGTACGTTT
>WNFR01022195.1_pt1 | contig 10588 bp, 7 predicted proteins | sample 5400221 | NCBI WGS metagenome assembly WNFR01 (sample SAMN13153357, study PRJNA577476) | soil metagenome | isolation source: 40 cm soil under Madrone tree | place: USA:California | collected 2016-06-14 | reverse complement strand
GGGTTTTCTCGATATGCTGCTTTTCGTTCTTCACCATTTGGGTGACCCCCTTGAGGTTGAGTTCGTAAAACCGGCAAGTTTCGCGAACTCATTTTTACCCCATGTTTTTGGGGTCCCCAAATGGTTCCTTCAAATTAGAACCCTCTACCGAAGCCCACCCCAGTGCATTATTCAGGAAACACAGCCACTCCACACGTGTCGAAGTTAAGCTTGGTGACTCCGGAGGACAGGTGTGGATGCGAGTTAAGGACTTCGGGGTGGGATTTGATTCTACTGCTCGCGCTAATGGTATTGGCCTGGCCGCGATGCGGGAGCGGCTCCGAATGGTGGGTGGCTCCTTGCGGGTCAAGTCGAGTCCTGGTGTTGGTACAGAGCTTACCGCGGAAGCCAAGGCTATGACGCCAGCTACCTCATCGCACGCTGCCTAGAACAAACGCGCCCAAATCGCAGAGACGGAAGCTGTTTTGGTTACATTCCTGATCCGCGTTCTTGTGGCGGACGAGCCTTCACCAAGCGGGGCACGTGGAGTGGAACTCAGGGAGCTGTAGTTTGAGTCGAGCCTGGTACCCCACTTGTGCTAGTCCACTGCGAATCGCTTAGATTCCATCCGCCGCCGAGTGTGCGATAGAGGTCGACCATCGCCAATTTGCGGCCGAGGTCGTATGCTACCGAGGAGCTCTCCGCCGGATACAGTTGGATTTGAGCATCAATAATCTCGAAATAGCTGGAAAGTCCACTGTCGTACCGTATAAAAGACATCCGGACTGAGTCGCGGTAGGCCTCCACGGCCTTCAGCTGCTCACGATAAGCCATGGCTAGTTGTTGATGCGCCGAGAGGGACGTGGAAACCTCGCCGAAGGCCCGTGTAACCGCTTTCTCGAAAGAGATCTTGGCTTGGTCTCGCAAAGCAAGCGATGCGCGATACTCGTTCTTCAAGCGGCCTCCGGTGAAGATGGGCCCCGCCAAGTTACCGGCAAGGCTCCAGGCCTTTCCGGAGGCCGTAAGCTCAGACAGCTGAGGGCTCACGCCCCCCAGTAGGCCCGTCAGGGAAATCGTGGGGAAGAAATTGGCTTTGGCGACTCCGACACTAGCATTGGCTGCAATCAAGTTCTGTTCTGTTTCGCGCAGATCAGGCCGCCGTTCCAGTAGCGTTGCAGGCAGTCCCGCGGGCACGTCCGGCGGGTCGTATTGATCGGCCAGCGCAGCGCCGCGGACGATCGGGCCAGGATTTCGGCCAAGAAGTAGGTCCAGTGCATTCTCTTGAGCAACAATCTGCCTTTCGAAATCCGGGATTGCGGCTGCCACGTTCGAAAGCGCGGCTTGAGCACGGGCAACTTCAAGCCCCGATGCTGCTCCACCTTGAAATTTGCGTTGAAACAGATCAAGAGTTTCCTGAAAGCTTTGGACCGCTCGATGAGCAATTTGCAGCTGTTCATCTAACGCTCGCAACCGGAAGTATCCTTGCGCCACGTCCGACATGACCAAGAGCCGGACATCTCGGCGGGCTTCCTCACTGGAGAAATATGCAGCGCGCTGCGCCTCATTCAGCTTCCGGATGCGTCCGAAGAAGTCAATCTCCCAAAAGGCGCTGAAGCTGAAGGAGTAGTACGTGTGATTGGAAATTGAAGGCGATTGCTGTCCCGAAATGCTGCCGTCGTATCCCACTTGCGCGTAATACTGCGAACGACTGACGCCAAGGAAGGCTCTTTCCTGCTCGACGCGCGCCACCGCCAACTGCAAGTCATAGTTGCTTTTCAGCGCTTCGCGAATGAGATCCTGAAGAACGGGATCCTTAAACAAATCCCACCAGGCCAAATCGGCGGCGGAATTCGCCGTTGCCTGCTGCTCGGCGTAAAAGCTGGCCGGGGGCTGGATTACTGGGCGCGCATACTTGGGGCCAACCGCGCAGCCCGTGAAGAGGACTGGAAGAAGCGCGACTGCGATGATTTTTCGCATCAGTCGTGTCCTCCCTCTAGTGCCGCCGTTCTGGGAATTCCCACTGCTTCCTTTTTCTCTTTACCGGCAATGCGCTCAACCACCACATACAGGACGGGCACGAGAAAGACGCCCAGGACGGTCGCTGCAGTCATTCCAGTGATGACAGAACTTCCCAAGACTCTGCGGCCAATCGCGCCAGCGCCTTTCGCCGTCCAAAGAGGAACACATCCTAAAATGAAGGCAAAGGATGTCATCAGAATAGGACGTAAGCGAAGACGGGCCCCTTCGAGGGCAGCTTCGACGAGTCCCTTCTTATTGTTCTTGTTTTCCAGGATTGCGAACTCGACGATCAAGATTGCGTTCTTGGCAGTGAGTCCGATCAACATAACGAGTCCAATTTGAGCAAACACGTTGTTATCGAGCTTGCGTAATAGCAGTCCGGCATTTGCCCCGAGGACGGCCACAGGAACCGACAAAAGTACGCTGAAGGGCAGAGACCAACTCTCGTAGAGTGCAGCCAAGATCAGGAATACGCAGAAGATCGACATGCCGAAAACAATCGCTTGTCCGCCTTCAGCTTTCTTTTCCTGATAAGACATGTCGCTCCAGGCATATCCCATACCGGCAGGCAAGACTTCTGCGGCAACTTGTTCCATCGCAGCCATGGCCTGGCCTGAGCTATATCCCGGGGCGGGTGAGCCGTTAATCTGGATACTTCTGAACAGATTGAAGCGGTTGGTGTATTCCGGTCCCGAAACGCGTTTCACAGTAACCATGGAGGCCAGCGGCGTCATTTCGCCCTTCGAGTTTCTGACGTAAAAGCTGTTAATTTTGTCTGCGCTGATGCGGTACTCCGGCTCTGCTTGAAGGTAGACTTTCCACTGACGACCAAACCGATTAAATTGATTGACGTAGGCGCCGCCCAAAAAGGCTTGCAACGTCTGATAGACGTCCCCGAACTGTAGACCCTGTTTTAATACTCGATCCTGGTCAATATCGACAAAAAGCTGTGGCACCGAAGGGCGGAAGGTAGCTACGAGTGAACCAACTTCTGGGCGCTTCCGCGCGGCCTGATTCAACTTGTCAAGAGTCTCCGAAAGCTGTTGAACGGTTCCCGCAGACCGATCCTGCAACATAAAGCTGAAGCCGCCGGCTGTACCGAGACCAGGAATGGCGGGCGGTCCGAAGGCAAATCCAATAGCTTCCGGAATTTCCGCGCGCATTTTCTGGTTCAGAGTCTGCATCAAACCATTTGCGGAGAGTTCGAAACCCTCTCGTTCGTGCCACGGATCGAACTGAAGGAAATAGAAACCGGTGTAGCTGGCAGAAGTATTGGACAAGAGGCTGAAGCCGACGATCGCGTCGTATCCCTGAACCCCGTGAGTGTGCGCCAGAATGTCATCCATTTTGCGCATGACGGCGTCCGTGCGCTGCAAAGAAGCAGCATCCGGAAGCTGGAGCTGAATGAACGCATATCCCTGATCTTCTTCCGGAACGAAGCTACTAGGAAGGCTCTTGCCCATCGTCACCGCGATAACCGAAATGCCCAAGAGCAAGAGCAGCGCAATTCCCCATCGGCGAATGAGAACGTGGCTCCAGCTAACGTAGCCTCCCGTCATTTTTCCGAACCACCGATTGAACCCGGCAAAGAACTTGCCGACAAGTCCCTTAGATTCCTTCCGTGGACGAAGCAAAAGGGCCGAGAGCGCCGGTGAGAGTGTCAATGCGTTAAAGGCCGAGATGAGAACGGACACGGCGATGGTAATCGCGAATTGTTGATTTAGCAGGCCCTTAATGCCTCCCATGAAGGCCATGGGAATAAATACGGAAGACAAAACGAGCGCGATGCCAATGACCGGAGTTGTAACTTCTTCCATCGCTTTAGTGGTTGCCTCTCTAGGCGTCAATCCATGCTGGATGTTGTGTTCAACTGCCTCGACAACAACGATTGCATCGTCCACTACGAGCCCAATGGCAAGGATGAGTCCAAAGAGAGACAGGGTGTTGATTGAAAAACCGAGCAAGGGGAAGATGGCAAACGTGCCTATAAGTGACACTGGCACGGCAACCAGGGGAATGAGAGTTGCACGCCAACCTTGTAAAAACAAGAACACGACGATAATTACCAGGACGATGGCCTCGAAAAGTGTAGTTAGAATCTCTTTCATCCCCTCCGTGATAGGAAGCGTAGTGTCCATTGAAACGATGTAATCCAGGTCCTGCGGAAACCGCGTTTTCAGGTCCTCCATCTGCTCTTTGACTTGTTTCGCCACAGCCAATGCGTTGGAACCGGGGGCTTGGTAAATGGCAATGATGACTGCGGGCTTCCCGTTGTACCGTCCGATTTGCTGATAAACAAGTGATCCCAATTCGATCCGCGAGACATCTTTCAACCTAACCGTTGATCCATCGAGATTTTGACGAACGATGATTTTGCCAAATTCCTCCGCATTGACGAGCCTACCTGGGGCGCGAACTGCGTAAGTAAACTGCTGGCCCTTGGGAGCAGGCTCACCACCAATCTGTCCCGCTGGATTTACAGCACTCTGCTGTTGGACAGCATTGCTAAGGTCGGAAACAGTGAGACCGAGTTTGGTCAGCTGATCTGGCTTTATCCATATGCGCATTGCATAATCCGCAGCGCCGAAGTTCGTAACTTGTCCAACTCCCGGAACGCGCAACAGGGCATCGTTAATATTGATGGTTGCGTAGTTACCCAAGAATTGTCCGCCGTAGGTTTCCTTTGGCGAATAGACAGACAGCACAAGTAGGGGAAGCCCCATAAGTTTCTTGACGGTCACACCGTACTGATTGACTGACGTTGGGAGATTCGGGCTAGCCTGGGACACTCGGTTCTGCGTGTTCACTTGGTCGATATCTACGTTAGTCCCGACATCAAAGGTGACCTTGAGGTTCATCGTTCCGTCATTCGCATTCGTGGACATCATGTAGAGCATGTTATCCACACCGTTCATCTGCTGTTCAAGTGGCGTGGCAACAGATTGCTCGATCGTCAGTGCGTCCGCACCGGTATAAGTGGCCGACACGTTAATTTGCGGAGGCACGATATCGGGGAGCTGGGCTACGGGAAGCTTGGCCATCGACACAAGACCTACAACCACCGTGAGGATGGAAATGACTATGGCGACGATCGGCCGATCAATAAAGAATTTCGACATAGCTATATCCCGCCAGTCGGCGCAGTGGTCTGCGTGTCTTTGAAGGGCGTTGGGGCAACGGTCATGCCAGTCTTGATGCGCTGCAGTCCATCAATCACAACATTGTCCCCAGCCTGAAGACCGGACTCGACCACCCACATATCGTCAGACTGTGGGCCGAGTTTCACGGTTTTAATCGTGACCTTGTTATCCGCACTGACCACTCCCACCTGATAGACTCCTTGAAGTTCGGAGACCGCCTGCTGGGGAATCAGGACTGCACTTTTGCGCAACTCGGTGACGGCGCGAATGCGGGCATACTGCCCGGGACGCATAACGTTGCCTGGATTGGAAAACTCTCCGCGCACCTGAATTGTTCCGGTGCGTGAGTCCACTTCGCGGTTCACGAAAAGAGCATGACCACGCCGGGGGTAAACCGTACCATCTCCAAGAATCAGCTCGAGATCTTGGCCCGCTGAACGGCCTGTTTTTTCGCGGACGAATCGGAGATAGTCCTGCTCTGCGACGTTGAAGTCCACGTAGATTGGATTCACGCTTGAAATGGTTGTCATGACGGTGATCGGCGTCATTAAGTCCCCGATTTGGACTTTGGAGACTCCGGCGATTCCGGAAATCGGCGAGGTCACTGTTGTCCAGCCCAAATTTAGCTTGGCGTTGTCAAGAACCGCTTGATTCGCGTCCACCCCCGCCTTCCCTGCCGTTTCCGAACTCAGCGCTTTATCGAGTTCGGCTTGGCTAATAGCCCTCTGGGCCACCAAGGGTGTGTAACGACGTACATCGATCTGCGCTTGTCCCAGAGAAGCACGGGCTCGCTCAAGGTTTCCCTGGGCTTGCTCGACAGCCGCTTGGGCTTGGGCACATCCTTCTGAATTGCAGGTGTAACCGTGACACCGGGAGGTGGAGGAGCTGGCTTTTCGGCGTTTGAGGAACAGCCAACGCAAATAATCAGTGCCACTATCAGCACGCCCAAAGCGTGCAGCTTTCTTGTGGCAGGATGCGGGGAAATTGTCGACACAATTGAAAAGGCGCCCCCAAATCGCACTAGCTTCCTTTGCATTTTGCACGCTCCGCGAGGCGCAAATACCGGCTTTTCCGAAGGCGAAATTGTGAGCATCTGGGCTACCTGTGTAGAGGCACTTTTCTGGTCAACAAAGACCTCACTGCGCGATGATGCTAGTAGCCAACTCGAGAGCGGTGAACTGTCAAAATTAGCAGGTCCTTGAACCCTGCTTTGGTTAACTCTGAAGAACGCGGAGCAAAGGTGGTTCTTCGGTCAATCGTTTGATAATACTTTCCTTACGGGTGTGCTGCGCGGAAAATGCCGCGATCGGATCGTGACACACTTGGTACCTTCGATTGCGAACGCCGTCGAAGTTAGCTGCCGATTTTCACGCCGATGACTTCGCCCGACACCACGATTTCCACGCGACGGTTTTTTTGCCTGCCCGCAACGGAACTGTTGTCGGCGACTGGGGTAGTCTTGCCAAATCCCCTTGAAGTCACAGTATTATCAGCGAGGCCCTGTTTGATGAGGTAGCCGCGCACCGATTCCGCACGCTGTTCAGAGAGTTTTTGGTTCACCTCATCGCTACCCACATTGTCGGTATGGCCTTCCACGGCGAGGTTCAGACCAGGATGTCCGAGGATAATGCCCGAAAGCTTTGCCAGCTTTTCCCTTGCCTCTGGCCGTAGGTCATATTTTCCGAAGTCAAAGAGGACGTCTCCCATGTTGACGACGAGCCCTCGCGGCGTATCGCGGGTTTCCAAAATGCGATTGAACTGTTCTAACAGTTGGGCGCGCAAGTCCGCCGCCGCTTTTTGGGCTCGTTCTGCCTCTGCCTTGGCTGCTTCCTCCTTTGACTTCAGGGCATCTGCTTCCACTTTAGCCTTCATCGCTGCTGCATCCGCCTCCGCCTTCAACTGTGCTTGCTTTGCTGCTGCCAACTCAGCCTGACGTTTGGCCTCGAGATCCGCCTTGCTCTTCGCTTCTGCCGCTTCGGCTGCAGCCTTTGCTTCTGCTTCTGCCTTGGCTTGGGCAGCTGCGGCGTCGCGCTCTGACGCTATGCGTCGTTCCTCCTGGCGTTGTGCAGCAAGCGCGCGCGCGTCTTCTGCGAACTGTACGGTTTGCCGGGAAGTAGAAATGATTTCCTTTTTGTCTGCTTTCCTTGCAAGGGCGTTCTCGGCAATTTCCAGACTTCCCTTCGCTTTCGAGAAGATTTCCGGAGCATCGGCTTCGGCCCCGCGCGACTTCGCGATATCTACGGCGTTGCGAGCTTCATACAACTCCAGTGGGATATGCTCGAGATCGGGTGTCATGGCAAGGGGGTTCCCGAGCTTTTCGTATTGGCTTCGTTTCATTAGCTTGTATTCATTTACGGGGAACAGCTTTCCCTTCGTGTTTTTCCGTGTCTCGCTTTCTAAGATCACTATTTCGCTGGGGAGACGAACCGCAAAATACGGTTCGGCTGTCACGATCATTGAAAATGTTTGGGCGGGTGTGGTGGCGCCTAATTTTGCCTCTCCATTTTTGTTAACAAGCAACTCACCGAGATTTCCGGTGCGCCCGTCCGGAGTGACGATCCACACAACGTACGTCAGAAGCTCTGCGCCAAGCTTTGAGGGTTGCTCCAAACTTTTGACGGTTATTTCAATATTTGTCTTTCCTTGCTTGGCCTCGACCTTGGCCTCACCCTTGGCCTGGGTCATCACTTCAGTTCCCTTCAAGTCGACCTCGATGCTTCCGCTCCCGACCGGAAATCCGATTGCAGTGACGGACTTGCTGACGAGATTGGACGCCGTCGCTTTTTGTTCTGACTGTGCTGCAGCGGTGTGCGCGGATAGGCAGAGCACCAGGCAGGAGAGCAGAGTAGCGTTGTTGTGGCTCATAAAATGCTCCGGATCCTCCAGGAATCCAACCAAGAAGAAACTGCCAGAATGGCGGGATGCAACTACTGCTAAAACTAACAGGTATGGGACCGGCCCTCGAGCAGCATGGTTTTTCTTAGAAGTTCACGAAGTCGCCTGTCAGAGTCTCTGACTGGCAGATGGATGTTCCCACCTGCGGGTTTTGACAGTTCCTTCGAATTTGCAGCTAAGACTATGCTCCTAGATACGGAGGCGAGTTCTCTCGTACTTCGGGCAGAAACACCATTACGCCCCCCCCAGAAAGAGGCCGCCTCCATCCGTTTTCCAGCGGAGGTCAAAATGCCGGTGCTCATAATACTAATCGTGGTAAGCGTGCTTGGATTCTTATGCGTACCGGACAGTGTGATCAGTGCCGCCCGCAGAGGCCCAGCAAGAGTCAACAATCCCGCCTGCAAGCGAAACGCTAGGGATTTTCATTTTGTTAGCGCCAAGCCAAAGTTGACAACAGGAACGCCCGAAAGGACCGAGCGATTACGAATGAGCATCCCCTGGGATTCGGTCTTGATGATTGTCATCCCGCAATCTCTCGCGCGAACATCTCGCTAGAATGCTTCACCGACTCCCATGCTCCAGGTGTGACTGTTCCTTCCATAGGCGCCGTCAGCGCGAAGGTTTACATGATATTTCTTGCTTAGTAGGAATCGCAGTCCTCCACCGGCACTCGGTAGGAAATTGTTATTCCTAAACAGCTGATCCCCGCCGGGAACGACTTCGCCGATGCCTCCGAACCCGACCAAGCCAAATCTCTTTGGCAAAACGAGGCGGTATTCCAGTTGTGTCACTACCATGTAGCGGTCAAGATAGCGCCCTGCCGTATATCCTCGCAATTGGTTGTTGGTTCCATAAATGCAATTCCCATAGAACGGCGGTTGTCCCCCGGTACCACAGATGCCTAAATCGAAGGCAAGCACTTGCTTCTGACCCAGGCTTGCGTACTTGTTGAAAGTAAATTTGTAGGATTGAAAGGAGTACTTGCTACCCAAGCCTTCTGAGAAGAAGTCAGCCGTGAAGTCCAGGAAAGTTCCAGTCGTGGGATAAAAGCGATTTGGGCGAGTGTCACGTTGCAAGCGGAAGCCTAGCGCTCTCAGGTTGGTGCGAAGGCCCACGTCGGGCGGAGGCGGGAGAGTGCTACCGCTGCTCGGCCTAAGTGTAATGGTCGACTCTCCCACGAGAAAGCGCGGACCCAGAAAGAATTTCCACCCTAGTCGGCGTAAGAACTCGACGAAGAAGACCTGGCCGTTCTGTTCGAGAGGTATTTTAAGGCCGGTCCTGCTCGCGTCAACGCCGATCCCGTACAAGTTGTAGTTTAGATTGCCGCGAGCATACAAGGCCGCGGCATGATAGGTATTCTCTCCAAAAAAAAGATCTCCTGCCAAGGCAAATGCTCGGCTGCCGTTATTTGTGATGAGGCCTGCGCCCCCAATGACGGAAGGAGGTGATGTCTTGTCGTGCGAACTCAGAGGGAATATATAAGCAAGAACCGGTATGACCCCGGAGCCCAAGGCAGGGCTTGAAATTGGAAGAGGGGCTACAACGAAGGCCCCCCGATCGTGGTGTTTCTTTTCGACGGGTGGCTTTTGAGGGCCTGACGCTTCGGGGCTGCGGGGATGATTGTTAGATGTCGATGTGGCCTGAGACGAGGTTGTCTGTTTCCCTGTCGTTGGTTCGCTGGGTTGCGATTCTTGCGCCGCTGCAGGGGAAGCCAACACGATCCAAAGTAAAACACCTGTAAGTAGGAGCGGCACGGCACTCGTACATCGCTCAGAGCCCGTACATGGATAACTCAACTGAACCTCTGAGCCACGAACCACAAGAAACACGGCCCACCCCGCTGGTTCGCGGAATGGGCCGCATTCTTCGTCGCCTGGAATTAGGGTCGATGCTCTCTCTCCAGAACCCAATACTCCCTGGGGGAAAGTAGATTCTGTCGAAAGACGTCGTATCCGAGGCTTCGTGTCGTTTGCCTCGTAGACGAACAGACATCAGAGTGAATCTCCTATCCAGCTTAGCGAGCCCCAGACTATGGCTCTGGGACGCCTGTCGAAACTGTCAAAAATACCAGTACATCGGAAGATCCGCGAGCTTGTCGGCGAAACGCCGCTTTCTCAGAGCGAGATGAGAGACTGCGAAACAGTCATAGTGTGTCAGCTTTCGCGCAGCCTCCTAAGAGATCTCATCGGAGTTAGACTCGCTTCTAGAACCTAAGAATAAGCCACCCTGATAGCGGAAATTGCTCTGGTTCTGGTTGCCTTTGTGAAACTATTGTCGAAGGGGATGAGCACGAAATCGAACTGTACAGGCCGGATGGGAATTGATTTAGTGACCGGAATATCGGCGCCTCCACCCATCACGAAATCGAGGGCATTATTGCTCCGGTTCGCCGTAGTGTGTGCATGTGGCTTGATAGCTGTTAGCGCCGGTTTAAGAGGGAGCCACTTTCGCCGGTTTGGGGTGGGCCACGCAGCCCGGCGGCGAGTTCGGAACACACCCGTGCGCTGGCTGTTGCGTAAGAACAAGCAGTCTTGATTTCTAGTTTTTTCCCCGCA
>WNFR01008170.1_pt1 | contig 10590 bp, 9 predicted proteins | sample 5400221 | NCBI WGS metagenome assembly WNFR01 (sample SAMN13153357, study PRJNA577476) | soil metagenome | isolation source: 40 cm soil under Madrone tree | place: USA:California | collected 2016-06-14 | reverse complement strand
GGCCTTCGAGCTCGGCGAGGTCGATGGCGCGCCTGGTCGTCGCCGGCGTCAGCCGGCAGATGGCACGCAGTGACCGCCCCGACAGCCGCCCGTTGAGCCGGCCGGCGTTTCGACGTCGCTGGATCTCGCGGGCCGCGGCGATGCGATCGGCGACCACGGCCGAGCTCTCCGGATCCGGCCCGCCGACGAGGGCGGCCGGCCGCACCTTCGGCATCGTCACCCACAGGTCGATGCGGTCGCGGAACGGGCCGGAGACGCGCCCGGCATAGCGCTCCGGGATGCCCGGTGTGCAGCGGCAGCCGCCATCGTCGGTGCCGGCGAACCCGCACGGGCAGGGGTTCATCGCGGCAACCAGCTGGAACTCGGCCGGGAAGGTCGTCGCCCGGCCCGCCCGCGCAATCGAGACGTGGCCATCCTCGAGTGGCTGGCGGAGCGCCTCGAGGACGTCGCGCGAGAATTCGGGCAGCTCGTCGAGGAACAGGACACCGTGATCGGCGCGGGTCACCTCGCCCGGCGACAAGCGTGGCCCGCCGCCGACCATCGCCGCGTACGACAGGGTGTGGTGGGGCGCCCGAACCGGCGCTCGGCGGACCAGCTCGCGGATCGGTCCCTCGCCGGCGGCCGACGCGATGACCGTCGCGGCAAGCGCTTCACGATCCCCGAGCGGAGGCAGGAGGCTGGCGATCGTTCGAGCAAGCAGCGTCTTGCCGGATCCCGGTGGGCCGACGAGCAGCAGGCCATGGCCACCGGCAAGGCCGATCTCCAGCGCCCGGCGGGCCTCGAGCTGGCCGCGAACCTCGACGAGGTCCGGGCTCTCGAAGCCGCGCGGGCGGCTGTCGCTCCCGGCATCGCCATCGACGGCCGCGCTCGACACCGCGGCGGAGCCCGCCAAGCCGGAGCCAGTCGACGTGTCGGCCACGAGGTCGATCCGGGGCGGGGTCACGACAGAACGCCGGCTTGGCCGGCGACGGATGATCTCTGCCGCCTCTCCCAGCGACCCGACACCGACCACCTCGACGCCACCAACCAGCGACGCTTCCGCGACGGCCGACGCGGGGACGGCGATGCGCCGCAGCCCGCGCCGGGCGAGGGCCGCCGTCATCGGCAGCACACCCGGGACGGGCCGGACCTCGCCGCCGAGTGACAGCTCTCCGACGAGCGCAATCCGGCCGGGGCCGGCCCGGACCTGCTCCGACCCGAGGAGGATCCCGAGCGCGATCGCGAGATCGAGCGACGCGCCCGACTTGCGCTGCTCGGCCGGGGCGAGGTTGACCGTGATGCGCCGCGGCGGAAAGGTGAAGCCGGCGTTGCGAATCGCCCCGCGGACCCGTTCGCGGGCTTCCTGGAGCGCGGTGTCCGCCAAGCCGACGATCGTGAAACCGGGCAGCCCGCCGGCGACGTCCACCTCGACCTGGATGACTCGTCCGTCCAGGCCGATGAGGGTTGCCGAGAGGAGGGTCGCCAGCACGGCCGGACCTTACCGCCCGGCGCTCACCTGCCGATCATCAACGCCTCACCGGCGGGTCATCCCCGCCTCGACGAACCCGCGAAGCTCAGGTCCTCGCGAGCGCGGTCTGGGCCGCCGGGATCGGTTGCTTGTCCACGACGCGGGCAAATTCGAGCATCGATCGTCCCAGCAGCGAATCGGCCTTCGTGAGCATGAACGGGGCGCCCGTGTTCAGGGCGCTGATCGCGCCCCGGTACTCGTTGACGATCTGGTGGTCGATCGTCCGCTTGAGGGCGCCCTCCGCGTTCTTGACGTTGATCCCGGTGAAGGCATTCGATCGGTTCAGGACGAGCTGGATCTTGGCGGCCTCATAGCCCAGGTGGCTGATCGTCTCGAGGACGAGGCGGACGTTCTTGAGGCACGACAGGTCGGCGGTCATCACTACGAACATGGTCTCGGACGCTTCGAGCACTCCTAGGTTGACATCGTCGAGCCGCTTGTCGATGTCGATGAGGATGTAGTCGTACAGGCCGCGAAGCTGGTCGATGATCGATGGCAGGTGCTCCGGGGTCACGAGCTCGGCGGTTTCCGGTGAGGGCGGGGCGAGGAGCAGGTCGATGCCCGAGTCGTGCTTGACGAGAACCTGCCGGATGAGGTCCTGGTCGATCGTCGGCGCCGTCACGATGTCGACGATGCTCTTGCGGTCGAGGCCGAGGTCGAGAAAGACACGGTGGTCGCCGAACTGGAGATTGCCATCGATGAGGCAGACCTTGCGACCGAGCTCGCGGTGGAGGGCGATCGCGGCGTTGATCGCGATCGTTGTCGTCCCGACGCCACCCTTCGCGCCGTACAGCGCCAGCACCCGGCCGAGGGGTGGCCGACCGACGAGCGCATCGCGCGGCGCGAAGCGGGCGAGCAGGCTCTTGATCCGGGCCATCAGCTCGGCCGGATGGAATGGCTTGATGAGGTAGTCGTCGGCGCCGGCACGAAGGCCGCGGACCTTCTGCTCGACCTCGCGTTCCGCGGTCAGCATGATGATCGGGACGTGCGTCGAGGGCCCCTCTTCGGCCCGGATCTTCGCCGCGACCTGGTAGCCGTCGAGCTTCGGCAGCATCACGTCGAGGAGGATCAGGTCGGGCGCCTCGGCGTCCCACATCCGGAATCCCTCGGTCCCGTCGGACGCGATGACGACGTCGTAACCCTCCTGCTTCAGCGTGTACTGGAGCAGTCGCTGGACATTCGGGTCGTCGTCGACGACGAGGATCTTGGCCGCCATCAGTCTCCTTCCAGTCCCCCGCCGGCAGGAGCATCCTCGAAGACCGGCCGGCCGATTATATGCGCGTCACTCCGGGCATCGGCGAATGCCCTTCGGAGAAAGGCACCTACACGCTCCTCGTAGGCCGCCGGGTCCGTCGCGTGAGCAGCGCTGTGGGGCGCGTCAGGAACGATCCAGTGGTCGACCCGCGGCCCGATCGCCGCGGCGAGCCGCCGACCGTCGGCGGGTGGGACCGTCCGATCGGCCGCGCCGTGGATGAGCAGGATCGGCACGCTCTCGAGCAATCCGGCGATCCGGATCGGCTCGGTCGCCCGCATGTCCCCGCCGACGCGCCGCCCGGCGGCCTCGAACATCCGCCCGGCGACGAACTTCCGGAACGGCACCCGCATCCGGTTACCGACCCCGACCGTCAGCTCGGGCGGGACCGAATCGACCGCGGCTCCGACGATCCGCGGCCGCGGCGCCTCAACGTCGTGGGCCGGGGCGAACGGGTCGAGATCGGCGGACGGCAGGCTGCCGTCGCCGAGGACCGCGATGGCGGCCAGGGCGGTGATGCCGCCCATCGACGTGCCGACGAGCGCCACCCGGGTGGTGCCGCGCTCACCGAGCCAGGCGAGGGCGCCCGCCACGTCCTCGACCTCGTGGAGACCGAACGTCGTCGCGCCCGGATCGGAGTCCCCGTGACCCCTGAAGTCGAGACCGAGGACGCCGGCCGTGCGGCGCAGGAAGGGACCGTACTCGACGAGATCGGGTGCGATCGAACCGGACCAGCCGTGGAGGAGGAGGATCGCCTCGTGCGGATCGGGCCGCCAGGTCTCGTCGGACCCGTTGCCTCCGCTGGCAGCGGCAGGATGCTCGGCCGGGAGCCAGCGGCCGGCCAGGCGGAGCCCATCGCGCGACCGCAGCCGGACGACCTCGCCACCGAGTGCGTCGACGGCCGGCCCCAGCGTGCCTTCCTCGGGCATGACCCGCGGCGCATCGAGAAGCCGGGTCGCGCCGCGTCTCACGGCGAGGCGGACGAGCGCCGACGGCAGCGCGAGGATGCCGCCGAGCATCGCCGCGCGACGGATCAACGAGCCGCTGGAGGGGTCTCGCCGCCCCCGTTGCCGGCCATGCTCTTGCCGATGTAGCCGGTGAACGGCTCGACCAGCCGGGTGAACTCGGCCGGGATGACGAACTTCGTCGCCGGGCTGGCCCCGAGGGACTTGAGTGCCTCGAGGTACTGGAGCGCCATCGTCTTCTGGTCGACCCCGGAGGCCGCCTGGAAGATCCTGGTCAACGCCTCGCTGAAGCCCTCCGCCCGGAGGATCGCCGCCTGGCGATCGCCCTCGGCCTTGAGGATCTCGGCCTGCTTCTGGCCCTCGGCGACATTGATCGCAGCCTGGCGCGAGCCTTCCGACTCGGTGATGACGGCGCGCCGCGTCCGCTCGGCCGAGAGCTGCCGGTTCATCGCGTCCTGGACATCGCGCGGCGGGGTGATCTCGCGGATCTCGACCGTCGTGACCTTGCCGCCCCAGCGCTCGGTGACCTCGTCGAGCTTGACCCGCAGGACCTCGTTGATCTGCTCGCGCTTCGACAGCACCTCGTCGAGGAGGATGTCGCCGATGACCGCACGGAGCGTCGTCGTCGCGACGCCCTGCAGCGCGCCCGGGAAGTTGACGACGTTGACGACGCTCTTGAGCGGGTCGCTGATCCGCCAGTAGATCAGGAAGTCGACGTTGATCGGGGCGTTGTCCCTCGTGATCGTGGTCTGGCTCGGGACCTCGATGAACTGCTCGCGGACATCGACCTTGACCGGCCGGTCGATGACCGGCACGAGGAAGCGGAGCCCCGGGTCACGGATCATCGATTCGTTCGTCCGGCCCAGCCGGAAGACGACCATCTTCTCGTACTGCTGGACGACCCGGATCGAGAGATAGACGATGACCAGCAGGACGACGACGATGAAGGCGGCGGTCGCCGCAACGATCGGGAGTTCCACGAAATCCTCCGTTCGGTCAGGACGCTGACGATGGTGACGGAACTGGCTCGACGATGGCGGTCAGGCCGTCTGTCCTGACAACCCTGACCGGAGCGCCCCTGTCGAGGGGTCGGCCGTCGGCGCTGCGTGCCGACCATTCCTCGCCGGCGAGGTAGATCGAGCCGAGCGGCTCGATCGGTCGTCGGACGATGGCTTCCGCCCCATTAGGTATCGCCACAGCGCGCCCAACGGTTCCCTCCGGCGACACCATGCCCCGACTGCGAAGGGCGGCCCAGACGACGAGAACGAGGAAGACCCCGGCCGTAGCCGTCGTCGTGATGATGACCGGAGGCGCGACCCTCACCACCGGCTCGAAGGGATCGCCGGGCGTCGTGAACAGCGCGGAGGCGCCCAGCGCGAAGCAGACCAGGCCGCCGAAGCCGAGGAGGCCGTGGCTCGTCACCGTCAGCTCGAGCCCGAACAAGACCATCGCGAGGATGATCAGGAGGAGCCCGCCGACGTTCAACGGCAACGCCCCGAGCCCGATGAAGGCGAGGATGACGAGCAGCGCGCCGAGGATGCCGGTGACGAAGTTCGGGCTCCAGAGCTCGGCCAGGAGACCGGCCGAGCCGGCGGTGAAGAGGAGGAAGGCGATCGTCGGGTCCGACAGGAGGCGAATGAACGCGAGAAATGGGTTCATGTCGATCTGCGTCGTGGTCGCCCCGCTCAGGTCGAGCGTGACCGTCGATCCGCCGACCTCGACCTGACGACCGCTGGCAAACGCGAGGACATCGTCGAGCGTGGCGGCCATTCCATCGACCACCCCGAGCGAGACGGCTTCGCTCGCCGACGACGAGCGGGCCTGCGAGACGGCCTCGCCGGCCCACGTGACATTCCGGTGGCGCGCCTGGGCGATCGCGGTGATCTTGGCGATCGCGTCGTTGCGGACCTTGTCGCCCTCGGTCCCGGAGATGTCGCCGCCCTGGCTCGTCACCGGTGAGGCCGCTCCGATGCTCGTTCCGGGCGCCATCACGGCGACGTTGGCGGCGAGGGTGATGAAGGTTCCGGCGCTTGCCGCGAAGCCGCCGGCGGGAGCCACCCACACGATCGTCGGGACCTTGGACTCGAGAAGCGTCCCGACGATGTCGTTCATGGCGAACAGGGAGCCGCCCGGCGTGTTCAGCTTGATCACGACCGCGGCCGCGCCGTCGTGCTCCGCCCGGCCGACCCCGTCGGCGAGGTAGTGGGCCATCCCCTCGTCGACGATCCCGGTCGTCGGCAGGACATACACCACCTTGCCGGCCGCCAGGGACGTCCCCGTCAGGCCGACCAACCCGAGCAGCAGGAACAGCCCCGCCACGATGCGGATCGGCTGAATCGCGGACGAATGCTGCCTCACGATGACTATCTCCCCGTCATCGTAACGCGAACGCGTCCTCGACAAATTCGAAGGCCAGCCGGCTCCACGTCTCGAGGCGCTCGGCCACCTCCGCGACCTGGGCCGGCGTCGCAAAAGCACCGCTCAGCTTGTCCGTCTCGCGGATCGCCACCGCTCGCCCCGCGGCCTCGGCGAGATACACGGCGCCGAGGTGCACCCGCCCGACATCCGTCGTGTCGTCGTTGAGCAGGCCGACGAGACGGAACTCCGGGACGAAGTCGGCGACGAGCTCCTCGGACCACTCACGCAGCAAGCCACCGGCGAGATCCAGGTCACCGGGATTGACGTGGCCGCCGACCCCGATCGACCAGGCGTCGTGCAGCCGGGCATCGCCACCGGCACGGGTCCGGCGCATGAGGAAGTAACGCTCGCCGTCGCGCAGCACGAGGTACGGGATGATCTGCTTGAACGATCGGTCGGCCTCCATCGCCGGCCTCGGTTCGAAGCGACCGTGGGCGGCGACGACGGCGAGGAACTCGTCCGTCTGCGCCGTCCGGACACCGTGCCAGGCACCAGCCCCGAGAATCCTGTCGCGCGGGACGACGTAGACAAGCTCGCCGCTCACGGGTCTTCCTCGAGCCGGCGACGGGCGGCCGCGAGGCGAGCCGCGAGGGCCGCGGGATCGGGGCCATCCCCTCGCTCGAGCTGCGCCAGCCAGGCATCGATGACCGTCCGCAGGTCCCGCAACCGGGCGGCGATCGCCGGAGCGTTCGTCGCGATGATCCCGGCACCCATCTCGACATCGCCCCGTGCGAGCCGGGTTGCCCCCTGCCAGCCACTCGCCGCGAGAGTGGCGGCCGCCGGCCAGTCGGGCCGGGCCGGACCGTCCGTGGACCCGGCAACCGCCTCGACGAGGGCCGCCGCGACGACGAGGGGCAGGTGGCTGACGGCGGCAACCGCCGCGTCGTGCTCGGCGGCGGTCATCAGCAAGGGCTCCGCCCGGCAGGCACGGGCGAGACGCTCGACACGTTCTCGGGCTGCCACATCCCGCAGATCGGCAGGGACGATCACCCACGGCCGGTCCACGAACAGATCCTCCGTCGATGCCTCCCAGCCGGACGTCTCGCGGCCGGCCATCGGATGCCCGCCGACGAACCGCAATCCGCGCTTCCCGGCGAGGTCGAGGAGCCTGCCCTTGGTGCTCGCGACGTCGGTCACGACCGCGTCGTCGGCCAGCCGATCACGCAGCGAGCCGCCCAACCGGCCGAGCAGGTCCAGACAGGCCAGTGGCGGCGCGGCCAGCACGACGAGATCCGCCCCGTCGAGGGTCTCTTCGATGGTGGCAGTCGCCGCGTCGATCGTCCCGTCGGCCAGGGCTGCCAGCGGACCGCTGCTGGTCGGTGTCCAGGCCGCGACCGACCAGCCCGTTCCGGACGCCCGCAATGCCCGGGCGATCGACCCGCCGATCAGCCCGAATCCCAGCAATGCCACCCTCATCGACCGAGTATCGCAGGCCGGTCCCCGCCGATTCGGGCCCGTGGGCGTCACTGCGAGCGGTCGACGGCACGGGCCTCACGTTGGTCATCACCGCACTGACCGGCTAGACTCGCGCCCAGGACGGGGTACGGCGGGTCACAGGGGCCCGGGCTCCCGGACTGCACAGGGGGAGCCGTGAGCGGAGACGCAAAGCCCATCCGGGTTCTCTTCGTCGAGGATCACCAGCTGCTTGCGGACGCGCTCTCGGCGATGCTCTCACGCGAACCCGACATCGAGGTCATCGGCATCGCCGGCACCGTCGCGGAAGCCAAGCTGATGTCGCGCGAACGCCTCGACGTCGTGCTGATGGACTATCGCCTGCCGGACGGGACCGGCGCGGAAGCCACCCGGGCGATCAAGGCTCGCTGGCCCGCGGCCCGGGTCGTCATGGTCACCGCCCTGACCGATGACGAGACGGTCCTCGAATCGATCCAGGCTGGCGCCGACGGGTATCTCACGAAGGACCGCGCCGCCGAGGAGGTCGTCCAGGCGGTTCGGGCCGCCCACGCCGGCGAGACCCTCCTGCCTCGCTCGGTGATCGTCGAGATCGCCCGCCGAGTCGCCGCGGCTCGTGAGCGGGGCGACGAGCGGCACATGTTCGAACCATTGACGCCTCGCGAGCTCGAGGTCCTGCGGGCCCTCACCGAGGGCCTGTCGACGCCCGAGATCTGCGACCAGCTGTTCATCGCCCCGAACACGCTGCGGACCCACGTCCAGAACATCATGGGCAAGCTCCGGGTCCACTCGAAGCTCGAGGCCGTCGCGTTCGCCCTCCGTCACCGGCTCGTCGAGCCGCCCCGGCCCGAGGACAGCGTCACCGCCCGCTGAGGCGCTCGGTCAGGCCGGCTTGCGGCGGCGGGCCTGACGCCGCTCCTCGAGTCGCCGTTCCTCCTCGGTCGGCGTACCCGGGTCGTCGGCCGGGTTCTGCCGGCGGAGCTGCCAGCGTCGTTCGTTCTCGCGGCGTTCGTCGCTCAGGAACGCCCCGCAGCGCGGGCAGCGGCGCTCCTCGAGGAACAGCGAATCGAGTGGCGCGACGGTATAGATCTGACGTCCGCAGGACCAGCAGGCGAGCCGGGGCATGGGCCTCAATCGTAGCGTTGGGGATGGGCGGGCGAGGGGTCACCCGAGTGGCATTGGAAGATTACGTCGCATTGAGGATGGTGTGGCGCGGGTCCCCCTCCGATGATTGATGTGTTCGCCCTCGGGCGAGGATCGGCCATCCGGGCAGGTGGCCGGTCAGCGGGTCGCTTCGATCCCCCCGAGGCGGCCCGCTACCACGCTCAGACCTTCGGCAGGCTCTCCAGGGCGTCCGCCACGCGTTCCGCCGGATATTCGTAATCCTCGAGAGACCCGTCGAGGTATCGCTCGTAGGCGGCCAGGTCGAAGTGGCCGTGGCCGCACAGGTTGAACAGGATGACCCGGGCCTCGCCGGCCTCCTTGGCGACGAGCGCCTCGTCGATCGCCGCCCGGATGGCGTGGGTCGGCTCTGGTGCCGGAAGGATGCCTTCGGCCCGAGCGAATTGGACGCCGGCCGCGAAGCTCGCTCGCTGGTGGACGCTCCGCGCCTCGATGTAGCCGTTCTCCTTGAGCAGCGACACGAGCGGCGACATCCCGTGGTAGCGCAGGCCGCCGGCGTGGATCGGCTCCGGGATGAAGTCGTGTCCGAGCGTGAACATCTTGGCGACCGGGGCCATCTTGGCCGTATCACCGTAGTCGTAGGCGTAGACCCCCCGGGTCATCGACGGCGCCGCCTCCGGCTCGACGGCGATGATCCGGTGCTTCGCCCCGTCCCGGAAGTTGCGCCCGAGGAACGGGAACGCCAATCCGGCGAAGTTCGAGCCGCCACCGGTGCAGCCGATGATGATGTCCGGCGATTCCCCGGCCATGCCCATCTGCTCGATCGCCTCCTGGCCGATCACGGTCTGGTGGAGGAGGACGTGATTGAGCACGGAGCCGAGCGAGTATTTCGTGTCGTCCCGGGTCGCTGCGTCCTCCACCGCTTCGCTGATCGCCATGCCGAGTGAACCCGGGCTGTCCGGGCTGGTCGCGAGGACGCTCCGGCCGTAGTTCGTCGTCGTCGAGGGGCTGGGGACGACCTCGGCGCCGTACGTCTCCATGAGGATCCGCCGGTACGGCTTCTGGTCGTAGCTGGCCCGCACCATGTAGACCTTGACCTCGAGCCCGAAATACGCGCCGGCGAAGGCCAGGGCGCTGCCCCACTGGCCGGCCCCCGTCTCGGTCGCGAGGCGGGTCACGCCCTGTTCCTTGTTGTAGTAGGCCTGGGCGAGCGCGGTATTCGGCTTGTGGCTGCCGGCCGGGCTGACACCCTCGTACTTGTAGTAGATGTGGGCCGGCGTATCGAGGGCGGCCTCGAGCCGGTGGGCTCGATACAAAGGGCTTGGACGGTAGAGCTGGTAGGCCTCGCGGACCGGCTCAGGGATCTCGACCTCACGGTCGGTGCTCATCTCCTGCCCGATCAGGGCCATCGGGAAGAGCGGCGCGAGATCGTCCGGGCCGATCGGCCCGAGCGTCCCCGGATGCAGGTACGGCGAGGGTGCGACCGGCAGGTCGGCCGCGATGTTGTACCAGCTTCGCGGGATGTGGTCCTCGTCGAGGATGAACTTCGTCCGACGGGTCATCACCTGGGCCATGGTCGATCCCTCAGTGCATGGGCGACCGGCGGGGGCCGGGAGCGGAGCCTACCGCGCGCGGAGGCGCCGACGCAACGGCCGAAGTGCCCGGCGACGGCCGATGCCGAGAAGCGTGACCGCCACCTGCGGGAGGACGATCACGAAGCCGCCCGCGGGGTTGCCGCCCGTCGAACCCGTGGCGTGATGACCGTGGGACCTGCAGGGCCTGACCGGCTGGACGGTCTTGTTGTGACCCGGTGGCCCGGCGACGCTTCCGGGGCACGGCGGCAGGGCACGCGCGGGCTTCGCGGCCGGCGTGGGCGTGGGGGCCGGCGTCGGGCGTGGAGTCGGGCGCGGTGTGGC
>WNFR01008169.1_pt1 | contig 10591 bp, 15 predicted proteins | sample 5400221 | NCBI WGS metagenome assembly WNFR01 (sample SAMN13153357, study PRJNA577476) | soil metagenome | isolation source: 40 cm soil under Madrone tree | place: USA:California | collected 2016-06-14 | reverse complement strand
CCTACGGTTTGTCGCAGATCAAGGAAAACGATTTAGACGCGCTTGGGCTCGAGAAACCGAAAGCCGAGACGAAAGAGAAAGCAGCAGCGAAAACGAACGGGGCGGTTTCGGAAGACGATGTTTGGCACCAGCTCAAGCAATGTTACGACCCGGAAATTCCGGTGAATATTGTCGATCTTGGTTTGGTTTACGATTGTCGCCTGATCAAAAAGGATGACGGCGGCACACGCGTGGAAGTGAAAATGACGCTGACCGCGCCTGGTTGCGGAATGGGGCCGGCGATTGCGCACGACGCGCAAAGCAAAATTCTATCGATCGATGGTGTGGAGGAAGCCGACGTGCAGTTGGTTTGGGACCCGCCGTGGAACCAGAACATGATCAGTGAAGCCGGGCGGATGAAGCTCGGCATGATCTAGGTCCGCGTACTCGCACTAATTGCACTGACACTCGGCCAGCGCGGAATATAATCCGCGGCTGTGAATCCGGAGAGCCACGGGCAGTGGCGAGAAATCGCGCGCAAAATCGCGATCGTTCTGATCGTGATCGGTTCGTTAATGCCAGCGTTGTGCATGAACGTTGGCGCATATGCACAACAGGCGGGATTGTCGGGACCGATTCTGAAACTCAATCGGGCGTTCCCGTCTTTTTACGCACTGCTGCTTTGCCAAATGTGGGGACTTTTCTCCTACATCTCGCCATTTAATTTCACGATCCAATACCGAGTCGAACTGGCCGACGGCGAAAGCGTCGAGTTGCACGATTTCAAAAAAGAAGCGGCCGGAAAGTGGCAATCGATTCTTTTTCATAACGAACCCAAGGCCGATCTGAATTTCTACGCGAACCCGACCGCGATGCGGCATTACATGGAGTATCTAATCCGAACGAATGGTCTCGATCCCGCCGGGGTCGTGCGTCGGACTATTTATATTCACTACTGGAACGTGCTTCCACGGGATGAAGCGGCTGCAGCGGGCACCTACTACGGACCTGAGAGCGACCGTGTCCTCGACAGTTATTAAAGCCGCGCTTGCGCGGCTCAACGAATTTTTCTTCGGGCCGGACAAAGCCTGCTGGGGTTTGGTCCGCATCGGCGCGGCAGTCACGATCCTGTTGCCACTGATCCTGCTCGGCTTGTCCGGAAATTACGAACGACTCTACGGCCACTGGGGCATGCTGCCGCGGAACGAAGCGGTCGACGTGATTTATTGGCCAGGCTTTCTCTTCTTGATGAAAGCCGACCCGGATTGGATCTGGGAAATTTACTGGGCAACGATGGCCGCAGCGCTTTGTCTTGGGCTCGGTTTGTGGTCGCGCATCACCGCGGGAATCACATTTTTTCTTTTTGTCGCGACGGTGCAGCGAAATCTGATCTCGTTCAATGGCGAGCACGGAATCATTGCCTTCGTTTTGGTTGCGTTGATATTCGCGCCCGCGCCGCAGCGTTGGTCACTCGATCATCTCCTTTTCAAAAAGCCGCTGCCATCGAGGACCGAGGCGTGGCCCGCCCGCTTTGTGCAATTCAACGTTTGTCTCATGTATTTTTTCACAACGGTTGGAAAATTATTGGGCGCGTGGAAACTCGGCAGCAGCGAAATTTGGTACCAAATCACGCTCTCGGATTGGTTCCGTTTTCCTGAAGTCGAGTGGTTCCGTACGCCGTGGGTTTGCTGGCTGGCCGTGCACAGCTCGTTATTCCTCGAAGGAACCTTTGCCTTGCTGGTCTGGACGCGGCTGCGCTTTCCGCTCGTACTAATTATGATCGCCTTTCATGTCTTAGTCGCGATCCTCTTCGCCAACGGCGTTCTGTTCTTCAATATCGCGGCGATCGTTGCGCTCTGCGGATTTCTCAAGACGACGGATTTCCGATCGCGCAAAACGACGCAGCCCGCCCCCTCCGGACAGATTGTTGAATCTGTCCGGAGTTAATTTAGGCGAAACGGTCTATCTCGGCACCGGTGTTGGCGTCGGAGACTTTCCTTTGCCCTTGGTTCGGCTCGGCGGGCGAGTCGGACGCGGTGTCGGTGTCTGGGTCAGGTTCTCGCTATGCGCGGAGAGCTGCCCCCCCCGACTGGGTTTAATTCTGCGCGGAGTCGAGGTTGTCTGCGGCGTGGGTGACGGCGTTGGCGAATGTCGACGTCGCGGAATCTGTGGCGTAGCCGTTGGGGTTGGAGTCACCGGTGGTTTCGTCGTTGTGTATGTCGGCGGTGGCGGTGGTGGCGGTGTTTGCGGGAACGGGGTCACTTGTGGCGGAGGAGGAGGCGGTGTGAGGACAAATCCGCAACGTTTCTCCGCTTCGTCTTTCGTCCCGTAACATTGACCGCCCTTCTGCTGGCAATCCTGGACGCTCATGTGCCAGACCTCATTGTGGTAACAGCACCAGCATTGAGGAATTTCTGGACGGCAATTTCGGGCGGCTTCTTCGCGAGACGGATAGCATTGGCCACCTCGTTCGCGACAAACGTCGAACGTGGTTTCAATGATTTGTCCGTTAATGCAGCAATAGCATTTGCTCTTGCAATGTCTGAGCGCTTCTTCGCGCGAAGGCCAACACTGGCCCCCGTACTCCTTGCACTCGATGGCGTTCACGAGCACCACGCGTCCATTGATGCAGCACCAACAGAGATCGCGGCAGCGTCTCTCTGCTTCTTCTCGCGTCGGATAACATTGACCTTCTTTTGCGCGACATTCCTGAGGTGTCGTGTAAACAATTTTGCCGTTGATGCAGCACCAGCAACCTGGCGGAGGTTCTGGCGGCGGAGGAGGCGGCGTCTTCGGATTACAGCGAGGATCTTTGAGCGCGTCGTCTTTAGTCTTGTAGCATTCGCGATCATACTTGCCGTTTTCTGTGCAATCGCCGCTCGGATTCCAAACGACCTGTCCGTTGATGCAGCACCAGCAGCCGGGACCGGTAGGTGGGGGCGGCGCTGGCGGAGGAACATAGCTCGGTGGAGGTGGCGGGGCATAGCTTGGCGGCGGCGGCGGCGGAGCCGGCGGGCCTACCGGCGGCGGGCACTCTGGACAACACGGCAGCGGCCAATTCCAGCAAGGCGGAGGTTGAGGCGGACACGGTGGATGTTTACCCGGAGGTCCATGCCATTTATAACAGCCGCAACCTTCTTCCCACCACCATCCCCCTCCGTCCTGTTTCCAAATCCACTGGCAACAATCATAGGACCATTGCCCGCCGGCGACTTCGATCGGCGTCATCTTGAACGCGTGTTTGTCGCCGTTCTTCGTCAGTCCGTCGCCAATGATCACGCACGAATCGCTGATCGTTCGCGCGACCGTGAGCACTTTGAACTCGCTCTGCCCAAGATCGCAGAGGTTGTTCAAGTCGTACATCTTGTCCTTGACGAAGAGGAACGCGTGCTCGGAATTATCGCTCGTCGTCGACGAACCAACGATCATCCCGGCGTTGTTTTGGCCGTGGCCGGTAACGTTGTTCGCGGTGGTGGTGTTACCACCGAGCGTTCCGAGATCGGTAACGGTATATGTGAGCTGGCCCTTAGCTTGTGAAAACCCAATGAGAAAAACGCAGACCGCAGCAAGGCAGATTCTTGTTTTCATTGGCAATAAGATTCATGGAGTGAGGTGAGACCTCGGCCTATAGAGATGCGAGCGCATGAGCAAGAACAAAAATAACTTTCCTTGCACGAATTTTTTCTCGGCGCCGAACAAATTTAATTTTTGTTCGCGCGTTGACAGACTATGCGTGCACTGCTTTGATACGACTTCGCGCGCGCGAAAATTTTTTAGGAGATGCCAACGACCGAAGTCATTTTAACCGATAACGTGCCCGGGCTGGGCGCCGAAGCCGATGTGGTGAAGGTGCGCCGCGGCTACGCGCGCAATTATTTGTTGCCGCAGAAGAAAGCTTATGAAGTCACGCCCGCGGCGCTGCGTCAGCTCGATAATTTGAAAAAGAAGCGCGCCGAGCGCGAAGCACGCGAATTGAACGACGCCGAAGAGCTCGGCCGCAAGATCGGCAAAGCGCATCTCGTGTTCACCCTCGCGACCGGCGAATCTGGCAAAGCTTTCGGATCGATCACGGCCCAGGACATCGTGAATCGGATGAAGAATGAGCTCGGGATCGAGATCGACCGTCACAAGGTCGTGCTCGAGCGGCCGATAAAAGATACCGGCGAACACGAAGTCGCGATCAAGCTCCATCATGATGTGACCGCGCAATTCAGGTTCGACGTGAAATCGGCCGAGGCGCGAAAAGCCGAAGAGACGCAGGCCGAACATCCGGAGAAAAAACGCCGGGGATTTTTCCGCAGACACAAAGAAGAAGAAAAAAAATAAATGGCTACTCAACCGTCCTCCGGGATTGGTGGAGAGCCTCGCAAGTCAGGAAATGGCGCTGGCCGAGGCTCGGCGGCCCGAAGCGGAGAAAATGTTATTCCGATTCAGCGCACAGGTTCTGCGCAGGATATTCACCGTCCCCCACCTCACAGCGTTGAAGCCGAGCAAGGCGTGCTCGGTTCAATGCTGATCTCGCCGCGTGACGCGATCGCCGAAGTTGTCGAAAAAATCACCGCCGAATATTTCTACGTCCCCGCGCACGAGACGATCTTCAACGTGCTTGTCGATCTTTGGAACAACGGCGCGGCCATCGATCTGATCACGTTCACCCAAGTCATGCGCGATCGGAACTTACTCGAAAGCGTCGGCGGCGCGGCGGCGGTGACGAACCTTTACACCTTCGTGCCGACCGCAGCCAACGTCGGTTACTATCTCGAAATTGTCCGCGACAAATACATTTTGCGCTCGATCATCGCGGCCTCGACCGAAAGCGTGCGCCGCGCATACGAAGAGCAGGACGAAGTTGGCAATCTCCTCGACGAAGTAGAACAGAAAATTTTCGCGGTCGGGGAGGATCGCTTCAAAGGGCAGATGCTCTCGATGAAGGACCAGGTCATGGAAGCGATCGAGTCCATCGAGAAACTTTACGAGCGCAAAGGCGGCATCACCGGCATCTCCACCGGCTTCGTCGAGTTCGATCGGATGACGAGCGGAATGCACGCGTCGGAAATGATCGTGATCGCGGCGCGACCGAGCATGGGAAAAACCGCGCTGGCGATGAACATTGCCGAGCACGTCGCGATCAACGAAAAACTGCCGGTCGGCGTTTTTTCTCTGGAAATGAGCAGTCAGCAGCTCGTGCAACGCCTGCTTTGCTCACGCGCACGCGTGAATTTGCAAAAAGTGCGCGACGGTTTCCTCGGCGAACGCGATTTCCCGAGCCTGACCGCGGCAGCATCGAAGCTCGCCGAGGCGAAAATTTTCATCGATGACAGCGCGAGCCTCACCATTCTCGAGCTGCGCGCTAAAGCACGCCGCCTGAAAGCGCAGCAGGACGTGAAGTTGATCATCGTCGATTACTTGCAGCTGCTAAGATCGACATCGCGCCGCGCGCAGGACAATCGCCAGCTCGAAATCTCGGAAATTTCCGCGGGCCTGAAAGGGCTTTCCAAGGAATTGAAGATTCCGCTGATCGTCGTCGCGCAATTGAATCGGCAACCGGAACAACGTTCCGGCGGCAAACCGCGGTTGAGCGATTTGCGCGAGTCAGGATCGATCGAACAGGACGCCGACCTCGTCGGCTTGCTCGTGCGTCCCGAGATTTACGAAGAAGACGAAGAAGCTCGCGCGGAAAAAGCCGGCGAAGCCGAACTAATCATCGCCAAACAACGCAACGGTCCAGTCGGCGAAATTCAGCTCACCTTCCTCAAAGAATTCACCCGCTTCGAAGACCGCGCGCGCAACGTGAGCGAACCGGAAGAAGCGTTTTAACGGTTCGCAGGGCGCGAACTTTACGGCGGGAGCGGTTTTCGGGAGAAAACTTTACGATGGGAGATCGCAACCGCAGGTTGTCGACCTAGGGAAATCGGCGACATGCCTTTGGGAAGGCATGTGCGTGAGGTCTTGCGAAGCGGTCTAGGGAATCACGCCGCTCTGCGGCAAACCGAAAACTAGGGAACAAAATAGAATGCACTAGCGGGAGCGTAAGCCGGCGACGCGGTTTTGGTGAAAACCGAGGCGGATTGCCGGTTCGGCGATTCACTCACCACGCCATCGATAGCTCAGCGCCTTGCATGTCTCGCGCGACGATCGGTTGCAATTTAATCCGGTGATGTTCGCGATTAAAATGCACCACAGTCTTGCCAACAAAAGTCCCAACCGCCGCGCCGGCCAGGATGTCCGAAGCCCAGTGCCTGTTGTTGTTCAGACGCGCGTAACCAACCGTCCCGGCCAATCCGTAAGCCGTCACCTTCATCCACAACGCGTCGTAATGTTCGGTGATCACGCTCGCCAAAGTGAACGCTTCCGTCGTATGTCCCGACATGAACGAATCGTGTCCACTGAACGGCACGAAATTGTAAGCCCCTTTGCCATCGGTCGGCCGGGCTCGGCCAATTAGATATTTGCTCAGATTCACAATGATGCCCGGACCGATCGCAGTCGCCGCGATGCTGTCCAACGCGGTCGATTTGGCGCGCGGATCTTTGAACACCTCGCCCCAAAGATAAAATGTGCCGACGATGCCGATCGCATATTCGTTCCCGAGCGGTTGCACGTTGTCGAAAATGTTGGTTAGCGTATTGGTGCGGCCGCTCCGGATTGCGTGCTGAATATCTTCATCGAACACCATCACCACGCCGATGGTGGCCGTGACTCCGCCGAGAGTAAGCCAATCGCGCGCATTCCAATGCGCCGGTGCAGTGAAGACCTCCTTCGTGTCCAGCAAGACCAGGTACCAATAATTTCGTTGGAACAAATCTTCGATCGGCGCGGTGAACGGCGGCAACGGATTCGCTGGATTCACTCCTGGCTCAGTCACCGGCGTGGTGCTCGGTGCTTCCGGCGTCGTCACGTCGTGGGCGGCGTAAGGATTGGCGGCGAATGGAGAGTCGACCGCACCCGCCGAAACCTTCGCCAAGACTCCGATTAAGAAGACAATTCCGACTGCTTTTATTCGCGCCATCACGAACACAACTTCCTGCTCTGAACTTTCCCCACTCAACTCGCTTCAGACGACAATCGAAACTCTTTTCCCAAACGGACGCATCAGAACATTTCCAATGTCCGACACCGCCGGACACGTTTCTCCATAGAATTTACCCGCTTCGAAGATCTCACGGCGGAACGTCAGTGAGCCCGAAGAGGCCTATTAAGAGCTTGCCCGCCGTGGCGTTTATGCACGCGACACGCGTACCACCACAGCGCTTTCCGCTGCGCGCTGTCCGTCCTATCTCGAAAGAAGGAGACCAGATCCCCTCGCACGCTCAACAGCAGCCGACTAACCCAGTCGGTATCTTAAGTTAACAAAGGATTAATTTTATGAACTACAAACCATTCATTGCGGCGACAATTGCCGTTTTCGCTCTTACTGGCTCAAACGTGATGGCGCATGGCGGCGGAGGAGGAGGCCACGGCGGTGCCGGCGGATTTGCTGGTGGCGGGTTTCACGGCGGCGGTGGCGGATTTCATGGCGGCGGCTTTGCCGGTGGTGGGTTTCATGGTGGCGGATTTCGCGGGAGCGCCTTTCACAACGGAGGCTTCCGTGGTGCCGGCTTTCGTAACGGCGGTTTCCGCGGCGACCGGTTCCATCATCGCGGCTTTCGCGATCGGTTCTTCTTCGACGACGGCTTTGGCGACCCGTTCTTTTACTATCCCTACTACTACGGATATTATCCCTACGATTATTATCCGTACGGCGGCTACTATCCTTACGGATACGGCTATGGATATGGATACACTCGGTTCGGCGATCGTCGGTTTCGCAGCCATGGGTTTCACAGCGCTGGCTTTCGCGGCAGCGGCTTTCACAACGGGCGCGGCCAGGGCCACCGGTGATGTAAACGAAATCTTGAATCACGCCGCTCTGCGGTAACATACATCCAGGGAACACTCGTAATACACTAACGGGAGCGTAATATTTAGATACGACCCCAGGGCTTTTCCGAAGACCGCGCTCGAAACGTCAGCGATTCACCTTTCCTCTCGAAACAATTAGGGAATACCCGCTTCGCGTGTAGATTGGCTGCGTCCGATCGATCTGCCATCCGGCTTTCGTCCGGCACCGAGGCACGACCATGGAAGCAACGCTCACTTTGTCTCAAAACAGCGCGCTTTACTTCGCTCACGCTTATTCTGGCGAAACGGTTCGGCAACGCGCTGCGCTTTTTCGGAAGTTTGCGGCCGCGGCCAGACTACAGTCGCCTGACAACGAGCGACGGACTTTCGCCGACTCGGAAGTCCAAACGAGGTTTCATCCCGATAATGGCAGATAGAGGACACCGGTCAGCGAACAATTAATCGATAACAGATGTCCCCGCATAGTCGTAGTAAACTGACCAGGTTCCTGATCGCAGAAGCGTTGGCCATAGGCGTTTTCTTTCTCGCCGGCGCAACCGCGTTAAAATTCAAACCGACCGATCCGACAATTCTCTTGTCCATCGACATCATCACGGTCGCGGCTGCCGTGGCCGTCGCCATTCTCCCGATCCTCTTCTTCGCGGTCCGTCCCATTCTTCCGCGCGGCTAACGGTTCGCAGGGTGCGATGCGAAACATCTGCCGCAGGTGATCGTGACCGCGGTGGTGCTGAGCGTTCTCGCTTACTTGATGTTCTTCCGCTGACGCGGTTTGCAGGGCGCAAACTCTACGGCGGGACGGGGAACTTCTTTGGGGAGGGAGGCCGGCGAGCGAGATTGGGTATCTCGCGGTTCGCAGGGCGCGAATTTTGGCGACCGAGCGAATCGGGAGATCGCGAGTCAACATTCTGCGCGAACTAGCGGGGGCGTAACCCCTCAACTGCTCAACAATGCCAGTCCGGCTCGGACCTCAACAACTCAACTTACGCGCCCGCTAGTTCGGCAAAAGTGTTCCCTGGATATTGATTGCCGCAGGGCGGCGGCCTTCCCCTACGCCGCCTTTTTCGTCTTTTTAGCGACGATCACTCCCGGGAATTGCACTACTTCCTCCGGCGCGTGGCCGTTCTGGCCATGAGTAGATTCGAACGTCAACTTACCGTTGGCGATCTCACTCAGGGCAATGTCAGCGTGACCCATCCCAGGAACGAACTCGACCAGCGGACGATGTCCGATGGTGAGTTGTCGAACCCGGCGTGACACGACGTTTACTAGAATTTGCTGATTTTGGATTACTTCGCTGGCTGCTTTAACAAGTTCGGGCTTCATAATTTGACCAACTGAGTCCAGCGGCGGCGAGGATTCTTGTTCCGGGCGAGATAGGATCAGGTCGCGCCTTTCGGAAATCGCAGCAGAAAAACTTGACCCATTATCGCCTAAATCGGCGAAAACACCAGGGGTTTAAAAAGTAAGACGTAAAGGGAAGAAGTAAGCGGTTCGCAGGCGCGAGCGATGCCGCTATGCGGCAACCTATATTAAGGGAACATTCTGCGCGAACTAGCGGGAGCGTAACTTTACGGCGGGAGCGGTTTTCGGGAGAAAACTTTACGCTAGGAGATCGCAACCTCAGGTTGTCGATCTAGGGAAATCGGCGACTCGGTTTTGGTGAATGGAGCGCGTGGGACGCGCGACATAGAAGGTAAAGCGACGAGGGGTAGGAGCGAGTGAGCATGGGGCTGCGAACGAGTTTCAAAACCGAGCGGTCGCTCGCGGCGTTACGTTTGATTATTTCTCTGGGAAAACGTCCGACTCGGCCCTGGCCGCCGACGCCGCTGCTGGTGTTGCGGCTGGTGATTTTGGCGGGGCGGCATTGTTCGAGCCGGCGCCGGTTCCTGGGGCTGGATCATTTCGAACGTCCGAAACAACGGCGCGAGATCGATCACTTCGTTCGCGGCCGAGCGCAAGATGTTCCCGAGATTTTGCGAAACCGACGCCACTTCCACCCGGATACCGCGCCGTCGCAACTTGATCGCCAGATAAGCGAAATCGGTGTCCCCGGTTACAAGAATCACCACATCCGGTTTCATTTCGACCGAAAGCTCGAGCGCGTCGATCGCCATCATCACGTCCACGTTCGCCTTGTAACGTCCCTCCTCGGCCGGCGATCCATCTTTGGTCACCACCATGAATCCGTTGGAGCGGAGCCACTGCATGAATTTGTTTTTCTTGTCGCGCTCGTCCTGCCAGATCGGCATCGCCGGCGGCAGTCCGGCATAAACCACCATCTCGATCAGTTCCCGTCCCGTGTTTGGGCCGGCCAGAAAATCACGGAGCTTGATCCAATCCAACCCGCGTCCCGCGGTTCGGACCGAGCTTCCAACGTTGGACTCATCGACCAGAACCAGCACTCGCTGTCGCGCCGATGTATGTGAATTTTTCTTCTGCATGATTGGTTCAGTGACCGGTGACGTGTGACATGTGACGTGTGAGCGGTTCAGTGCGAACCGACTGATCCGACTGACGGCCCGACTGATTTGCCCGGAATCAGAATACTGTAACCGGCCGAGATTATGCGCCGCACAGCTTCGCCGGTTTTCGGATCGCTCCGCAGGGGATCATCGTGGACGCTTTGCTTCACTTCGAAGTTCCGGATCGGTTTCGTCGGGTCGGTCGTCTCGTAAATGTAAGTCGGCACAACCGCAATCTACTCCGAAAC
>WNFR01011693.1_pt1 | contig 10592 bp, 7 predicted proteins | sample 5400221 | NCBI WGS metagenome assembly WNFR01 (sample SAMN13153357, study PRJNA577476) | soil metagenome | isolation source: 40 cm soil under Madrone tree | place: USA:California | collected 2016-06-14 | reverse complement strand
CACTCCGTGCGCACCCGCTTCGGCAAAGCATTTCGCTTCATCATTTCGCAGCGCCTGCTTCCCAGAAAAGACGGCAAAGGGCGCATCGCCGCCATCGAAATCCTGAAGTCCACGCTGCGCACCCGCGACTACGTCGAAAAAGGGGAAAGCGAAGGCAAATCATTGCTCGATGCCATGCGCGACGGCGACACCGACGGCATGCAGCACTTCGACGGCGAACTCGAAAAATTGCTGCGCGCCGGCATCATCGATTTCGATACGGCCCTCGGCTACTCCACAAATCCCGGCAATTTCCGCCTGGAAGTCGCCGACTTTCTCGAAAGCAGCGGCAACGCGAAAGATTCCGATCGCGCCCCAACCGAAGTCGAAGTCGAGCGCTAGACCGACATCACTACCCAAGTGTCATCCGACTTGTGGTCGTCCCCAGACTAATAATTATCGTGATATAACTGTATTTCGTCCGCTTCGCTGGATTCCGTTGCGCGGAGGTCCTTCTTGAAACTCTTGGTCATTGCATTTTCTTGTATTCTGGCTCCAACTGCCTGCGCAATTCAAGCAAACCCGCCAGAACAACCTCCTACACTAAGCATACGAGGCAAGGTCTTACAGGAACCGGACGGACAACCAGTCAGAAAGGCCAACGTGCACTTGAATGGCCGACAAGGGCCTTCCGCCGCGCAATACTCGGCCATTACCGATGCGCAAGGTCAGTTCACGATCGATGACATCCAACCTGGCAGCTACATTGTCGTCGTCGAGCGCCCCGGATTTGTGCAGTCCGCCAAAGGCGGCCGCCTAACGACTATTTCGGTGCAACCGGGCAGCGGCAGAAACGACTTGATCGTTCACATGCAGCCTGCGGCCATCATCACCGGCAAGATCGTCGATTTAGATGGCGATCCAATCAGTAATGTTAGCGTCGTAGCGATCAGGGATGGCTCTGTTGGAGCCGGACGGAATTCCCATAACTACGGCAATGGGGGGACCAACGATCTTGGGGAATTTCGCATCTCCGACTTGCGAGCGGGACGCTATAAAATTACCGCCTCTCCCTCGCAAGGAGCCCGGCCGCCGGATTTGAAAGAGAACAACAATGGAAAAGATCAATCGATATACCTAACCACGCACTACCCGGGCGTTTTGGAAGGGGGCCAAGCTGGCCCGGTGGAGATTCATGCTGGCGCCGAAACTCGCATTAATTTCGGCCTCTTGACCGGCCGCGCGTACCACGTCAGCGGGTCCGTAACGGGAGTTCCGGGCAAGTCCAGCATGGCTCAGATCATGTTGCAAGCGAACGGAAGTGGCGGCTCGCAGACGGCCGAGCAAGAGCTTAGCGAGGGCGGCAGATTCGAATTTACGAACGTCTTGCCAGGGTCCTATTTGGCGACCCTACTCACCGTCACATTTGAAGGCGGTCAACCCGCCATGCAGATGCTCCGCTTGGGTCAGCCGATCGAAGTCAGTAATGCCAACGTGGAGGGATTGCGACTTCAGCCAGAGGCTGCTGGACAGGTTCGGGGCAAGTTCCGCCTGGATGCGGCCCAGAAATTCGATTGGACACAGTTGACTGTGCTCGTGTTCCCTGTCGAGGAACACGGTGCCGAGTTTGTATCGCTCGGCGCCATGGGCCCCCCGGCAAGTTCCACTCTGAACATGGACGGAACTTTCGAACTGAAGAACGTGCCCGGCGGCAATTACCAGCTCTTAGTGGGAGCCAAATCGGATACTCTGCGCGACTACTTCACGAAGTCAGTCACTTTCGAGGGCCGCGATGTGGCCGATTCGGGTTTCCCCAGCGCTGAGCACCGATCGCGCACGGATCTTTACCAGCGCGATACCACCGACGCGAGCGGCAATTTCAGCTTGCGCGGCTTAAATCCCGGTAAGTACACGGTGCTTGCCTTCGACGACCTGCAGGAAGATGTCCGCCGACCCGAATTCTTAAGGTCCTACGAAACTCACGGGGAAATCGTCCAATTGGATGAAGGCACTCGAAAAAGCGTAGTCCTGAAGCTGATCCCTTATGACGGTGAAGGGCCATGAGCGGCGGAGTTTCGGACTCGACGAGGCCCGCTCGCATCCCTGTTTGATTCTTGGCTAAGTCCTGGTTAGCCCGGCTAATCGGGAACTGACTCGCCACTGCTTTTCGCATGGCTGTGACTACCGCTCTCTGGCGTACAATTCCCTGACTCATGCCGGGATTCCAGGACACCACCGCTCTCCAGACCTTACTCACCGTCGCGATTTCCGGCGTTCTTACGTTCATCCTCGGCCTAATCGCGCTGCTCTTCCCGAACATCGCCAATCGCTTCTTCCGCCGCGCCGAAGAATTCTTCTCGCGCCTTGCTCAACGCAAGGGTCTCGCCATCATCGTCTTATTCTTCTCCGTCATCGCTCTTCGTCTTGCAGCTCTTCCGGTGCTCCCTGTTCCTGTGCCCGGCATCCACGACGAATTCAGCTATTTGCTCATGGCTGACACGTTTGCGCACGGCCGCCTGGCGAATCCCTCGCACCCTCTGTGGATCAGTTTTGAAACCTTTCACGTCAACTGGCTTCCCCAATACGCTTCCATGTATCCGCCCGCGCAAGGCTTCGCGTTGGCGCTGGGGCAACTCCTCGGCCATCCCTGGATCGGCGTGCTGCTCAGCGGTGCCGCCATGTGCGCCGCGATTCTCTGGATGCTGCAAGGCTGGTTTCCCGCGCGCTGGGCCTTCCTTGGCGGCGTGCTCGCTGCACTGAAGTTCGGCGTGGCCAGTTACTGGATGAACAGCTATTGGGGAGGCGCAACGGCCGCAATTGGCGGCGCGCTGGTCTTGGGAGCGCTACCCAGAATCGCGAAGCACTCGAAAATTCCCGACGCCCTTCTTCTCGGCCTGGGCGTCGCAATTCTCGCCAACAGCCGCCCCTACGAAGGTTTCCTCTGCTGCGTTCCCGCGGCTGCGTGGTTTTTCTGGTGGCTCATTGGAAAAACGAAGTCGCGCCCGCCGCTACGCGCTCGTTTGCAAAACGTTCTTGCGCCACTGGCGCTTGTGCTAGTTCTCACCACCGCCTTTATGGGCTACTACAACTGGCGCCTCACAGGGAGTCCGCTGCTAATGCCGCACGTCCTGAATACGCGCACGTATCACACCACAGGTCTTTTCCTCTGGGATCACAAAAAGCCGGAGATGCATTACCGCAATCAGCAATTCGAGGATTTCTACACCGGTTGGGAACGCGAAAACTATGACAATACCTGGGCCGACATCGTGCGCGTAAGCGTGGAGAAACTAGGCCGTTGCGCCATCACCTATTTCTGGTTCGGCGAACTGCTGGCGCTTCCCGCTTTGCCGTTTCTCTTCCGCGACCGCAAAATGCGCCTGCTCATTGCTACTTTCTTGCTTGTCACCGTCGGCGTCTTTGCCGTCATCTGGTCGAACGCGCACTATGCCGCGCCGCTCACCTGCATCATCTTTGCGCTCGCGGTACAAACCATTCGCCACCTGCGCACCATGCGCATCGGCCATCGTCTCGTGGGCCTGGCATTGTCCCGCGCCATCGTGCTCCTGCTCGTCCTCGACACCGGGATCAACGCATTTCGTGGTATCTGCGACCCGCTTCTGTGGCCCTGCCAGGGCGATCCGAGCCGCACCGCCATTGCCGAGAAATTACAGCACACGCCCGGCAAACACCTCATCATGGTCCGCTACGATAAAGACGATCACAACATTCACGATGAGTGGGTCTACAACGGCGCCGAAATCGACACTGCCAAAGTTCTCTGGGCCCGCGAACTCGATCCCCAACAAAACGCCAACCTCTTCGCCTACTTCAAAGACCGCCAAATCTGGCTGGTCACCCCCGACTCCGACAACACCTACCTCGAACCCTACACCCCTCCCGAATCTGGAACCACTTCCAATCAATAATCCGCCGATTCACTGGCCCTGGCACGCCATCAGATTTAAGGCGGTTACCATTTCGCGCGGGAATTTGGCACTCGCCCCCGCGGTAGGACGCACCTAAAGTACGATCTATTAATGAGCCGTATTTTGCTGATTCGGCCAGCTTCCGTGTTTTCGGCCTCCACGTATAGCGCCCCGGTCACCATGCCGTTAGCGAATGCGTATTTGAGCGCAAATCTTCTGAAACACGGGCATCAGGTCACCAACATCGACGCGCTGGGGGAGGACATCAATCACATCGATGTCTCGTATCACCCGCGCGTGCGGTATAGAGGGCTTTCCACGCAGAAGATTCTGGAGCGCATTACGGAACGGCCCGATGGAATCGGTGTGTCCGTAATGTTCTCGCAAGACTGGCCTCACATCGAGGATATGATCAATGCTATTCGCGCCAAATTCCCCGATGTGCCGATCCTTGCCGGTGGCGAGCATCCGACGGCAGCCGGCGAATACGTGTTGCGAACGTGTCCGGCCGTAACGCATGTTGCGCTGGGCGAAGGTGAGATAACCATCGTCGAATGGGCCGAGTGGTTGGACAGGAAGCGTCGAATCGAACAGATTGGCGGAATTCAGTACCTCGATGCCGGTGGAAACTTAAAGTCGAACACGACGCGCGAGAGGATTCGCAACGTCGACGACCTGCCTTGGCCTGCGTGGCACTTGTTCAATCTGGAACCGTATTTCAGCGTCGGAGAAGGTCACGGCGTGGAGCGCGGACGCAGCATGCCTCTGGTAGCGACGCGAGGATGTCCGTACCAGTGCACGTTCTGCTCGAGCCCATTCATGTGGACGACGCGTTACGTGATGCGAGCGATTCCCGACGTGGTGGACGAAATCGAGCGATATATGAAGGATTATCGAGCCGACAACATTGATTTTTTCGATCTAACGGCGATCATCAAGAAGGATTGGATTCTCAGCTTCTGCTCGGAAATAAAGCGCCGCGGCCTAAAGCTCTCTTGGCAATTGCCGAGCGGTACGCGTTCCGAGGCGATGGATGCGGAAGTAATGGAGGCGATGGCTTCCGCCGGTTGTACGAACGTGACGTATGCGCCCGAAAGCGGCTCGCCGCGCACGCTGAAAGAGATCAAGAAGAAGGTGAAGCTTCCGCGGCTATTGGAATCCCTTCGATATGCCAAGCGAAACAAAATCTTCGTCAAGTGCAACTTCATCATCGGCTTCCCGCGGGAAACCCGGCGGGATATGCTGCAGACAATTTGGGTCGCGATTCGCTTAGCGGTGATGGGTGTTGATGATGCGGGGATTTACGCATATTCGCCCTATCCGGGTTCGGAACTGTACAACTATTTGCGCAGCACCGGAGCGATCCCGGAAATGAACCGAGATTACTTTACCTCCCTGATGACCTTCATGGACCTGAAGCAATCGTCAAATTATTGCGAAAACGTCGGCCCCCTGGAGATTTCAACGTATCGGCTGATCGGAATGTGCGCATTCTATGGGCTTTCGTACCTATTACGGCCGGCATCTATCGTACGCACGATTCGCAACTACCGAACCCATAAGTCCGACACGATTTTCGAAGAGCGCCTGTTTGCGCTGCTGCGCCGCAAGAACCTCGAACGCAGGTCGCTCGAAGAAGGCCCACAGCAAATAGCCGCTTAGATACTCGTTGCAAGCCTTGACCATAAAATAGTGGCTAACTAAGTTCTTTTATCTTTCATGTGTGAAAAACCTTGACGGCCCGCGTAAACGACCTCGCGATGATTCCCTCCGCCGGTAAGGCGGCGGATGACGTAATGCGGACGGGCCTTCGTTTCCTCGTAGATTCGCCCTACGTATTCTCCAACAAGGCCCAAGAAAAACAGAAGAGCGCCTGACAGAAACGTAATCAATATGACGAGCGCCGCAAAACCCTTAGGCGACTGGTGGAGAACCAATTTGGCGAACACTGAATAGATCGCGAAAAGACTGGACAGCAAAATGGAAAGTCCCCCGATCATCGCAGCCGCCCGGATGGGGACAATCGAAAAAGCGAAAATTCCATCGGAGGCGAGCCTAAGAAGGCGTAAGACGCTGTATTTGCTGCGCCCCGAATGCCGCTCTGATCGCTCGACTGCTATGCCAATCTGGGGAAACCCGACCCAAGTCCTCAAACCGCGCAGGTATCGGTGATGTTCAGGCATGCGTTGCAGATGTTCAACAACTGGACGGGACAACACGGCGAAATCTCCGGCATCCAATGGGAGAGCCAGGTCCGAAAGTCCCGCAATCAGGCGATAAAAGAGGTAGTAACAGAGCCGCAACGGCCAAGCCTCTTTCCGCCGAGTGCGTTGAGCATACACAACGTCGAACCCTTCAAAGAATTTCTCAAGCAAACGCGGAATTGCCTCGGGAGGATCTTGGAGATCGCCGTCCATCAGGACGGTCGCATCTCCCGTGACGTGATCCAATGCCGCGGTTAAGGCGGCCTGATGCCCAAAATTCCGCGACAACGACAACACAATAATCCGCGCGTCGTGCCGCGCGAACTCCTCCAGGATTGAAAGCGTTCGGTCCGTGCTTCCGTCATCGACAAACAGAAGCTCGTGAGGACCGCCCGAAATTCCCTCGAGCACCGCAATGCAGCGTGTCACAAGTTCTGGAAGGATTGACTCTTCATTGTGTAGCGGAATGGCGATGGAAAGGCGGAATTCCGGAGTCACGATTTTCCTCTTCCCTTGACATAGACCATGCTCCAAAGCTTCGCGCCGGCTAGTTTCAGAGAATAGGTTTCGAAGACATCGAGCTCCAGATGTCGTTCAAGAAGGGTTCGCCAGTGTTCCAGGGATCGTGTGTACTTGCCTCGATCCCAGTTCGCGAGCAGTTGCGCGATCGATCGATCCCCCGGCGAAACCACCTCAACGATATGAACGTAGCCGTCGGGTGTCAGCCAACCGGAGATGCGAGCCAGCACCTTGTCCGCATCCGCGTCGTCGACATGATGTAGAAAGCTGTTGAGGAGTATAAAGTCGAACTTTCCCACCCCATGATCATCGTAGGTGGTCACATCGGCTACGACAAAGCGTCGCTTGTGCTTTCGCTGCGCGCTCCCGATATAGTCCGGATTCACGTCGATGCCGAGATAATCCACACTGCGAAAGTAGTCCGTATTAGTTCCCGGCCCGCATCCCACATCCAGTACGCGGCGCACCCGGGCCATATCGTTGTGCGCAAGAAGTGGGGCGAGCTTATCCGTGACGAAGGGGGCCTGCCACAGACTGTACACAGGCGTCCGCTCCAAAAGATAGGTCAAAAAAGAATTCATCGACGATCTTTCCCTGGCGCTAATGACGCGAGCAACTTTGCTGCAATTTTCCGACGCTGGTCACTCAGGAAAAACGCTCTTCCAATTTCAACACATCGGGTTTGTCAAATCTGGTCATCCTGCCATTCTGTGTCTAAGGAGTGAATCAGCGAGTTGGAACGAACTGGCGGACCAGGCAGAGACGCGAAGAGATCCGCTAGTCGTTGATGGAGTGAAGATAGCGTTGTGCCTGTCGTGCCAATGGGCGATAACAGCGCTTGTTGAGGCGAATCGACCACGCCGTCTAAAGTCCCGGCTCCGGGAGCCGCTCCCACACCACGGCATTCCAACCGTGATCGTTGTTTGCAATCAATGGCGCCAGCAAGCGGTAATGCGATCTGAGATATCCTGCAAACATAGTGTCGTAATCCGCGCCGAAGACCGGCACCCCATACTCGGGGAACGCCCGATTGGACCACAACAAATAGCGGACTTTCTTTCGTTCGATCTCGTTGATGGTGTCGTCGGTCATTTTCCCAGGGGCTAAAACACCCGGAGTGAATTGATACACGCGAGTCGGGCAGACGGCGCCGGAAAGAAAGTACAAACTGGTGTCCTCGGGAACGGAGAGGACAGAATCCCCGGCGGCTGCCTTCTCCTTCATGAATGCGATTGCCGTCTGATAATTGTTGACCAGATGCTTGGGAGCCCAGATGACTCCGCGCTCGGTGTCTAATAGAGCAAGGTCGTCTGGCCGTGGATTGAACACCTCCGCATGCGTAATCACCCAGAACAAGCAGCAGCCGCAAACAATCAGCTCCGCGCGCAGTGCGAAGCTTGCCGAGCTCCGAAGGCCGGGAACGGTCAGAGCGAGCTCGAGAAATAGCAGAGAAAGAAGAACTGGGCCAGTGTAGTAGATTGGATACCCTTCCGACTGCATCCCGCTCAATATTCGGAACGCTAAGAGAAATGAGAAGGTAAATAGGACGGCAATCGCAAAGCTGCCGTTGGACAAATTTCGCGCATGCGCAAGCCACCAGCCAATAGCCGCCAAGCCCACGATCAACACCATGTCGACCGGAAAAGCAATCCGGCCAAGCGCCAAAGTGGCTTGGAGAATCAAAACCGGCGAAAAGCTTACTGCAATCGCCACGCCCAAGCCGAGAAGCACAAGTAACAGGCTGCTCAAGTCCTGTTTCCGGCCTATAGATAAATGACGCGTTATCGCCAGCGCGACCAGGATCGATATGCCTCTCAAGATGGTGGGAACCGTGCTTTGCCCCAGCAATACCACGCCCTTCACCATCAAGACAGGTGGGAGCGAATTCAGCGCCACCACCGCCGCCCCAATCGCCAGCAGCAACATAGCGCCGCGTCGGCCGCGTCGCAGCAGCAGCCGAATACCCAGCGCCACGCATGCGAAGGCGCACACCCGGCCGACGGCAGAAACCAGGGCGGCCCGCCGGAGATCGAAGCCAGTGTGGGCCAGCCACATCTTGCCGTACGCTTTCATAAAATAGGAGGTCGGCCAGCTCATGATGTTTTCCTGGGTGATAAAGTCCAGGCCGGCAATCGAAACCATCCAGCGAGCTACCAGCACGCAGGCCAATACTCCGGGTAGTAGCGCAACGGCTGCTTGCCACACTGGTTTCCACGATCGTTGGCGCAAACTGTCTACGACCACTAGAAAACCCAGCGCGCCGTAGCAAGCCAGTCCAAATTCCAGCTTTAGCAGAGCGGCGACTGCGGCCGCCAAGCCCGCCCCCAACATCCAGGTCCATCGTCCTGAACGCATTCTCTGGACTATCATCCACAGAAAGATGCACACCGTCAGGCAGCCATAAACGGCCGCAAAACTGTACGGCAATGGAAAACAGAAAATGCCGGGTTCAAACGCCTCAATCAACACGACTACGCCCGCAGTCCAGCCGATAACCCAGGAACCCAAACTCATGCCGGTTAAAAAAAGAAATATCGCGGAACCCAGTCCTGCAAGCGAGCCCGCCCAATACAGCACACTCAGATGCGCGCCAAACAATCGGAATAAGTAACTATTGAAATAGGGGGCCGCTGGCCCGTACATGAACCAAACGTCTCTATACAGCATCTTCCCCGCCGCCAGCATGGTCGGCACGTACATTTCATGTCCGGAATCGACAGTCAGGTTGCCCCATCGGGCCCAAGTGGCATAGAACAATGCCGCCCACGAGCAGAAGAGCGCAAGAAGCGCTGCAAGGGTGGCGCGGCTCCAGCACACTTGCGGACCTGGAACCGACGTGAGGAGTTCCGACAGGCGTCGATAGAGGAGAGCTGGCGTCGTTGGCGAGGCTGGAGGGGGCAAGGGCTGCGACAGATCAGGCGATACGGCCGCTTCGTCTAAAATCGTAGGTGTGTCGACCATTCCAGTAGGGGCGCCGCCGAATTCAGAGTGTTGCGAGTGAATCTTGGCGCTTGGCGATGGGCTGGCGCGCAAACAATTATTGCAACATGCCCGCGCGACGCCTGCAAAGCGCTGACGGTTGGGTGTGCTCAGTGAGTTATTGATCGGGGGCATCGCGAGACTGCCGATGCGCCACCATGAGATTGTTTAGCCCTAACTCGAACGTGTAGTGCAGGAAATCGGTGAAGCCGATGCGGTGTAGCATTTGCTGTAGGGTCGCGACCGGAATGCGCTTCTGATGCTCGTCACTTTCCATCTCGTCGCTGACCAGCCTCAGGCGGTGCAACACGTTCAATATGGGATCCACCATGCCGGAAGGCCAGGTCATTATCAGCGAGCCTCCAGGAGCCAAGACCCGATGGATTTCGCGAAGCACTGGTTCTGGGTCTGGCAGATGTTCCAAGACCGCGAGCATAACGACCTGATCGAACTGCCCGGACTCCAGCGGCAAAGCCGCCCGGATATCCGCGCGCACCCGCTGCCATCTGCCCGCTGCGCCATCGCGCACTTGATCGTCCACACCGACACCATGCGCAATACGCTCCGCGGCGAAATCCAGAAACGCCGCGTCCAGCCCGCACCCCAAATCGCAAACGCGCGCGCCCTTGCGGATATGCGGATATGCCGCACGAAACCGCTGTCGCGCAATGAAGTGGTCCAAACCGGTGTAAGACATTATTTCAAGTCGTAGTCGCCGATATACGTTCCGCGGCTAATCCCCAGCATGCTCAAGAAAAACGAAGCAAAGATAATCTGCAAACCCAGAAACAGCCACATGGCCCAGAACAATACTTGCCGAATCTGCGCCAGTGGTCCAAATCCACTGGCCACCCATTGCCATGTCACCCACGCGCAGCCCGCCAGCCCGGCAAAAAACAACACACCGCCCAGCAGCAGTCCCGATTCCAGTGTCACCCGTTTCAGCACGCGCTTCAGCGACACTGTTCCGCTGCGATCGAAT
>WNFR01008167.1_pt1 | contig 10592 bp, 8 predicted proteins | sample 5400221 | NCBI WGS metagenome assembly WNFR01 (sample SAMN13153357, study PRJNA577476) | soil metagenome | isolation source: 40 cm soil under Madrone tree | place: USA:California | collected 2016-06-14 | reverse complement strand
TAAAAAGTTCCCTGATCGCCTGCACCAAGCCATTGATATCGTGCCGGCGCGCCTCGACATCGACTTTAAGCCCTTGATCGCGCACAGTTTTTGACGTGATCGGCCCGATGCTCGCGATTCGCATTCCCTTCGGCCAGGGCAGTCCAAGCGCCAGAAAGTTTTCTACGGTTGAAGAACTGGTGAACGTGATTAAGTCGGCGCCGTCCTGCGCTAGTTGCTGACGCGCGCCGCTTGTATCGCGCGTCTCCGGAACCGTCCGATATGCAAGCCCTTCGTCGACGATCGCTCCCATAGCCGAAAGTTCTTTCGGAAGTGTGTCCCGCGCTTTCTCCGCGCGCACGAGGAGAATCCGCACATTTTCGATGCTTCCCTGTTTTTTGAATTCGCGAACTACGGCTTCCGCCACGAATTCTTCCGGCTGCAGATCGACGTGCAGATGAAAATCTTTTACGCGTTGGGCTGTGGCCGGTCCGATCGCTGCAATGCGCACGCCGCCGATCTCGCGGACGTCATCGTACAGCTTGAAAAAAATCCCGAAGAACGCTTCGACGCCGTTTGTGCTCGTGAACACGATCCAGTCGTACATGTGCGCGCCCTGCACCAGCTCCGCGAATTCGCGTAAATTGCTCGGCGGCTCGATGCGAATCGTCGGCAGCTCGATCACGTGAGCGCCCAGCGCGCGCAGTTCGTTGCTCAGTACGCTCGCCTGTTTTCGCGTGCGCGTAACAACAATTCTTTCCCCCAGGAGCGGACGCTTTTCGTACCAATTGAGACTATCACGCAATCCGACGACTTCTCCAAACACCGCCACCGCCGGCGCTCTGAAATCGTTGGCTACGGCTTTTTGAGCAATGTCGGAAAGAGTACCTGTGAGCGTTTCCTGTTGGCCGGTGGTGGCGGAGCGAACGAGGGCCACTGGCAAATCGCTGCGCACCCCTTGCTTCAGCATTTCGCTCGTGATGGGTCCGAGACGTTCCACACCCATCAGCATGACCTGTGTTCCGCCGAGTTTGGCCAGCGCCGCGTAGTCGATTGCACCTTTTGCCTTTGTTGGGTCTTCGTGGCCTGTAAAGAATGTCACGTGCGAATTATGCGTCCGATGCGTCATTGGAATACCTGCATAAGCGGGCCCAGCGATGGCCGATGTGATTCCGGGAACGATTTCAAATGGGATTCCCTCAGCGGCAATCGCCTCCGCTTCTTCCGCTCCCCGGCCGAACACGAATGGGTCGCCGCCCTTTAATCGAACGACCTGTTTTCCTTCGCGTGCCTTCTCGATCAGCAGCGCATTAATTTCCTGCTGGTTTAATTGCGATTCGCCTGTTTCCTTGCCAGCGTAAATAATTTCTGCGTCCTCTCGCGCCCAGCCGAGCATCTCCGGATTTGCCAGATGATCGTAAACGATCACGTCCGCATTCTCGATGCACTCTTTTGCGCGCAATGTCACCAAACCAAGGTCGCCTGGCCCTGCGCCAACTAGATAAACCGTTCCTCTCTTACTCATGCTCACCTGCCAAGCCGGAGCGTTGCGCGGAGACTGGCGCTCGTAATCGATTCAATAGCTCCGTCGCGAGTCGCTCGCCATCGTCAGGCGCGCCTTCCACGTCACCTCGACACGGCTCGACCACGCCGTGCACGAAAACCTGCGCGCGCATTTTCATCTTGCCGTCACTAATGCTTGCAAGAACGCCCACTGGACAATTGCAATCACCCTGCAACCCACGCAGAAACTCTCGCTCCGCCCGCAAACAAAGCAATGTTGTGCGATCATTTATGAGATCGACAATTGCCTTTGTGCATTGATCTTCGGCGCGAATCTGAAGGGCAATGATTCCCTGACCGCCTGCCGGCAAAAAAATTTCGAGTGGAAGGATCTGAAGAAAAAATCGGCTGCCCTCAAAGTTGACTTCAGAGCGAGTTGACGGCAGGCCCAGCCGTTCAAGCCCTGCGCGAGCTAACACGATCGCGCTCCACTCGTGTTCAGCCAATTTCCGCAATCGCGTCGGCACGTTGCCACGAAGACCGATGACGTGGAGGTCCGCACGTTTCCAGAGCAGCTGATGTTTTCTGCGCACACTGCCGGTTGCCACTGCCGCACCCTGTGGGAGCGCAGCGACACCGCCCGGATGTTTCGAAACCAGCACGTCATCCGTCGAGGCGCGAGGAAGAACTCCCGCGATTTCCACGGCCGGGCTTGTTTCGCTTGGCAGATCCTTTGCACTGTGAACCGCGACATCCACGTCTCCGGCTATAAGCGCTCGCTCGATTTCGGCCGTGAACAACCCTTTCAGCCCTGCGCGAGGATCGACAACGCGGGCTTTGTCGCCTTGTGTAGCGATAACTCTGGTCTCGACTGTTACATCCGGTTGCGCGGCTTGAAGCGCCTTCTCGACCAGTCGCGCCTGCGCGCGGGCAAGCTCGCTGCCGCGTGTCCCTAGCACGACCTTTCGAATTTCGGCGGTCATAGACCGCCGCTACAGTTCCGAGGCACGCAGCGAATCCTCGAGCGAGGGATGCTCGGTACTTTGCGAAGCGCGACTCAGTCCTTGAGAGATTGAATCAACAAAATCCGTGACGTGTTCAGCAATAATCGCCTCCGCTGCGGCGACCTGTTGGCGTCTCAGAGCGAGCGATTGCTCTGCGACAGATCTTATCGAATCAATGTCGTAAAGATAAACCCCTTCCATCTGATTCACGGTGGGGTCGACGTCGCGAGGCACGGCGATGTCGATGATGAAAAGCGGACGATCCAAACGCTCACGCAGGATCGGCGCGAGTTTGCCTGGAGTCAGCAATGGCGTTTCCGACGCCGTCGATGTGATGAGAATATCGATCTCACGGCATTGCCCCGGCCACTCGTCGAACGGAACGGCACGGCCGCCTACCGCCTGTGCCAGCTCGCATGCGCGATCGAACGAGCGATTGCTCACGCGAAGATCGCTCACTCCACGGGAAATCAGCGCGCGCGCTGTGCGTTCGCTGATTTCACCTGCACCGAGCAGAAGCACTTTGCAATCGCTTAGTTTGCCAAAAATCTTTTGTGCTAAATCCACAGCGACCGAGCCGACCGATACTGCGCCGCGCGCAATCTCCGTGTGTGTGCGCACTTGTTTAGCCACGCGAAACGCTCGCTGGAATAAACGATGCAAATAGGGACCGACTGCTCCGGATGTTCTGACCGATTCGTATGCTTTTTTTGTCTGCCCGAATATCTCGCTCTCGCCGATAACCATCGAGTCGAGTGCAGAAGCGACGCGGAAAAGATGCTGCACGCACTTGTCGGCCTCGTATCGATAGAATGGAGGCGCAAAATCGTGAGGATCGCGATGGAGCTTGCGCGTGAGGGACCGCGCGATGTCATCCGTGGAAATGCGTTTATCCGAAACTCCGTAAACTTCCACCCGGTTGCACGTCCTCAACAATAACGCTTCAGCGCAATTGGCGTCGCGCAGGATTGATTCCGCCGTGGCGCTGCCGGCGAAATGCTCCAGTGTCGCGACGTTCGCTGTGTGATGGCTCAAGCCGATGCAGAAAAGATTCATGGCAGCGGATGCATTTCCGCGGTGAATGTAATTCCCCAGAGAAGTGTCAATGCGACGCTGAACCCCAGGATACACAGCGCGGCGACCCGTTTTGGAGCAAGCCATCGAAGATGACGAGCTTGCAAAATTGCCGCGTAAAGCAGCCAGACTCCAATGGCAGCTACCACTTGTACGCGCGGCAATGGGTGGCCGGTAAAAAAGCCGCTCAGTATACCTAGCGTGTAAAGCGCAAAGCCCCACCAAAGCAGCCGGGTGATGGCGGCAAAAAGATCACTCAGCGGCGGCAAATGATAAAAAATTGAATGGAGCCGATGTGTCTTGAGCTGACGTTCCTGCACCAGATACATCACCCCGGCGATGCAAGCGAGCGCGAATGCTCCGTACGCGACGAGCGAAATCGAAGCATGAAATTCCAGCCACGGATTTGCGGGCAACTTCGCTGGATGACGAATATCGATCGGCGCAATGAGCGCAACGACTTGCAGCGCCACCACCAGCGGCGCGGTGAAGGCGCCCATCAGGGAGAGACGGTAGGCCGGACCCACCAGCATGTAGATCGCAGCTACCGACCAGGCGAGAAAGATAAAGACTTCGAATAAATTCGTGATCGGACAGCGACCCAGCGCATGACCGCGGATCGACAAAAATGCCGTTTGAAAGACAAACCCCAGCACGATCGCGAGAAAATTGAATCTTCCTGGTCGAAAAACGCCCGCCCGCAAGGCAAGGCTCGTGCGCACGACTGCCGCCAGAAAGCAGGTCGTGGAGACGATGAGAATATAGCGATCCATCGGTACAGGTTATTGTAAATTGTCGTCCCGAGTTGGCAATCCTGCACGGTGCTCGCCGCCGAGCGTATGGCGGTTCTGAAAACGAAAGGAAAAGAGGAAGAGGCAAGAAGGCCCACGTTGACCTTTTGCTGCAGCCCGCTAGCGTTCGCGCCGATGGCCTCAGGAATCGTTGGAAGACTCCGCGCTGCTGTGCGCGATGTGCCCGATTTTCCGAAGAAAGGCATCGTGTTTAAGGACATCACCCCTGTATTGAATGATCCCCTGTTGTTCCGTGGCTCTATTGATCTCTTTCTGGAGCGGTGTCGTGGCATAAAGATCGACAAGATTGTCGGGATCGATGCGCGCGGCTTTTTGTTTGGATCGGCCGTTGCGTATGAACTTGGTGTCGGCTTTGTGCCGATCCGGAAGCGCGGCAAACTTCCTTACAAGACCGAGGTCGCCAAGTACTCGCTCGAGTACGGCGAAGCGGAAATGGAGATGCATATCGATGGCATAAGAGCGGGTGAGCGGGTTGTGTTGTTGGATGATTTACTCGCGACCGGCGGTACTTCTGCTGCCGCGGCTGTCCTCATCCGTAAGATCGGCGGGCATCTGCTCGAGGCCCAATTCCTAATTGAGTTAGAATTCCTCCATGGGCGGAAGCGGCTTGAGCCAACGCCGGTCACGTCATTTCTGAGGTATTAGTTCTTTTACAGCAGAACATAAGCGTGCGTGCTGCGTCAGCCACGCGAACCGCCATTGGTGCCGGGCGTGATTTTGGCTTTTGAAATTTTCAACTTTAGATTCACCTCGAACCGAAATTCGCAATGCCCATGTCCCGACATCTCGAACAAGTTTTGGCGCACGCCGAAAGTCGTCTTGGCGCGACCGGGACGAGACGCCCGACGGAGGTCCTCCCACTTTATAAAAAGTTTCTTAAGGTCGAAGAGCATCGCTTGCGCCTGAACCACCAGGCAGGCGGCGGTGGCCGCGAAATCTGCGCGCGGCGGGCTGAGCTGATCGACGTTTTGTTGCGATACGTCTTCGGTGGCGCTGCAGCTACTGCTCGCGGAAATGGCGAGCCCAAGATTCCACTGGCGTTGATTGCGCTTGGCGGGTATGGCCGCGGCGAGCTCAATCCATTCAGCGATATCGACGTCATGCTTTTGCATGACCAACGGGCGGCAGAGATTTCGCCGGACCTCGAGGAGATGGTGAACCAAGTCCTCTATCTGCTGTGGGACAGCGGCTTCAAAGTTGGACATTCCACGCGTTCTATCAAGGAAGCGATTGCCCAGGCGAACCGCGATATGCGCACAAAAACCGCCATGCTGGAATCCCGATTTCTTGCTGGCGATAGCGATTTGGCGCGAGAATTTCGAAAGCAGTTTCGTTCAAGATGCGTCGAGGGACATGAGCGCGAATATGTCGAAATGCGTATGCAAGATCAGGTCGCCCGCCACAACAAATTCGGCGACAGCGTGTATCTACAGGAGCCCAATCTAAAGAGCGGATGTGGCGGATTGCGCGATTATCAAAATCTGCTTTGGATGACCTACTTCAAAGAGGGCTCGCTGAGCACTAACCAGCTCGTGGGCAAAGACTGGTTGAGCGAAAGCGACCAGCGACGGATCGAGCGAGCTTACGATTTCCTCCTGCGCTTGCGCACGGATTTGCATTACGCCACCGAGCGCGCCACCGACATACTGCACATGAACCTGCAGGAACAAATCGCAAGACGGCTCAATTATTCTCCCCGAAACGGACAGCTCCGCAGCGAGGCGCTTATGCGGGATTATTACGAGCACACGCGAAATATCTTTCGAGTGACGGAACGTATCACGGAGCAATTTGTGAGCGGATATGTCACGAGCAAAACACGCGCTCTTTTTAGTTTTCTGCCATTAGTACGAGCGGACAAAACTCCGATCGGCGACTCTTTCTTTGTCCGGAACAAACAATTGTATCCTGCGCGGCGCGATGTTTTTCGCAAAGAGCCTGAGCAAATGATGCGGGCATTTGAGCTTGTGCAGGAGCAGAACCTCGATCTTAGCCCGGACCTGGCGGATTTGCTGAGCAGAAGCCTCCGCCACGTCACCCGTACCTATCAGTATGCACGCGGCCCACGCGAGATCTTTAAATCGATTCTATCGCAAAAAGGCATAGTAGGCCGCGTTCTGCGAATGATGCATCGGGTCGATTTTCTCGGGCGTTACATTCCCGAATTCGGTCAGCTCACCTGCCTGGTGCAGCACGAGTTTTTACATCGCTATACAGCCGACGAGCACACATTGGTATGCATCGATAAACTCGATGCACTCACGGAGACGAATGATCCGAAATTGGTTGCTTATCGAAATATTTTTGAGCAACTCGAGGACCCGCTGGTTCTCTATCTCGCGCTTCTTTTGCACGACAGCGGCAAAGCCGTGGGCGCCAGGCCACACTCTGAAGGAAGCGCGCTCTTTGCCCAGCGAGTCGCTGCCCGTTTGCAGCTATCAACCGAGCAGCGAAAGTCGCTCATCCTCCTGGTTGATCATCATCTTACGCTCTCCAGGATCGCGCAGCAGAGAAATCTGGATGACCCAGCAACTGTGACGGAGTTCGGCCACATCGTGAAGCATCAGAGAAACCTGAACGCGCTAATGCTGCTTACCTTGGCTGATGGTCAGGGGACAAGTCCGGAAGCGTGGTCGGATTGGAAAGAGTCCCTCGTTTGGCAATTGTTTCACGAGACGTCGCGCTATCTGGCCGACCGGAAGTCTTACTTCGACCAAACAAGAATTGAGCGCGACAGCTTGCAGAGTGCCGTATCCGAGAATCTTTCTCAGGACTACGCAGAGGAAATTGAAGCGCACTTTGAGTTCATGCCAGATCACTATTTTCGCGCAACTGATCTGCCCGAGATTATCGAGCACTTGAAATTGTTCCGGTCGTTTCTCGAGAATGTTTCCCACTCGGGAGAGTCTCCGCTGGCTGCAGCAATCAAATGGAAGGTTATGCCAGAGCAGGGACACAGCGTCGTCACTTTCTGCACGTGGGAGCGTGAACGGTTGCTGGCAAAGGTCGCAGGATCGTTCTCCGTTGTGCCGTTGAACATTTTGAGTGCCGACATTTTTCCGCGCGGCGACAACGTAGTGCTGAGCATTTTTCGCGTGTGCGACACGAAAGGTCGCCCCGTCACTCACCGGCGCGACTTCGAGTTGGTGGAGCAAACTTTGCGACGGGCCTTCGAAGATGAGGGCTTCGATTTCCTGCCATTAATTGAAAAGGCAAAACGCCAGAGCCGCCGTTTCGCGGCGGCAATTGAATTTCCGACGCGCATTGCCATTGATAACAAAACGCATCCGACTTACACGCTCATTGAGATCCAGGCGCCGGACCGGATTGGTTTACTTTACGACGTGCTGAGCTGCCTCGACCGCGAAAATGTTTTGATCCCGCTGTCTCGCATTAATACCCAGGCCGGTGCCGCGATTGATACCCTGTACGTGGTGGACGGGTCTGCCCATACCAAGATCACGGATTCCACCCGCATCCGGACGATTCAGCAGCATCTAAAGAGCACAGTCCTGAGTGGAGGCGCTGCGAAATCGCAGTAGAAAACCCGAGCGCCTTTCTGTTTTGCTGCGAATTGTTCTGATCTCATGAATGCTCTGATTCTCGCAGCCGGCTACGCAACGCGCCTCTACCCACTGACTCTCGACGAGGCGAAACCGCTTCTCGTAGTCGGAGGCAAGCCGATTATCGAATGGGTGGTGGACAACCTTGCGGGCATTCCTGATCTGGAAACAATTTACGTGGTCACAAACGACAAATTTGCGGATGACTTCGAGGCGTGGAGCGAGCGCTATCAGAATCGACATCCGGAATTCAAATTTAGAATCATCAACGACGGCTCTACGAGCGATGAAGATAAGCTCGGTGCAATCGGCGATATTAATCTTGTCGTCACGCGCGAGAACTTGACCCAAGGCAGCCTCTTGATCATTGCCGGCGACAACCTGTTTACCGAATCGCTGGCGAATTTTGTGGACTCCGCCAGGGGGACTGACGCAACGGTTGCGGTCTATGACGTCGGTGACCTCGAGGCGATCAAGAAGTACGGTAACATTACTGTTGATGCTGAGGGAATCATTACCCGGTTTGAGGAAAAACCGAAGAAACCTCGAGGTACCCTGGCTGCGATCGCTCTTTACTATTATTCGCCTGCAGTTGTGTCTCTGTTAACGACGTATCTTGCGGCAGGCAATAATCCCGATCAGCCAGGGCGTTTCGTGCAATGGCTCTACACGCGCAAACCGGTAAAGACGTTTCAGATCAAAGGGAAGTGGCTTGATATCGGGAGCAAAGAGACGCTGGAGAACGCAGACAGGATACTCGCCAACGTTAACACGTGAAGATCAATGACGAAGCTCGAATGACGAATGACGAAGCAATGACGAAATCCGAATCGCGAAAATCCGGCAACTGCCGTTTTGTGATTGTGTAATTCGGGCTTCATTCGGCATTCGACATTGGTCATTCGTCATTTAAGCCGTCCTTCATCAAACTCAATCAGATCGAAATAAGTCCGTATGTCCTTGCGAGCTTCGCTGCCGCCGGCCTCTTTGAGAAAATGCAGGAACCGCGCCTTTTTGGCAGCGGTGTCGGGATGCCGGGAAATCATCGCCTGATTCCATTGCTCAATCTCTTCGGGCGAATGTTGCGCTCCGTTTTTCCGCACCCACTCTAGAATCGCCTCATCGTCGTCGAACCTGTTGGCGGTCTCTTCGAATGCATCACCGTCGAGCTTGAGGAACGCGAGAAAATGCTTATCGAAGCCAACGGACTTGTAGTTGTAACCGTCGAGTAGTCCTTTCCGGTGCAGTCTGGCCTTGTCGATCAGACGCGGCAGATGCACGTAGCCGCCCAATCTCTCATACGGACTGCGCGGATGCAGTCTTTGCATCGACAGGATTTGTTTTTAAGTCGCTGGCAAAGGGTGAGGCGCGGCCTCCGGAAAATGGGATGCCGGAACACTCGCCACCGCCGGCTCTTGTTCCTGTAGCAATTCTCCCTGTGTGAGACCGGCCTGTCCGATCACTAGCTGACCGGAAAACATTCCACCTTTTTCCACCGTAATCGCCCTTGCTGTAACGTCGCCTTCCAAGGCGCCTTTTCTATCCACCGTGACCGTTTGAGCAATGATCTCTCCCGACATCCTCCCCTTGATCTCGATGCTTTCGGCACGAACTCTGCGGAAGCAATGAATGTCGGCCTTGCGTTCCACGATAATGTGCCGTGCGCTGATCCGACCGGGAATCTTGCCCGAGTAGTTGATCGTCGCCGTGTCGTCGCAATGGAGATTTCCGCGGAGCCTGCCTTCGACTAAGGCCGAGCGGCAAACCACACTGCTGCTGCCCAGATCACCTTTGCCGGTCAAGTGTACGTCGCCCCGTGTTCGAATGCTTCGGCTGAAACCACTGGTGATTTTGTAGTCGCGCAGATCAATATGCGCGCTGCAGGCCGGGCAAATTGTGGAAGTGGCCGCGCCACAGACCTGCTGTTTCCGGTTACATTCGAAACATTCGATAATCGAGCTGCGTTGTCGTTTCCAAAAATCCTCGAATCTGCCCAAGATGGAGGAACTCTCCGGCGGGGGCGCTTCTTCTCTTGTCCGCAGCTTCAGGCCAGGTTTTGGGCCGAACGGAGAAAATGAGCGGCCACACTGGCGGCAGATTGAGCTTTTGGCCGCCGCATATTCCATCTGCTTGAAGCCACAATGCGGGCATTCCGCACTGACTTTTACAGGCGACGGATTGGCCACTGGATCCTAAGCCAAGATCCTTTCTTTATGCGCGCGCTCCAAAAGCTGCTTTGATGGGCTCGCTGGGCCGCACAACTTCAGGACGCGGTGGGATCGCCTTTGCGGAAATCGCTCCGCTGGTGACTTCCGACTTGCCAATGAAAGTCGCCCCCTCTTCGATGGTGAGCCGCGCTGCCTTCAAATCTCCCTGCAACACGCACTTGGATTTTAGCTCACAGCGCTCGGCGACGGTGATGTTGCCGTGCACTTTGCCATACACTGTGATCGACTTGGTTTTGATTTCCCCCCGAATGTCAGCGTTTTCACCAATCGTTAAAACGCCGTCAGAGTTAATTTCCCCTTCGACTTTCCCGTCGATGAGTAGTTCTTTTTGGAACTTGATCGAGCCTTTGATTTCGACATCGCTCGACAGAATGTCTTTGCCACCATGATCTGCCATAGGTTTTGGAGTTGGATTATCGATTATTGTTG
>WNFR01008166.1_pt1 | contig 10592 bp, 11 predicted proteins | sample 5400221 | NCBI WGS metagenome assembly WNFR01 (sample SAMN13153357, study PRJNA577476) | soil metagenome | isolation source: 40 cm soil under Madrone tree | place: USA:California | collected 2016-06-14 | reverse complement strand
CAACGACTCGTCCCTGCCCATGGAAACCGGCTGAGGGAAACCGGCAGAGGAGGAAAACGTGGCCGCCTACATGATCGTCGAGGTCGAAACTACCGACGAGGCCCTGATGGCCGAATACCGCAAGCACACGCCCGGCCTGGTCGCCAAATTCGGCGGCAAGTTCATCGTGCGCGGCGGGGCCACCAGGACGCTGGAAGGCGGCTGGTCGCCGCCGCGCCTGGTGGTGCTGGAATTCCCCGACATGGCGGCGGCCGAGCATTTCTATCACTCGCCCGAATACAAGCCGGTGCTCGAGATGCGGCTTAAGGCCGGCAAGTCGAAAGCGATCCTGGCCGACGGCCATAATGGCTGAGCTGGCCGCCTACCGCGCGGTCGGCACGCTCTACAACGCCCTGATGACGGCCCTGGTTCTGGGTCTCGTGACGCGACGCGGTGAGGACACGGCGCGCGAATACGTGTTCCGTCACTTCCGCCGTCAGCATCTGGAGAAGTTCCTGCCCGGCCTGCGCAAGCTTGGTCTCGCCGACGAGCCGGCCGCACCTGCCTGCGCGCTCTATCACTTCCACTCCAACGCGTTGGGCGGCGTGAAAACCGGGTATCTGCGCGAAAGCGACAAAAAAGCCTGGGTGCGCTATCCGCCGCCACGCTGGATCTGGCGCGGCACGGCGATCGCCGCCATCCCGCACAGCGTATCGGCGGCCATGCTGCACGGCTGGCATGGCCACAACGGCGTGTCGCTCGGCAACGACAGGCTGGGCTTCGTCTGCACCGGCATGACGGTCGACGGCATGCCCGGGCTGGAAGGCTATTATATCGAGCATGAACAGCCACTGAAGGCGGACGAGCGGGTGCGCTTCGCCTATGGCGAGGAACGCATGCCCGCCATCGACTGGAGCAAACAGCCCATGTTGCCGACCGAGAACTGGCCGCAGGAGCGTTTGCTGCGCACGTCGCGCTCCTATGCGGTGGAGTATCTGCGCACCATGCTGCCCACCCTGCAGGAGCTGCTGGGCCCGGCCGACGCGCGCCTCGAGCTTGGCCGCGTCGCCCGCCTGGTCAGCCTGCAATTCCACGAGGAGACGGCGCGCGATCTCGGCCTGCCGACCGACGTCGAGCGCGGCGATGCCGAAAGCGCGCGCGACTTCGCCCGCTGGCTTTCGGCCGTGCTGCGCGCCGAGGGCGAAGAGGTCGAGACGCTCGACCACGGCGACCACCAGCTCGTGCGCATCGACGAATGGCGGGCGGCGCACGACCTGGCGCTGCCCGATCCGCTGGCCGCCTTCGATTCGTGGAACGAGCTGTGGCTCGGCGCCGCCGCCGCGCACGACCGTTTCCTCGGTGTCGAGACCTTGCGCCGGCTCGACGAGCACGGCTGGTCGATCAGCTGGCGGATCGCGCCCGCGCCGCAGTAATGGCGGCGCGATAGCAAGTCGGTAGCTCGTGGCCGGCGATGAGGCCGTCCGTCAGCTCGGCGAGCGGCAGCCAGTGCACGTCCTGGTGCTCATGGCTCAGCGTCACCTCCGACTCGCCCGTCAGATCGCAGGCGAAAGCCACGATGCGCACGAAGCGTTGCGGCAGCACCTCGAACAAATGCTCGCCCAGCGCGCCGCCGACCGTGACCGCAAGCCCCGCCTCCTCCCGCATCTCGCGGACCAGCGCCGCTTCATGATCCTCGCCCGGATCGGGCCGTCCGCCCGGCAGCTCCCACTCGCCGCGCTCGTTGAGCAGCAGGAGGACGCGGCCTTCGTACAGCAGGACGCCTTTCACGGAGACGGGATATGTGATCATAAGCTTGGCAAAGGTCCCTCGCTTTGCTCCAGCGCGGAGGTTACTCCGCGCGAGATGACAATATTTTCTTCATCGACGCGTCGAGTCAGCGCACGGAGTCAGCTTCACCAAAATTGTCATCCCGAGCAGAGCGAGGGACCTTTCTCGGTCGTCGGCAACGGCACGCGCACAAAAAGAGAAAGGGCCGGGGATTGCTCCCCGGCCCTTCCGTCTTCGCTAGGCTTTCGGCGTTGGACTTTAGAAGTCCATGTCGCCGCCCATGCCACCGCCACCCGGCGGCATGCCCATCGGAGCCTTCTTCTCGGGCTTCTCGGCGACCATGGCTTCGGTCGTCACGAGGAGGCCGGCCACCGAAGCGGCGTCCTGCAGCGCGGTACGAACGACCTTCACCGGATCGATGATGCCGGACTTGATCATGTCGACATACTCGCCCTTCTGGGCGTCGAAGCCGTAGTTCGCGTCCTTCTGGTCGAGCATCTTGCCCGCAACCACCGCGCCGTCGAAGCCGGCGTTCTCGGCGATCTGACGGACAGGAGCCTGCAGCGCGCGACGCACGATCTCGATGCCGACCTTCTGGTCGTCATTGCTCGAACGCAGCTTCTCGAGCGAGCGGATGGCGTACAGCAGAGCCGCGCCGCCGCCGGCCACGATGCCTTCTTCCACGGCAGCCTTGGTGGCGTGCATGGCGTCGTCAACGCGGTCCTTCTTCTCCTTGACCTCGATCTCGGTGGCGCCGCCGACCTTGATGATCGCCACGCCGCCCGCGAGCTTGGCCAGGCGCTCCTGGAGCTTCTCACGGTCGTAGTCCGAGGTGGTTTCCTCGATCTGCGCGCGGATCTGGCTGATGCGGGCCTGGAGGTCCGCCTTCTTGCCAGCGCCGTCGACGATCGTGGTGTTTTCCTTCTCGACGATGACCTTCTTGGCCTTGCCGAGCATGTCGAGCGTGACATTCTCGAGCTTGATGCCGAGGTCTTCGCTGATCAGCTGGCCACCGGTCAGAATCGCCATGTCTTCCAGCATCGCCTTGCGGCGATCGCCGAAGCCCGGCGCCTTGACGGCAGCGATCTTGAGACCGCCGCGCAGCTTGTTGACGACCAGAGTGGCCAAAGCCTCGCCCTCGACGTCCTCGGCCACGATCAGCAGCGGCTTGCCCGACTGCACGACCGCCTCGAGCACCGGCAGCATCGCCTGCAGGCCCGAGAGCTTCTTCTCGAACAGCAGGATGTACGGCGAGTCGAGCTCGGCGATCATCTTGTCGGCGTTGGTGATGAAGTAAGGCGAAAGATAGCCGCGGTCGAACTGCATGCCTTCGACGACGTCGAGCTCGGTGTCGAGGCTCTTGGCCTCTTCCACCGTGATCACGCCCTCGTTGCCGACCCGCTTCATCGCCTCGGCGATCATCTTGCCGATCGACTTGTCGCCGTTGGCGGCGATCGCGCCGACCTGGGCCACTTCATCGGTGCCGGTGATCTTTTTGGCGCGGCCCTTGATGTCCTCGACGACCGCCTCGACCGCAAGGTCGATGCCGCGCTTGAGATCCATCGGGTTCATGCCGGCCGCGACCGACTTCACGCCCTCGCGGACGATCGCCTGGGCGAGCACGGTGGCGGTGGTGGTGCCGTCGCCGGCCAGGTCGTTGGTCTTCGAGGCCACTTCGCGCACCATCTGGGCGCCCATGTTCTCGAACTTGTCGCCGAGTTCGATCTCCTTGGCGACGGTGACGCCGTCCTTGGTGATGCGCGGCGCGCCGAAGCTCTTGTCGAGAACGACGTTACGGCCCTTGGGGCCCAGCGTCACCTTGACGGCGTTGGCGAGGATATCGACGCCGCGCAGCATGCGCTCGCGTGCGTCGCCGCTAAAGCGGACTTCTTTGGCAGCCATGTGTCTTTCCCTCTTGGATGATTATTGGATTTGGAAGCGCGATCAGGCGGCTTTGCGGACCGCGGAGGCTGAACCCTCGAGGATGCCCATAATGTCGGACTCCTTCATGATGAGGAGATCCTCGCCATCGAGCTTGATCTCGGTGCCGGACCACTTGCCGAACAGGATGCGGTCGCCCTTCTTCACGTCGAGCGGAACCAGCGTTCCCTTTTCGTCCCGGGCGCCCGGGCCGACGGCGATGATCTCGCCTTCCATCGGCTTTTCCTTGGCAGTGTCGGGGATGAGAATGCCACCCTTGGTCTTCTCTTCCTCCGCGACTCGCTTGACCACGACACGGTCGTGAAGCGGACGGAACTTCATGTTTTTTCCTCCAAGTGAGTGTTTAACCCTTCATGGCCGGGGGCCATGAGCTACGAACGCGCTGTTAGCACTCGCTCTCGATGAGTGCCAACGCGGCAGGGATTTACGGGCAGGCGTGGCGCGAGTCAAGGCGCCAGCAGTCGAATCCGCATTGGCAGCAGTCACCCGTGACTGCTGCTAACATATTGATTTAAAAAGATAATATTGCTTATCGCGGGCGCTGGTGTGATTATTCCTGCAGTGTGTTCGTGTCAAGGAGCGTTCCATGGATCGTAGCTTTGTCGCGCAGCTCAACGACTACCGCGTCACCACCGCCGAAATTCTCTACTGGATGCCCGACCACAATCACGTTCTGCAGAGTTTCGTCTGGCAGCACCTCGATCTGGCTCCGCGCTTTCCCATTCTCACCAAGTTCCTCGATTTCTGGGAACGCAATCTCGAAGGCAAGCTGCACCGCGTGCGGGTTGCCAACGCAGCCCTGATCAAGCCGGCCGAATTCAAGTTCGCGTCAGGGCTCTATCATCTGCACTGACTTTTTCCACCAACAGCGCGCGGTTGCATAGCTGCGCGCACCTGAACTAGGGTCGCCGCCGACATTCATCATTATGGATCGGCGCCCCCCAATGCCCAAGAATACGCGTACTCCGGCCGCTTCGCCTCTCGACGCGTTGAAATGGCGCTGCATCGGGCCGTCGCGCGGCGGGCGCGTCGTCGCCGTCTCCGGCGATCCGCACGATCGCATGACGTTCTATTTCGGCGCCTGCGCCGGCGGCATCTGGAAGACGGTCGACGGCGGCGTGTTCTGGCGTTGCGTGTCCGATGGTTTCATGAATACGGCGGCGCTTGGCGCCATCACGGTGGCGCCGTCCGACTCCAACGTGATCTATGCCGGCACCGGCGAGACGGCGATCCGCCTCGACGTCTCCTACGGCGACGGCATGTACAAATCGACCGATGCCGGCCGCACCTGGAGCCACATCGGCCTCAAGGAGACGAAGTTCATCGGACGGATCTGCGTGCATCCGACGAATCCTGATCTCGTCTATGTCGCCGCCCTCGGCGATGTTTTCGGCCCCAACCGCGAGCGCGGCGTGTTCCGCTCCAGAGACGGCGGCAAGACCTGGCAGAAGGTATTCCATCGCAGCGATGTCGCGGGTGCGATCGAGATTTCGATGGATCGCAACAATCCGCGCATCCTTTTCGCCGCCTTCTGGGAAACGCGGCGCAACTTCTGGAACCTGTCGAGCGGCGGCCCGGGCAGCGGCCTCTTCCGATCGATGGACGGCGGCGACACCTGGCAGGAGGTCTCGGGCAAGCCGGGCTTCGCCGACCGGCCGCTGGGCAAGATCGGCGTCACGGTGTCGCCGGTCCGCGCCGGCCGCGTCTGGGCGCTGGTGGAGGCCGAAGGCGACAAGACCGGCCTTTACCGCTCCGACGACTACGGCGAGCGCTGGACACTGGTGTCGACGAACCGCGACCTGATGCACCGGCCCTGGTACTACACTCACGTCTTCGCCGACACCGGCCACGCCGACACCGTCTTCGTCACCAACCTGCAGATGTGGAAGTCGACCGACGGCGGCTCGAGCTTCAGCGAGATCACGACGCGGCACGGCGACAACCACGATCTATGGATCGACCCTAACGATTCCACCCGCATGATCGAAGGCAACGACGGCGGCGCCAACGTGTCGTTCAACGGCGGCGCCACATGGTCGACGATCTACAACCAGAAGACCGCCCAGTTCTACCGCCTCGACATCGACGACCAGTATCCCTACCGCGTCTACGGCACGCAGCAGGACAACACGTCGATAGCGGTGCCGAGCGCCTCGGAATGGGGGGTCATCACGTTGGCCGACTGCACCTATCCCGGCACCGGCGAGAGCGGCTTCATCGCCGTCAATCCGAAGGACCACAACATCGTCTATATCGGCGCCATCGGTTCGAGCCCCGGCGGCAGCGGCGCTCTGCAGCGCTACGACCACCGCACGCGCCAGATCCAGCTCGTGAACGTGTGGCCCGAGGAATCGACGGGCATCTCGCCCAAGGATTTGAAATACCGCTTCGCCTGGACATATCCCATCGTGTTCTCGCCGCACGACGCCAACACGCTTTATGTTGGCGGCAACTGCATCTTCCGCACACGCAACGAAGGCATGGACTGGCAGAAGATTTCGCCCGACCTCAGCCTGAACGATCGCTCGCGCCAGGGCCATTCCGGCGGCGACATCACGCGCGAAAGCGCCGGCGCCGAAGTCCATGCGACCTGTGCCTGCGTCGTCGAATCGCCGCACCGGCGAGGCGAGATCTGGGCCTCCACCGACGACGGCCTGGTACACGTCACCCGCGACGACGGCAAGTCATGGCGCAACGTGACGCCCAAAGGCATGCCGAAGCTCGCCTATGTCGGCTGCGTCGAAATCTCGGCACATGATGCGAACACGATCTACGTTGCCGCCACCTGCTATAAACTCGCGGACTACAAGCCCTACCTGTTCAAGAGCAGCGACGGCGGCCGCAGCTGGAAGACCATCAAGGGCGATCTTTCGGCCAACGAGATCACCCGCGTCGTGCGGGCCGATCCGGTCGCCGCGGGCCTGCTCTATGTCGGCACCGAAACCGGCGTCTTCTTCAGCCTCGACGACGGGGCGCATTGGACACGCATGGCTGGCGGCCTGCCCGTGGTGCCGGTCTATGACCTCAAGCTCAAGGGCACCGACCTGGTCGCCGCCACGCACGGCCGCTCGTTCTGGATCCTGGACGACGTGACGGCGTTGCGCGGCATGGCCGACAGCTCCAAGGGGGGCGGCCGCAAAACCACGCGCCTGTTCGCGCCACGCACGGCGATCCGGAGCAAACTCCATTGGAGCGCCGGCGCCAATGTGCGCGGCGGAATAGCCTACGGCCCGGCCTTTGGTATTGACGGCAGCACCGTCGTGGTCGAGAGGCCCGACGGCACCAGGGTGCGCGAGCATCTCGATGTCGGCGAGAACCCGCCCAACGGGGCGATCGTCTACTACTGGCTCGCCGAGGATGCGACCAAGCCGGTCGTGCTCACCTTTCGCGACAGCGCGGGCCGCAAGATCGTGGCCTACGACAGCGCCGACAAGACAGCACCGCCGCACCGCCGGCCGGGAACCAGGCGCGGGCTCAACCGCTTCGTTTGGGACCTCAAGCATGCCGGGCCGACGAAGCTCGATCCCACGCTCGCGCCGCCGCGACCCACGCCGCTGGCGCCCGATCCCGAGAACCCATCGGGGCCCACCGTCGTTCCCGGCACCTACAACGTCGACCTGTCCGTCGGCGACAAGACCCTGTCGGCAGGCTTCGCGGTCGAGAAGGATCCGCGGCTCGGCACCGCCGCAGCCGACTACGCCGCGCAGTTCGCGTTGCACAAGGACCTCGTGGCGTCGCTGTCAAAGCTCAACGAAGCGGTCAATCGGCTGCGCCTGATGAAGCGGCAGCTCGGCGAAGTCGCCGGCCGCGCCGGCAACGGCCAACGCCGACCAGGCAGCCGCATTGGAACGATCGTCGAACGCCTGTCGGCAATCGAGAGCATCCTGGTCGATCCCAAGCGGAAATCGGCGCGCGACGTGCTGCGCAATCCAGCGGGCCTCAACGACACCCTGCTGGACATGGTCGCCATGACGACAACCGCCGATGCCGCGCCAACCACCCAAACACGGGCCGTATCGAAGGAGACGATCGACAAGGTCGAGGCCCAGATCGCCATGCTCGACGCGCTGGCGTCGGGCGAGATCGCGGACCTCAACGCCGGGCTGGTCAAAGCCGGTGTCGGCCACGTTACGATCCTGTACGGAGTGCCGGACAGGCGTCGGAATCTGCGACCGGCGAATGGCCTCGAGCATTGACACCCGGAGCGGCGGCTTTGAAGATGCGATGCGTGCGATACTACTGGCGGTAGAATTCTGAACCGCTCATAACAGGAGACGTCTGATGTGGGAACTCGTCGCGTGCGGCTTGGGCGTGGGCCTTGGATATACGGTGAGGAACTCGCTTACGACGCGCTGGCGCGTTCTGTTCTTTGGGATTGCGATCGTCCTGTTGGGTACGCTCATCACCCTGCTGAGCGGCGAGATGGCGGGCGAGCCGTGGCTCGTTATCGTCGATATCGGTCAGGTGGCCGTGGCGGCGCTCGTCGGCGCCTTCGTTTTGCCGGTCGGCCTGCGCCGGCTCCAAGGCATGGCGCGATCCTCGGTCCGCTGAGGATCGCCAGGTACATCAAGCCGGCGAGGATCGAGCCGCAATAGGAGGCATGCGCGCCGCCGCGTACTCGGCGGTAGTGCGCTCGACCAGCTCGGCGACCGAGGGCACGTCGGCCACGCCGGACACCGAATGGCCGGCGCTCCAGATGTCTTTCCAGCGCCTGGCGTCGGGCTTGTTGCGTTCGGCGGCGTTGATGTCCTTGGCGATGTCGATGGCGCCGCGCAGGGGCAGATTCGCCGGATCGAGCCCGGCCGCCTCGATCGAAGGCCGCAGCATGTTGGTCTCGAGGCCGGTGAAGGCGCGGGTGAGCTGGACATCGTCGAGGCGGCTGCCGACCAGCATCCGCTTGTAGGCGTCCTTGGCGAGGCTCTCGCGCGTGGCGATGAACTTGGTGCCCATGTAGGCGAGGTCGCAGCCCAGCGCTTGTGCTGCATGCACCGCCTGGCCGTCCGACATGCCGCCCGCCATCACCACGATGCCGTCCCAGAAGGCGCGGACCGCGCGCACGAAGGCGAAGGGATTGACCCAACCGGTCTGGCCGCCGGCGCCGGCGGTCAGCAGCACCAGCCCGTCAACCCCCGCCGCCACCGCCTTCTCGGCATGGCGCACCGACGCCACGTCGGCCAACACCAGGCAGCCGGCGTCCTTGAGCGGCTTGAGCACGGGGTCGGGCGAACCGACCGAGGTGATCACCATCTCGACCTTGTGGCGCAGGACGGCCGCGAGATCGCCCGGCACGCGCGGGTTGGAGCGGTGCACGATCAGGTTGGGGCAGAAGGGGGCCGCCGCATGGCCGGTCTCATCGGCGCTGCGCTTCTGCGCCTCGTTCATTTCGATGAGCCAGCGGTCGAGCTCCTCGACGGTCCGGCAATTGGCGGTCGGGAACGAGCCGATCACGCCGGCGCGGCAGGCCGCCGTCACCAGTGCCGGCCCCGACACCAAAAACATCGGCGCCGCGATCAGCGGCAGGCGCAGGCGCGATTGCAAAGCGGCGGGCAGCGACATGGCGACCTCGATAATCCTTAGCGACCAAAAGCCAGAACGAAAATCCCGCCGACCACGAAGCCGGCGGCAGCCAGGCGGCGCGCGCCAAAGCCTTCCTTGAGCACGATGGCCCCGAGCGCCGTCCCGAAGATCACGCTTGTTTCCCGTAGCGCCACGACCGGCGCAAGCGGCAGGTGCTCGGCCGCCGCCAGGAACGCCAGGAACCCGATCACCGAGACCGCGCCCGCGACCAGGCCCATGACACCGTGGCGGCGGGCAAACGGTACGATGTCCCGGCGCCGCGCCACCATCGCATAGCCCACCATGCCAAGGCCGGTCACGATTTCGAGGCAGGCCTGAAAGCCCAACACGGTGCCGGCCGCGCGCACGCCCAGCCCGCCGAAGAAGCTGTAGGTCGCCACACTGACGCCTGTCGTCAGGGCGAAGCCCGTCGCGGTGCGGCTCGCGCCCACGCCAAACGACAGAGCGAGGATTCCCGTCGAGATCAGCCCGACCGCCACGATCTGGGACCAGGCCAGCGCCTCGTCGATGGCGAGGTAGGCGGCGATGGTGAGCAACACCGGCGCCGATCCGCGCGCCAGCGGATAGACCACGCTCATGTCGCCGGCGCCGTAAGAGCGCACGAGCAGGGCGTAATAGGCGAACATCACTGTCGCAGTGAGACCCAGCCACTTCCAGCTCTCGGGCGCCGGCCAGGCGACGAACGGCAAGGCCGCGAGACCGAGCAACAGGCCGGCCGTGCGGATCGCCACCATGGTCATGGTTCGGTCGCCGGCCGATTTGACCAGCGCATTCCAGATCGCGTGGGCGATCGCCGAGAGGATGACGAGGCCGTAGAGCAGCACGGGAGTCATGACGCTCGATTAGCGGGCACGCTCCCAAGAGCGTCAACGCCGTCAAGTTCGCGGAACCGCCACGCAAACACCGTCGCGCGCGCGAGCCGCGAAGAGAAACCTAAAGCCTCATGTCGCTCAACTCATACCTCTCCCATCATATGGGTAGAGCTATCGCATATGGATTAGGCGGCGGTTGGAAAGGTCCCTCGCTGCGCTCCAGCGCGGAGATGCTCCGCGCGAGATGACAATTTTTTTGTGGTCGACAAAGTGCGCCGACTCGAAGCATCGATGAAAAAAATGGTGTCATCCCGAGCGTAGCGAGGGACCTTTGCGCGGTATTCGACCCGACAGTCGCGCTCGTCCCGGACGAAGAAAGGATCCTCGCACCGCCTATCGAAGCCATATGCGATAGCCCTAATCATATGGGGGAGGTGCCCGAAGGGCGGAGGGGGATTGGCACGAGCGGTTGCTCAGTTCGAAGCTTGATAGGTA